>Ga0196899_1000380_pt1 | contig 23748 bp, 33 predicted proteins | sample VirMetDEL_Sep_01_FD_169095 | JGI IMG/M metagenome (GOLD analysis project Ga0196899, IMG submission 169095) | Aqueous microbial communities from the Delaware River and Bay under freshwater to marine salinity gradient to study organic matter... | ecosystem: Environmental > Aquatic > Marine >... | reverse complement strand
AAAATAAACTAAATAAAAAGTTTATTGTTAGAGAAGTTCAAGGAAAAAGGCACTCTTTAGAATTAATCTTTTTTGAAGATCCAATAGCCATTTTTCCTAACTGGGAAAATTGCTATAAATATTTAAAACTGTTTACTCGATCGCAAAAAAGGAGTTATTTGGAGAAGGAATCGACAATATTTAAAAATTTTATTTTTGATACTGATTTAGAGCCACACGAACAAGAAGTTATCAAAGATATTCAAGAAATATATGATTATAAATATTCTTCTTTAGATATTAGCGAACTGTCAGAAATATTAAGTAAATTGACTTATGAAAAATTAAGTGAAGGTATTAAAAATTTAGTTTATGCTTTAGAATATATTTACAATAAAGAAACAATACAAATTGAATAAATGAACTTACCAAAAATACTAAAAAACATAAGAACTTTCAATAAACTAACTCAATTAGAGTTAAGTGATAAATTAAGTATAAGTCGCTCTTATATCTCACAATTAGAGAAGGGAGTTAAAAAACCAACTAATGAAACTTTACAAAAATATTCAGAAGCTTTTGATATTCCTTTGTCAGTAATTTATTTATTTGCTGAAAATTTGGATAATAAAGAGGATTTAAAGAATAATGCTAAAAAGCTATTAACAAAGAGTAGTTTAAGTTTATTGGATTGGATAAGTAAATAATATTAATTAAAATAAAATAATTATGACAAATGAAATACAAATATATAATATAAAAACCACTTTAAACAAAGATTTTATTACAAGTGAGCAATCTGTTAATAATTTCTTGGAAGATATAAATAGCTTAAAAGATATAGTTTTTGACTTCAATAATGCTGAAGATATTAAGAAAGCGAAGGAATTAAAGACACAAGCCAATAAATCTGTAAAGTTATTAAAGGAAATTTGTGAGCCTTATGAGGCAGAGGGCAAGAAGATTGCAAATATTAGGAGTAAAATATCAACAACACTATCTACTGGTAAGGATAATGTAATAGATCAGATATTAAAGCCAATAAATGATGCAGAGAAGAAATTAAAAGAAATTAAGCATACAGATATTACTTTTCCAAACATACAAGTCATTGATTATAAATTAAAAGAATTTGAAGAGCTTTATAATTTTAACTGGTTAGCTTTAAAAGATGAAGCTATAAATATTTTAAACTCACTCAAAGAAACTGCATTGCTGAAAAAACAAACATTACAAAAAGAAGAGGAAGAAAGATTAAAAGAAGAAGAGCGAGCTAGAAAAGAAAGAGAAGATGCGATAAGAAAAGAAGCAGAAGAAAAAGCAAGAATTGAGGCGGATAATAGAATAAAAAGAGAGCTAGAAGAAAAAGAAAGATCCTTACAACTTCAGAAGCAACAAGAAGAATTACAAGCTGGAAAATTAAAAGAAGAAGAGGAAAGAAAAGCTAATAATATTGAACATAAACGAAAGGTGCATAATGAAATTTTTAAAGCCATGATTCCAGTAGTTATGACAGCTGATGGATATTTAAAGGATTTAATTAAGGCGGTAGCAAAAGGAGAAATTCCTCATTTATATATAAAGTATTAAAATGACGATTATTTGCTGAAAATTTTGATAATAAAGAAGATTTGAAGAGTAAGGCTAAAAAGCTCTTAACAAAGAGTAGTTTAAGTTTATTGGATTGGATAAGTAAATAATATTAATAGGAGTAATGTATGAGTAAATTAGAGTCAATGTACATAGGTCTAGATGCAGATAAAAGGTTAGTAATTCAAGAATCTTCTTATATAGAAGATGGCATTTATATAAGAGAGCTTATCTGTGGAGGTGGATTTGAAATAATGTCAATACCTCAATATGGAGGAAAAGAATCGGTTGAGGGTGTTTATCTTACATTAAAAGAAACTCTATGTGAATTTGAAAGAATGAAAACAGAATATAGTTAAAAGATGACAATTAAACAACAAAGCCAAGAGTGGCTAACAGAAAAGCGTAAATATATTGGTGGTTCAGAAATATTTTCAATCGCCCTACACTATTGCAAAAAAGAACTTGCTCAAATAGGTATTGAGAATGAGACAAGCTTTAAAACTGCTCTTGAGACTTACCTTGAAAAGAAATTTGATGTAAAACCAGATCCAATTAATCCTGTTTACAGTGAATTTGGGCTTGGAATGGAAGATTTCATTATAAACAGATTTAACCAAGAAAACAAGAATTTTGTTGCAACTGGATCAAAAGATTTTATAATTAATTCTGATATTGACGAGTTGGCGGCTTGTTCTCCTGATGGATTTGTTGAAGCTAAAGAAGATTTTATTGATTATGATAAAAAGGAAATAAAGGCTAGCAAAGGTATGTTGGAAGTCAAAACAACGCCTTATCAGTTTAATTTTGAGGCAGAGGCAGGCACTCGCTGGGCTTACATTTTCCAACTCCAATACAATATGTTAGTTTGTGGTCATGACTGGGGATTGTTAGCTTGTTTAACACCAAAAGAAAAAGAGTTTGATAATGATTTTTTTAAGGGTAAGATTCTTGGTAAGCTAGAAATGCTTGATAAAATTGATGATGAACTGGGTGATATATCTGAAAAATATATAATTGATTCTGATATTGATAAATACTACAACCTCTACACCTACACCTACAAAGCTAATAAAACAATTCAAAACATCTGCAAACTAGCTTTAAAACGCTTCCAAGAGGCAATGGATAAGGTAATATTGCCTAACCTAAGTGATAACAAAGATAAATTAATGCGTGAAAAGAAAATGTTAGCTAAAATGTACCCAAATAAATATGGTGAAATTATGGCAGATAACGAGCTTAACGAGCTTTTAAACGAGAGAGGAATTATAAACAATCAGTTTACTATCTTAAAAACAGAATTAGAACAAACTAATTGCAAGATAATTCAGAAAATGGATAAGGCTATTTGTGCAAAAGGATTTCATTACATAGCGAAATTTGATAAAAGACACGTCCTAAGAGTTAGTCAAAATAAAGATAGTGATGTAACCCCTCCAATGGTTGAACAATTACAAGCTGGCGAGTTTGTTGATTTTACACAAGGCGGATAATAATAATTAAACAAGATTATAAAATGGAAATATATTTTACTTAATCTATTTGATAAGTCAGAATAGATTTGGTTCTGCTAATATGTTTAGAATATGTTTAGCCTGTGTATGTGTTGAACATGTTTTTTTAATTAAATAATAATAATCAAAATAAATAAAATATGTCATTAAATAAAGTTACATTAATTGGTAATGTGGGCCAAGATCCAGAAATAAGAGCAACACAAGATGGTAGAGAAATTGCCAACTTTTCACTTGCTACTACAGAAAATTGGAAAGATAAAAATACAGGTGAGAGACAGTCAAAAACCGAATGGCATAGAATAGTTGTATTTTCTCAAGGTTTAGTTGGCGTAATTAAAAATTATGTTAAAAAAGGCTCTAAACTTTATATTGAAGGTGCTTTACAAACTAGAAAATGGACTGATAAGAGCGGTATTGAAAAATACACAACTGAAATAATTCTACAAAACTATAACTCAAACTTACAAATGCTTGATTCTAGAAATTCTCAAGATTCTTCTCAAGGTATTGAGGATACTATAAAAAATGAGTTTCAAGGTGCTAAAGAGGTTGAATTAGATGATGATATTCCTTTTTAAGGAGCTTGACCAAGGTCATTAATAACCCATGAATCATTAGCTATCAGATTAGCTCTTGCTGTTGTGGCTGCTCCCACAGAGTATTGAGAAGCGACATCAAAAGTTAAACCACTTTGAACAGTTTGAGCATCCAAAGCAATTAATAATAAATCATAATTTGCTGTTGAGAACGCCGTTGCTCCTTTCAAGAAGCCAACAATGCCGAAAAAATCGAAAGATGTTACTTGGCTATAATCTAAGGCACTTATATCTTGATTAAATACAGTGTTTGAATCAAAAGTAGCACTCATATTTGTAACGCTTGAAGTATCAAATAAATTAATAGGCTGATTGAATGCTGAATTCTGAAACATGCTTTGCATGTTCTCAAGGGCTGTTGTAACCCAAGTATTAATAGGCTGATTGAATGCTGATCCAAAGAACATACCACTCATATTTACTACGAGTTGAACATCCCAAACCCCTATTGCTTGATTAAACGAGGTGTTGCTGAACATACTATTCATATCAGTAACTGATGAAGTATCCCATAAATTCAAAGGCTGATTAAAGCCAGAATTAGAGAAAGTCTCACCCATATCAACTACACTTGAAGTATCCCAGGCATTTAAGGCTTGATTAAACGCTGTTGCATTTTTGAAAGTGCTATTTAAATTAGTCACATTGCTAACATTCCAAACTCCCACAGGCTGATTGAAAACCGCGTTCGTTAAGAACATTCCGGATAAATTAGTTGCTGAAATCATATTCCATACAGAAATATTCTGGTTCATGCTCGTGCCACTAAATGCCTCTGAGAAATTCTCCACATTACCAACATCCCAAGTTGTGATCGATGAATCATTAAATGATGATGAGCTAAATATAAATTCAATTGTGGTTGCACTTGACAGTATCCAGTTAGCAACACTTGAATTAAATGATGATAATGCAAACATATTTGCGAAAGTTGTTACGCTGCTAACATCCCATAAATCTAAATCTTGATTGAAAGGTGAGTCAAAAAACATTTGATCCATTTGTGTAACAAGGCCAACATTCCAAGAATTTATTGGCTGATTAAATGCGGAGTTTGCAAACGCTAACGAACAATCTAATAGGCTAGTAGTAACCCAATTACCAAGAGGACTATTGAAATTAATAGCATTAAGAGCCATGGACTGAATTGTGGTAACATTACTAACATCCCAACCATTTATTAAAGGATTTGCCTTAGAGTCTGCAAAACAAGCTTCTAAAGTAATAATTGTTGAGGTGTTCCATCCGTTCATACTGCCAGACACTGATAATATGCCAGCAAAAGCACGACTAAAGCTAGTTGTTGCGCTGAGATCTAAGTTATCAGTAGCCGCCCAATCTAAATTAGTACAACCACGGAAATATCCACCGCTATTACCTACTTTTAATTGACCACAGTTACTAACAGAAGTAATTTTTAATTTATCTCCACCATTGTTAAAAGTAAAACCATCTATTGGAGCGTCTATTTCTATTGTTTTTGAACCCGAACCATCTGGAAAAATAACTACATTATCACCAACAGCAGTAACTGTCTTAATTACAGATCCATTATAAATAACATCAAAAGGAAATGTTGAAGTTGCTTCTACAGGTAAAGCTATTTCATCATTGGCTGATATACCTGCATTTGTTGTAAGCCAAGTTGATATAAACTTAGTTTGCGCAACAGAAGCATCGCTAGCCAATATGTCTCTTGTTATTTCTTTAGTTATTTCTTTAGTTATTCCTCCTGTGATCATAGCTTTATTCTGTTATATTTAATAAAAATTCATCATCAAGAATTGATCGTAATTTTTCTAGAGTATTTCTTGAATCTAACACAGCTATATTTTCACCTAAAAAGCCCCACTTTCTACCAACTAAAATACAACCTTGTGTATGCTCCTCGATGTTACCACTATGAATTAATATATAAGATCTACCTTCTACATCTTGAAGCTCCCAAACATTTGGATATTTATTACTTGAATATGTCTTCACTATATATTCTCCTAACGGAATGCATGAAATGAAAGGCTGATTATTGAGCCACGGGTTTTCAAGTGTTTTGGCAATTTCTTTACTCTCTAGCTCTAAGCTTCCTAACACAGCTTTATTGCTGATTATTTCTCTTTTTAGTTTAAGTTTCTGCATACTCTAACAAATCCATTAAACTTAATATCATATCTCCGTATTCGTCGCTGTAACCTACTGGCATTTTTTAACTCCTAATTTTTCATTATGTAATAGAAAATAATCAACATGCTTATTGCTTATTATTTCCTTCTCTCTCTTGTTTAAGCAAATAGGCTCCCCCCATAGCTCAAAGTTATCTGTTGTAGTACTACAGGCGTTTAAGCTTATCAGTACGACTAAGCTTACTGTTACGATTATAAATCCTTTTAGCATCTTTAACCGCATTGATCGCCTTATCTTTTTGTCTATTTCTTTCATCCTGTTTTCCTTTAAACTTACCAAGTGTAAAAATTCCAATAATAAATAATATAATTGCTCCTATCTTCTGAATCATTTTATAACATATTCATACATTGCGATAATTGTAGCTGTTATGCTACAAAGAACTATACTAATAGCCAAAGCCCTTCTTGTCCATTTATGCTTAAAAATTTTACTAATAATAGAATTAGCAACCTTACATTTATCTTGCATCAAAAATTATAATTTAAATTAACACTAGCGCCATGACCAATTTTATTAGGCATTATGGCAGATATCCCAATAGAAATATTTTTAGTTACCAAATAATCAACTCCAAATCCATAGGCAATAAAAGTTTCCTTATTGACTCGATTTGATACAGTTGTTTTTACGATACTGTTCGCTATAAATACGTTAGGAGAAAATCTATTTACTCTATAACCTAACTTTAATATATCACTAATTACTTTGTTCTTAACATCTAAACCATTTTCTAAGCTTCTTTTTTGACTATGATTTAACCTAGTTGTGTGAAGCCCTATGTTCCATTTATTAAAGTTCTCTAACCAACCAATAGTTACTTTTGGTCTAAATTTATCACTATTATAATTTAGCTCATTTTTAAAAGCTAGTGTTGATATTCCTATGCTAAGCCCTGCATGAGCCTTGCTTGTCATTATCAACAACAGTATTATTAATATTCTCATTTGCGATTTCTTCAAGTATTTTTGGGTGGCTTTTTTCTAGAACCTTTAATAATTTATTTAATAATCTAATTTGCTCTTTAGAATGCCTCTTTTCGTGATTCTTTATAGAATACAATTCTTTTTCTAATTTCTTTACTCTTGCGCTACCAAATATATTATTTAGAGCTACTATAAGTAAAATTATAGATAATATGAATAAATAAGCAATTAAATACATCAGTTGTGGATAATAAAATTTTTAATATTATTTAATATAGCATCTTGGTCAAAGCATGATAGATCTTTAGTTGGCTTACCAGAAATAAATGTTATGATATATAATACATATTTCTTATTTAGAATATCTTTAATAATTGCAGTTGTCCATAGATTATGTAATTTCTCCTCCTGGTACCATTCAGTACGCTTAACTATTCCTAACATGGACGGGTAATTATATAATTCCTCTAGACTCTGTTTTTGACCATCTCGCAAGTTAAATTTTCTTGAATTGAAAGTATTAGTTCCAAGATTTACAAATAATTCATAAGTATTATATTTTATTGAATGTGATTCGCCATATAATGACTTGTTGCGCTCTTTTAATGGAATTATACAATTATTCTTCTTTTCTCTTTTATCGCAAGCTTGGGCAACTTCAAAATTAGCCAACCACTCACCATTGACATTTTTTACAATATCAACACTACTAATTGATATCGCTGCCATATCTCCGCACCCTTTTAAGATATTGTCAACATATTTTACAAGCTTGTTAATATCTCCTACAACCTTATGTCTAGCTTGATATCTATGCACCCCTGACAACTCAACAAAACAATAAGTAAATAATAATAATCCTAATATAATTGTGCTTGATTTTGCCTTATTTTCTATGCAAGCATTTATTAAGCCTTTTGTATTCTTCAATGATTTAAAGATGTTTAGAAATAAAAGCCAGTTCATATATTAACCTTATTTATTGACTCTATATAGCTAAAACTAATAAATTCTCTTGGATTTGGAACTTTATCATTAAACTTGCTATCTGTTATTCCTACCGCTCGCATTGATTGAGCTGCTGCACTTGAGCAAACACCATCATAAAAATCTTTAGGCTCTTTTTTTAGTTTCTCCCTAAGCCAGTTATAGCCTTTACAAACAAAATTAGGAGTTAGTAATAATTCGCTAAAATTATAATCATCTTTAGTATTCCAAAACTCCCTTAATTTTTTGTTCTGGCTGCGGTTTATCTTAAACTTATTTGGCAGGTAATAGAAATCATTTGAATCATCTTTGAATCTAGAATCTATTAGATAATCGCCCATTGTATGTACTATCATATAAGTATTAGTTACCCTACCCTCTTCTACTAACTGCTCACCAACACTAAAGGTTAATATATTATCTTTTCTTTTTACATCAAAAACAGCTGCGATATGACTAACTTTAACACCAGTTACCCAAAATATTAACTTAGCGAAATACTGCCACCACTTTTTAGCGTAGAAAGCTAAGAAATCACCATCTTTTAGGTTGTCAAATAGATCTTGTAGGGTTATTTGGTTTGTTTTCATTAAAAACTTATGTCAATTTGTTCAATCTCTGAAATAGAATTACAACTTTCTATTTCTTTATTAAGGGTGGCTTGGCGGAAATAAGAATAAGATCTTTGATCTTCAATCAAATCAATTATTCCTTCCGCCTGCGCTATTGTCAATAAAATTGGATTATCATTATTGTCTAACCAATTAATAGTGCCTGTACTCATATTTCTTGGGCTTCTTGCTGCTGCTATTAGATTTAAACCAGCTATTTGTGTTGCTTTAAACTCTGTATCTTTAGAGTCTATTTTATAAGTAACAGTTTGATGCATCCAATTGTTTCTATTTATTAGAATTTTAGCTATTGTATTGTCTTTAGCTTCTTGTAATAACTCACTATCTGGCTTTACATACTCCTCAAGGATATCTCCATTTACAATTGCTTTCTTTGGTCTGTCTTCCCATTCTTCTTTTGAGATCTCAATATAACCTATATCATTAGTATCAATAAATGACTCGTTTGCATAGTTAATATCGTTTGGAAAATAGCCAATAACAATATTATCTGATTTATTATATTTTACTGTAAATTTTGCTTTATCTTCTCTCATTTTTGTTTCCTTAAAAATTAATAACCAATTGCAAACCAATACATAAAGTCAACAGTCTTGGAATATTGAAACTGCGAGGCTGTTGCTGTACCCTGCCTCAATGCCGCGGCTGCAGCTGTTCCTCCCGTGTCAGTGGGAGTGGAACCATTACCAACTATGACTTGAGAAATTGCATTAGGAAAAACAATAGGATAGGTTACTGTGCCAGAAGTTGTTGTATTTAAAACATCTCCCCATTGTAATATTATTTCATCAAAAGCGCCGCCAACATTAATTGGTATTTTTGCATAGCCATTAGTTGCTTGATTACTTGCTCCAAACAATCCCAACAATGTATTAGGAGCAACATATTTATCAGCTACAACGCCTGCATTAACCTCCGCTTGTGAGGCTGCTACCGTTCCATTGTCAAGGTTTGCTAGATCTCCTAACAACTGCCAATTAACAACATCAGTTAAAGCATTACCAATATTATTATCTGTTATTGATTTATATAATTTAGTGCCTCCTACTTCTCTTTGAATATCGTCTATATAATATTCTGCGTCTGCTGAATATTCTGGTATTCCTTTGTTTAAAAGATATTGCAATTGCTCTGTTTCTATTTTGTGCAGGCCGTTAAATTCCTCTAAAGATGGCAATTCTTCGCCAGATATAACTGCATCGCTCCAGCCTTCTTGATAAGCTGCTAAGGCTTGTAAAACTGAAATATCTGGAGTTTCAACTTTTGCCCCAGTTTGTAAGCTTCCGAATTGGCCATTATTAGTCGCATTTTCTGAAAATATTTTTTGATGCCTTCTTGTTAAATTAGGATTTGCCATAATTTTATATAATTTATTTATTAGTTATTACGAGCCTGTGATATTCCATACAATCGCCTGACAAACTATATCATCTGCTGAGCCTGTATTTTCAACATAAATTTCTATAATGTCATCTTTTTCAAAGTTTTTTAAAGCTTGTAAAGATATTTGTAAAGGCGTGCCAGCATCAGCTTCTACAAAAGCAGAAGTAATGTCATCATTAATGCCATTGATTCTAAATAATGTTCTAAAAATATCCGCGCCTGCTTGTGATTTTTCTAAGGTTATAGTTGCTAATAATCTTGATGAAATAGTTTTATTGCCATAATATTTCAAAGTTCCATCAACTCCGTTGTAAGTCGTGCTTGCTGTTGCGCTTGTTATTGTTTCGCCTACTGTAAAATATTGATTATCCCCTGCGCCGTCTTGGACATATTCAACATAAATATAATTATTAGGCAAGTCTATTGACTCAATTTTAGCTGTGTAAGTGCTTGTTGCGCCTGTTATAATTTGCCCTTCTTCAAAGTTAGCAGCACTTGCAACCAATATTCTACTAGAAAATAAAAGATTTTCCGAAGTTTTAACAATATTATTAAAATCCATTTTTGCAGGAGTGCTAGCGGCTAAAGCTGTTGTAGCTCCATTGAATGGAAAAACATTATCCATTGTCATTTGAATGGTTGGCGTATTATCAGCAATGCCCTGATTACCTTGTATATTATATGTTGGCAAATCATTATAACCCAAGCTAGCAGGATTAAAAATACCGCCTGCTGTGATTCCTGTTGCTATAAATATATTACCTGATATATTAGCCTCTTTTGCAGTTGCTCCTGGTTCAATATTTAAAGCATAATCAATCGTTCTAGGGTGCAAAATATTCCCGTTAAAATTCAAGGCGTTTATTCCTGTTGGTATATAGCTTCCAACTCCTCCTGTTTGTCCTGACCAGTTATTATCTCTTAAGGTTAGCATTGTCGTTCCTTGACCATTCCATAAAACAACCTTATTATTTAATCCCTCAAAAGATAGCCCATTGGATACTTCTAAGCCACTATCCCAACCTCTAACAAAATTGGCGTTAAAATTTATTGTTCCGTAACCTTCAATAGCTCCAAGACTGCTACCATTGCCAGCAACTCCGCCGATTAAATTACAATTAAATACATAAAATCTTTTATTTCTGCCTTGAAAGCCATCAACTAAAGGGTCAATAGTATAATCAATGTCAGTTGCATCAAATAAAGTTCCAGAATCGCAGCTAACACCAAGTCTTAACAATACTAAATTAGCATCGTTAGCAGTAAACATTGCGTCAGTTCCTTCATAAACCAAAATATCATTTTGTGGATTGTCACCAGTTATTCCGCAATTATTACCAAAAACTATTCTATTAGTTCCTATATTTACTGAACCGCTAATCCTGTAATCTTTGCCATCTTCTAAAGTTATTACACCTGCTACAGGAATAGGAAAGTCAGATAATTTATTTATTACTACCTTGTTTTGTTCGCCTCTTAAGCTTGTTAAAAGCTCCCAGTTATTAGTATCAGTTAAAGCGTTGCCAATATTAGTATTTGTTATTGATTTATAAATATTTGTTGTTCCATCTTCTTTGACTAAGCTGTCTTTGTGATATTCTGTTGCAATATCCCAAACTGCAATGCCTTCTTGAAATAAATATGAAAGCTGCCTTGTGTTTACAAAATTAATTCCGTTAAATTCCTCAAGAGGTGGTCTCTTATCTCCAGAGATGGTCGCATCATTCCAGCCTTGTTCATAAGCGTTACTTTGTAAAACATCTAAATCAGTTGAAGTTGTTGGAGCTAGTAATTGAGCAGATCCAAAAACTCCTAATTTAGAAGCATTTAAGCCTGAAAATATCTTTTGTGTCTTTCTTTCTATTTTTGCCATTATATACTAATTACTTTATTATAATTTAACATCTCGCCTTCTTTAGTGAAGCCTTCTGTATAATTTGTAAAACCTGTTATTGTGCTTGGAATTGCTGTTGCATTATAATTAGTAAATCCAAACATTTTTTTATCTCTTTTTATCAATCCTCCTAACCCAACCCCCATTGGCCTTGGCAATAAATTCTTTCCAAAAGCTATTACAGCCAGATTGAGACTAGCACCAGTTACAAAATAAAATATTTTCATCTTTTTTGTGTCTGATAATATTAAATCAGTACCAAAAAAACCAAATAGACCCTCATCAATTTCTCCGTTGCTATGGTTAGAATTATTCTGAACGATTCTAAGCTTTAGCATAAATCTATAATCCTCATCATCCAGTACGCCTGCTTGGAATATTGAATTATAGCTTAAGAACCCCCCCGAGTCAGTTAAATAGTTAGCATAATCCGTAAAGCCAACGGTAGTATCACTTCCTAACGTTTCATAAGAGGTCATGCCAAAAAAATCTCCAACCGCTTCTATAGTGTTAAAGAATCTATCAGTGCCAATATATTTGCCCAAAACATCTAACTGAGCACCGACCGCAGTTTCTAAATCATAACCATCTTGAACTTGAGAAGCAATATTATCACTTAGTAAAGTTCTTACATGTAAATCAATAGTGGCCTTAGCTTTCTCAAGTTGATTATACTGAATTATAAGTAAATTAGTATAATATTCTATTGTACTGTTTAAGTCTATACTCATAATATAGTTATATCTATTCTAGCATTATCAACAATCCACTTTTCATCTTTAGTATCAGTATTTAAGAAATCTACATAATTTATGCCATCGTTAGAAATCTCAACATTTAAAGGCACGCCACCACCACCAGTTGTATTAATTCCATCTTGAGCTATGCATGTTATCGCCGCTGTGTTAGCTGACTCACCAATAGTAAAAGATAGATTATCAGTTATATATTGTTTTATTCCGTCCTCATCAAAACCCTGTGTTGGATTTAGTTTTTGAATATCAAACCTAATATAAAGCTCTTTTGATGCTGGACGATCAAACAAAATAGTAAATATACTGCCATTGACTGTTGTAATATCTATTGCAATAGCCCCTTTCATATCGCAGCCTGCATTTTTTGTAAAATATATAGTGTCTGCTATATCCGTATTTGCACCACCTTCAACAATAGCCCAAATCCCATGTGCTGGTATTCCGTCAACATCTATTACATCTGTGTAATTTTCAAAAACTCTAGCATCTGTTACGCCATCAATATTTAGTAAATTACCAGTTAAGGAATCTATAAAACCTTTAGCTCTATTAGCTGTTGATTGAGTTGCTCTTAATCTTAAAGTTGCGTCTAGCTCCCCATCTAAGCCAATTTCTAAAGCTCCTGTTGAATTGTTTATGTCTGTAACTTCTAAAATAATAGTAACTGGATTAGTTATTGTATTTGGAATAGTGGTAATTGACCCTAAATCCTTAGCTCTAAAAGTTAAATTATAAACCCCTGCACTTGGAGCGTTGAAAGTATCTAATAAAATAAATTCTGTTCCTGTGTCATCTACGACGGTGTAGCCTGTGCCATCTGGATTATTGGCATCAGCATCTAAACCCTCAAGAGTTACTGCATTATTAACCGTAATCTGTACCTGTTGCTGCGTGAATGTTGCACCCTGTCTTTGAATACCCAACAAAGAAACTCTCTGATCTAAAACAACACCGATAGCTTGCTCAATATCAAAACCAGAATTAATTTGTTGTATAACTTCTAATAAATCTCTTACGCTTTGAGCATAAAGATTTATCAACTGTCCATCTGGCGTGTTGCTATCTATGATTATATCATTGCCATAGATAAGCTTGTAGCCATCTTCTAGTTGCGTTATTATTTCTTGTATTGTGTCAATGGTTAAACCAGTGGCATCTAAAGTACTCATTTATGTAAAAAGTTTTTACATTTTACTTGACATATAAAAAAGCCTGTGTAAAATGTTGTTTGTCCTAGTATCCCACAAGAAATTGTGGGTACGCCCTAAATACTAACGCTATCATTAATAGTATTAGTTGAGTAAATAGTTTTTACGCTGTAATTTAATTTTAAATTTCTGCTGTTGGAATTAAAATTGAGGTCTAAATTTACAACCTCTGTAACTCCATCAACTTTTAATATAACTGTTCTTATCTCTTCTCTTAGTGGTGCAGCTTGTGATCTTTTGGCCAGTCTATTTTTCCAGTCAACGCCTGCATTAATATCAAAAAAACAATCTCCTTTCCATTCTTGGAGTTTTGTTTTTAGATTTTGATTAAGTGCTAATTGAGCTGTTTTGTAAGAAGCTTTGCCCTTTCCAAACGTCCAGTCATTATTACTGTCTACTGCTCTTATTATCATTTTAATAAAGCTCCAACTCTAATTGATAAAGCTGATAAGGCACTCGAAGTAGCACCATCAATAGGTAACTCCCCACTTAACGGATCAACCGTTTTAAGATTAGTTACTATGGTAATAAAATCATCAACCAAAGTCTTTAGATTCTCTGCTGTGTTTTTTAGCTCCAACTTATCATCTATAACAATAGAACCACCACTAGAATTTAGCAAGCTTATTTTTTCATTGTCAAGAGAAATTTTATTATCTAAGTAATTTAATTCCGTTGCTACGTTATTATAGCCTGCAATTTGGTTTACTTGGCTTCTTATTCCTACTAAGCAAATAGCATCTGAAAAGTCGTGAGTTCTTAGCGTGTTAGGGCGTTGAACCAATCCATCAACTAGCCAACTGTCTAAGTCTCTATCATTGAACAAAACTAAACAAGTATCACCTGCATTAATTGGAATTGTTAAACCTCCATTAATTCCTTTATTTACAATAACTGGGCATTTCTCAAGTAAAGAAAAGTTAGTTAAAACCTCCCCATCCGTTGTTTGTCTAACAGATTTATCAACCAATCTAATATCTGCGGTTTGGTCGCTTGGATAAAAAGCTTTTATAATACCTACCCTATGGCAATTAAACTCAAAAAATACATCTTCTTTTAAGCCTTCCATTATATCTTCTAAATCTGGTTCTGTTCTTCTTCCCTTCATACTCCTTTTAAACCTCCTAATAATTTATATCCAATGAATAAGTTTAGTGAAGTAGTGCATTTTCCACCTACTGCACCAGATATTATGCCGCTATGTCTCAAGCCCATTATTTTATATTGACCGTCAAACTTTGGGTTAAATTTTGATTGTACCTCCGCCAATTGCCCTACTTGCAATCTAGGTTCAAAAATAACATCCATAACTAAGTCTGTGCCTTGTCGCTGTGGCGTTCCTAGCAATCCAGTATCAGTATTTATTAGCGGCACTTTTCCGCCTGTTGTTTTTATATATTCATTTGTTGTTTTTATATATTCATTCTCGTTTAAAACATTAATTTTCTCAAGATCAATAAAAACCTCCTCTTTGTAATTCTTTTTCAGTAAATAAAAATTATTTCCATTTAATGCGGTTGATGTTTTTGAAACTCCTTGAATATCACCCACTTTACCCTCTGTTATTCCTGTTATTCCTCCTATTATTATTTTAGCTATATCCCTAAAGCTTGTACCTCCTCTTATGGTTTGATTTATATTTGAATTATAAGCACCTAAAGCCCCGTCTTGGGCGTTAATATAGGTTATAACATCTGAACCCTGCCTATAAGAATAAGCTTCAAGTAAATTGCCTACAAATATAGTTGATAAGTCATCATCTCTATTTAATGCTGTTTCATAGCCAGCTTGTAAAATAACTTTTTTTCTATTACCTGATACATCATTAATGCTAAATCTATTTTGAAAAATAAGGCTTCTATTGGTTTCACTTAGATTATAAACCCTAAAAGTCGCACTATTTAAACTGCTTTGCGTGCTTCTAGCTATATCTAGTTCAAGAGTTAAGGGGCTTCTTATCTCAATAGCTTGAGTTGTGGTCTGTGCCGTTGAAGGCTTTGGGCCAATAAATGTAGGATCTGGCAATGCTGGCCCTATCGCTTCCGTTAGCTCTCTGCGTTTAGTTATCTCAACTGTTAATTTATATCTTCTTTGGAATTTCATTTATTATAAAAATCAGTTTCTACTTGCTCTACTTCCTCTTGTGTTAATAAGAGAAATCTTACCCTTTCAGTTGAAAAGTCATCAATAAATAATGGCTCGCTTAAATCATCTGTTAAAATACTAATACCAAAAGGAATAATATTTTGGTAACTCCTTAAAATATTCACACCAGTAACTAATCTTGCACCATTTAGGATAAAGTCGCCAAAAGTTATACCATAGAACCAACCTTGTTGCTGGTCGCTATATTCTAGCCTTAGTTCAAAGTTCTGATTGTCTTCTGTTATTATATTAAAGCGTTGTTTTGGATCTTGTGATATTTCTGTTATCTGTTTCACTTGACTTTATTTTTATAATTACTTAACATTTTCTTAATATTTATTGATTTTTGATTAATAGATTGATGGCTTACAAACGCTTTACTGTCCAAGGTTTCAGCATTTGTAAGCTTTTTATTTGGTCAAAAGAAATTTATAACTTTCTCTTTAATCTGAAAAAATAATGAAGCCTTTCTTTGAACTCCGTTAGCTGTTCCTTGATCTAATTCTTCTGCTTTTTGGTTTGTTAATCTGCCTTGTGTTTTCTTAACATCAAAATCAACTAATTCAGTTGTTGTTGTCCTAAACTCCTTCAATACAACTGAAAATTCTGATATATATTTATTATCTCCCTGCGTAGCAATTACATTTTCAATAGCATAATCACTTTTGAAGCCAAAGGGGGTTTCTACTGATACAAGTTGTTTAGCTCTAAATAAGGCTTGAAAAAAGTTATAACCCTTGGCTTGCAATGTATCTGGTGGGTTTAATTCTTTATATGCTTGAAATAAATCAACGCCAGTCCCTATTGTTTCATCAACTGAATCAACAACGCTTACTTTATTAGCCTCAATAGTATCATTTAGTTGCTTTGCAAAGCTTGTTACTATTGGAATATAACTATTAATTATAGTTAGTTTCTCCGCAAGCTCTGTTATTTCTGATTTAGCACCTGCCTGCCTATCGACCAATTCACCAACAAAACCACGCAATGTAAATCTTTCTGGCTTAATAGCTATGTGATCTTGTCTTGTGGAATTATCTTCTACGAAGTGATCTGTTATTTCAGCTTGTAACTCTGATTTATGTTCTTCAAATATATCAAACTCAAAGCCTGCAATACCTAAGTTTACCACTGGTGAGACAATATATCTATTAACTAGATTGTTGGTTATTTCTGCCGTTTCTAGTGCATTAAAATCTTTACTCATAATTTAATAATGTAAAAAGTTTTTACATTTTATTTGACTTTTATAAATTCCAGTCTAATAATGTAATTGTTATTAATTTAAATAAAAAACAAAAATGAAGAAATTACTTATAACTTTATTATTTTTTACTTTTTATTGCAATGGTTCTTTTGCCACTCCAAACACCCTTTGGGATAAAGCCTTTAAAGCTAGTGGGAATCCTATGGATAATAATATACGATCTTATGTCTTTAAATCACAATTAACATGCTCCGTACACACTAAACCAAACAAAAAGAATGCTTTTATCTCTATATCAAGATGCACTAATGCCGCAAACATAGAATGTATGATCTTGACTGACATCAAAACTGGTGTAGTAGAATATTATTGTATTGATCCCATCACTTCTTTACAATTTAATGCTATTTAGCACTATTGCCTTGTGAAGCCTGCACCCTGTTTAAAGCCTCTTGATTAATTACTTTTTGCGACCTTTGAACCTCGCCACCTATTTCTTGAGCATTTAATCCATTTATATTGTATGTATTATTGTTGTTTATATTGATTCCTGTTAATGCCTCTGCCGCACGTAATCCACCAATTGCAAGACCTGCCCCTATTCCTCCTGTTCTAGTGGTATCTCTTATGTCTAATAAAGCATCTCCTAGTTTTTGACCACCTTCTGTTTTATCAATAGCTTCTGCTATCTTCTTGCCAAATTCTGGCGCATTTGCAAGGAATGTTAGAGAAGCAACCACCGAAGCCAAAGGAATTGCTAAAGCAGCAGCAGGAATTGCTAAAGCTCCTAGTGCCTTTGTCAAACTACCGAGGAATGTCAAAAGTGTTGCTCCTCCTGCTCCTATTCCTAGTATCTTTGCAAAGTCTGGTAAATCTTCAAAAGCTTTTACAAGTTCACCAATAACACTATCGCCACCAGCTCTAAAAACTGCTATATCGTCTAACAAAAGAATAATAGCCGCCAAACCTGCCAAGAATGGTGAAAAACTCAAGGTTAATAATGCAAAAGCACCAGCTAATATTTTAATGCCTCTTTCCATTCCTACCAAACCATCAATAAATTGAGTCACTAGACTAAAGGCATTTCCTATTGCTTGTGCAAACTTGGCAAATCCTCTCGCCATCCCTGCAATGACCTCAATAATGGCTTTACCGTTATCTTTCATCCATTTAAAGAATTGTTGAACTAATTTAGTTAGTTCTGGCGCAATCTTGGCTACTGCTTGATCTTTTAAAGCTTTAAATCTTAACTGTAGCGCCTTCATTGACGTCCCTGCCTTGTCAATGTCAGCTCGTTGTTTTGGATTTAAAAAAGTGTTCTCGCTTAATAATTCAAATTCTTTTCTGCTTAATCTAAGAAGATTAATAAAATCTGGTGATAATCCTATTTGACTAATTAGATTAGTGGCGGTTGCAGGGTCTAAACCTCTAATTGCTCCTCTCAATTGCTCTATTACACCAAAAGCATCTTGACCAGCTACATCAACACCTAGTAATTGAAAAGGTGAAATATCACCTTGACCAATTCTTATGGCTGCTATGTTCTTTTGTACATTACCTATTGACTGGGCTATTTGATCTGCGCTTAATGCAAGATTAGATAATTGACCTGCTTGTTGGAATTGTTGGAGTTTTTGGATTGATAATCCTGTTTGAGCATTTAGATTTTGAAGAGAAACAACGCCCTTCAATGCACTATTTACAAATCTATCTAAACCAACTACCGCACCAGTAAAAGCAGCAGAAACTAGCAATAAGTTACTTCTCAATGACTTAACGCCAGCATCAACTTTATTAATCTGTTGTGTATCGGCTTTTACGCCTAATTCTATAAATAATTGTCCTATGCTAGCCATTCTTATTTAAATTATGATATTCTTCTTCATATTCACTACAAAAGCCTTCATATTCTATCATCTTCATAATCCAAGTAATATTCATATTGTTTATTACTTCTGGATTGCCCCCTCCGTAGCCTGCCTTTGCTAACCTTAATAAAATAACATCTGCCTCATCGGCATTAATCTTTATTTTTGGCTCTCTTGCTTTTTCATCAGTTGGAGTGCGCTCAACTTTGAAAAGAGGGTTTTGAAAAAAGGGGCTAGATTTACCTTAAGACACATAATAACAATATGGTAATAATCACCTCTTGCCTCTAGTTCATTAAAAGTATCTCTGGTTATCTTCTCGCTATTGTAAGTAGATCTTTTTAAGCAATTAAATATCTCATTATTTACTTTCTCGCTACAATCTAAAGAGATAACCATATCTAATAAAGAATCTAAAGCCCCACTTTTAACTGCTGCTCCCATGTCCTCTTTTACACCTGATAGCAATTTCTCAATATCCACCTTAGATATTTCAACTCCGCTTTCCTTTATAGCTCCAAGAACTGCAACACGCAGCCTTGAAGCATCTATAAAATCAGCCATGTTAATTACTACTTCTGCGCCACTTTCTGTTTTAAATTCCATTATAAGCTTCTAGGTGAGTTAGTAAATTTAATATTGTAAATAGCTAGTGATTGGTCTGTATTACCCTCTACATTTGAGACTGTTTCAACTCTTTTTGAGAAAACGCCGCCAGATAAATCGTAGATGTCATTAGTAACATTTCCTTGACCATCACCAACTTTTTTAATTACTTGAGCCGTAAGAGTTGTAAAGCCTGCAAAATCTGCTTTCATAGAAATTAGCCTAGAGTTTAAAGTCTTATCGTCTTTAGAACCCCTTAGAACTCTTAGAACTAAGTCAGCTTGGTCGCCAGTTTCATTTAAGGCAAAGATTGAATTGCCATTTTTACCAGTCTTAACACCCACTAATTCATTAGGATAAGTTAAAGAGCCAACATCTCCATCTCCTAAATCAATTAATGGTATGCCATCAATAGATATTGTATCTGAACCTGTTAAACTTTGAGTAGCCATAATTTATTTAATTTAAGTTAATATTATCTTTCAATAAGAGCGTTCATAGTTGAAGAGTGGATTGCTCCACTTTCTTTGCCTGCAATCTGTATCAAAGGAGCTTTTCTTGCATCTCTATCTGCTTGTGATTGTTGTGCAATTGGCTGGCTATATATATAGTAACCTTTATCTATAATGTTGCGCTTAAAGTCTTCTGGATTGCCAAAAGTAGAACCGTTCCATTCATTGCCTGCTGCAAACATTTCATTTGTAATTGCTCTATCGCAAACTTTAGCATAAGCACCTTTTAAACCATCCATTCCTGTTTCAGTTTGAGGGATTTTTGTATTAGTTTGTTTTAGGTAATTAAAGCCTGCAACTTCAAGAGCTAGTTTAAACCAGATCTGATTGTACACGCTATCAAAGAATTGATTTGCACCATTTGAAACAACAATAGGTGAACTTTGCACATCGCCATATAAATCTGCGCCTGCTGTCTTTGCCTTTTCAAAGATAGTTTGAGTAATTTTTGTATCTGGTACTACATTTGCAAGAGTTTCTAAGTTCATTGTCATGGTAGTATTAGAACCTGCGAAATTAACACTAAATCCACGCCCTGCATATGAAGCCTTGACTAAGTTAGCAGTTGAAGGGTCAGAATAATATAAGCATCTTGTTTTAGTTTGTGTTGCATTTTTAACAATTGAACAAATACCAGTTGTAGGCTCTAGATCTTCTGTACTGGTGAATTGATGAACAAAAATCATATCTCTTGATTGAATAGCAGAAGCAGTTGATGAAATTACTGCATCCTCCATTTCTAAATCAGTTATTACACCTGTGTAATTAACTTGCTCTTCTGTTCTAACAATAGCATCCACTAGAGTTTCACCTTGTGCGTTATTGCCTGCTGTTGGCGTTCCTGCTGCAACATTAAATAAACCTGCAACGCTTAAATCTGTTCCTGCGCCTGCTGGTAATTGAACTAAATCTATTGTTGAAGTTGTGCCAACTTTCTTAGAATCAAGATCAAATCCTGTTGCTTTACTAGTTACTACAACATCAGTGAGTTTGCTTTGTAGTATTTGGGCAATATCAGCAAAACTAGATGTATTAGTAAAATCTAAATCAGTTAAATCAATATTGTTTCCGTTTAGAACAACTCTAATATCACCATCTGCAACTGCTTGTAAAGCTGCTAAATTGGCTGTAATATCTGCGCCTGTAAAGTTACCCGCAATCGCACTAATTGAGTTCACTAAGGGTATAATAACAAGCCTGCCATCTCCACTAAGCAAGTTAGGGCTTTGAGCAAAAACATTATTTGCCATTTGTGTAGTTACTGAATTTGTGCCGTAATCTTCTGCTACTGCTTCAGGTGTTACATAAATTCTAAACTCATCAACATTAGATGGGCTTTCAGTAGTAAATAATCCTAGACTATTAACATTAGCATCTGGCAAGCCTGCTGGCGTGTTAGTTACTGAAATATTAATAAAATTTACAATATCTATTGACATATTATTCTATATTAATTTGGTTAGTAAAATCATCATAGTAAACCGTATCGCTCGTTTTACTGTAATGAGCCGTTAAAGTAATGTTTGTTGCATATCTATTTAACATTCCCGCACCCTCTAAAGCAGATAAATTACTAGAGTTATTTTTTACCCTTGCAATTTGGAATTGATAAAGCCCTTGCTGATCTTGTGAAAAATCAGAATTCAATGACATTGACACTTCATGTTTTCTTAATCTCGCTTCATCATTCTTTGACATAAGATTTACTATGTAATTTTCTTTTGTCATAACAGATATATTTTGTTGCGCTCCTTCTACACCTTCCGCAGCTGGTATAAACTCATTAACATTTGCGTAATCTTCTTCTGTTCCGTAATCTAACACTACAAATAAACCGCTCGTTTCAGGAATCTTAAAATCTTGGTTATAAATCCAAATTTGATCATCCGTTAAATTCATGCAGTTTTTTAAAATATCACCTATTATTTTTATTGGCTCTCTATTCATAATTCTTAACTAAATGATATTCATAGTAGTTATTTAAACTATAATTCTTTTCAAACATTACTTTGTATTGCTTGCCTTCGTACTCTATTAAGTCATTAGTAAATATCTCTTGACTTATTCTTGTATGTATCATCAACCATTCCCAGCTCCTCATTTCTAAGGGTTTTATTTGTAAAGCTTCTGCTGTTAAGGGCTGTATAACACCTTGAAAACTTATATTTTCTTTAGTCTCTACCGTTACATAATCAACTACTGATTGAGTAACTTTAATCAAGGTTATTGGACTTTCCCAACCATTTAAAGCAGTTTGTATCTTAGGTATTGGCATTTAATCCCCTTTTTCTACTTTACTAATTATTGACTTCCTTAATTGTGAAGTCTCAATCAAAATTTGTTCACTTCCTTTTGCATCAATCGTACTTTGCGCTAGTGGTTGCCATGTTCCAAATCCCCCACTTTCAAAAGCTTCTTGAACGATAGCCTCGCCAGCAATACCAATTAATTCAAATATCTTTTCTGCTCCACCCTCTTTATTTATATTAGCCTTAATAACCTTATTGGCAGTTGCTAATAATTCTTTTCTTTTTATCTCAATAGGGTCTTTTAAAAATGACCTTCTTGGCAATCCTTCACTTATTACGCCAAATTCATGTCTGGCTCCTATTTCTGCATTTGTTAATGCTCCATCTCCTCTTGCGTTTTTATCCGCAAATATTCCTAGTTTTGCAACTAGATTTGTTTTTAAATTCTCTTGTAACTGCTCTAATCCTTTTAAATTAGATGTTACTTTTACATCACTTGGCATTATGGCGTTGTAGCTCCTTCAACGGTTGCTATATTACCTGTTAATCTTGGCAAAATCAAGTTAAGGTATTTTCTACCATAACTTGACCCTGCATAAAAACTTAATATTGGATCGTCTAATTGCCATTGCGGTATAGAATAGCTTTCAGATACATTGCCAACACTTCTTGAGTTAGCAAAACCCGCTTGAGAGCTATTTTGACCACCAGCATTTAAATCATTTACCAAATAATGAGCTGCTAGATATAAATAACCTAATACTATATCGTCATCATCATCAAAAAGAGCATCATTAAAAGTAATACATGCCTCGGCGTAAGCATTAGTAATATCTAAATCACTAACTAAACCTACATTACTAATCTCTTTCCAGTCTGTAGTTACAGTTGGAAGAGTGCCAATAACCCCATCATTTAAACATTGATAGAACCTTTTATTAACATCATAAAAAACTTGGTTTCCTGTGTTGTAGGTTGTGCCTACTAACCAAGTGTTGATAAAGGTAAAATCACGCCAGAACTGATTTTTAAAATCCTCTGGCGTGAGTGCTTGGATAATTGGATTATCACAAGACATTACTTTTTAGACTTAGCTTTATTTACTATCGTTTCTGCTTTGTCTTTCAAAGAATCAACAGTATCAATACCTTCGTATCTCAATAAAGTTTTAGCTAAATTTTCATCAAGCTTCATAACTTTACCAATTCTAAAGAAAATATCTTTACCCTCTTTATCTTTTGCAATTAAGAAATTTGTTTTAGTTTGATTTATAAGTTCCATATTTTCCTATATTAAATTGGTTGCGCGTGATCTAAGTAGTAAATTTCTTGTGGTCTCTTAGCAATAATACCTGAGAATTGACCATAAGCTACATTAGAGAAGTCAAAATTGTTTACAGTTCCAAAAGTTGTAGTTGTGTAATCAATTGGTAAGTTCATTTCTAAAGTCTTAGAATCGTTTCTGTAAAGAACATATCTGTTTACGCCTAAAGGATTTTGAACAAAATCTT
>Ga0196899_1000369_pt1 | contig 24103 bp, 29 predicted proteins | sample VirMetDEL_Sep_01_FD_169095 | JGI IMG/M metagenome (GOLD analysis project Ga0196899, IMG submission 169095) | Aqueous microbial communities from the Delaware River and Bay under freshwater to marine salinity gradient to study organic matter... | ecosystem: Environmental > Aquatic > Marine >... | reverse complement strand
AGGGCTTACATTTCGATTTGTCTGGTCATTACATTTCTTGGTCTAAAGAAGAACTAGATTATAGATTCCAAAACGCTTTCGATAGTATCTTTGAACAATTTGAAACCAAATAAATAAAACCAAACCAAGCGAAGATGTTAGGCATGACTTTCACACACGCTAAAGAGGTGACGATATGAAAACTAAAATCATACTTACAACTTTGTTACTCGTCTTATCGAGTTGCAAAAGTCCTAGATTAACCGACAGATGTAGCGATGTATCGCATGGGACTTGTCCTATCTGTAAATTTAACCATTGATACAATGAGCCTAGAGATGTTACTAATGTACGCCTTGATCTTAATCATTAGCCTTGGCTTTCTGTATAGAGAACCATGAAAGCTTGTAATAAATGTGGTCTAACCTTACGTGGCCGTGACCAGGAGGGGGATATATGTTTGACTTGCCTTTCCTCTTTAACTCCTCATTGTAACTTCGACCAAGGATATAGTACCATCGAAGGATGTATCAGACAAACAACCAACAACCCTATGAAAACCGAGATAACAACTAAAAAGAAAGCAAACAATACGATGTGGAATGGTAAACCTACAAACTTTAGTATTAAACAATCCTTAGAGGTAGTATGGGAAGCCATACATGAATGGAATGAACAAGCTACAGACAAGGAATACCATGTCGATGCTGTTAAACTGGGCATGGCATGGATAATGGAAGAACTAGGTTATGGCTACGATAAAGATGGAGAGATAGAAAGGGAGGATAGACCACTATGATAGAAGAAGAAATATATAGTGGAGTAGATGATGATGGAATTGAAATCATGCTACGCAAACTAGATGAAACAAGCTGGATAGTAGATGTCCGTTTAACCGCAGACGAAACAGATGAATACCTTGAAGGCTACGAGTATGAAAATTACTTAGACGCATTCAACCAATATGAAACATTATGCAAACAGAGATAACAACTAAAGATTTCAAATATATTAACCAACCAAGAAACATGATAGAAGAAACCATGCACTACATTATGACCGAGCACTTTAAAGGAGTACTTGATCCCAACCATAAATACTTTGACCTTTACCTGTCCTTACAACACTTACTGGAGGAGTACAATCATGGATGAAGATAACGATATAGAAAGAGAAGAGACTCGATGGGAGTACAAGGAAGAGTTGAGAAGAGATATTAACCGACACCAAGGACTGATTGACTTTGATATAGACTACGACGAGGAAGAAGAAGACCATGAGTAGGGACTGGGAAGACTTCGATAATAATGTCTTGTTAGGAGTGAAATTTGCAGAACAAGTTACGAGGGCTTGTGATATCTTTTGGAGTAACAATAAATTAGGTTACGATAAAGACGGAAAGGTAATTAGAACAGATGAAAAGCGAGTCCGTCCGAGAGATTTCAAAGATATTCTATTTGGAGAAACTTTGTATAAAAAAGCAGTGATTGAACACCATTTAAACAGCAAAGAAACATGACAAATAATGATTGTGATATGATCCAATGGGGGAAAGCTAGGTATAGAAAAGCCCAAGAGATTTACAAAGCCCAAGGATACAACTCTGAATTACCAGCTTATAAGAAGTTAGGAAGAGAAGTACACGTCCCTATCGAACACGCTGTAAATAAATTCTTTGAAGACAACGCTAGACCTAACGCACCTGTACCTGTTTGGTTGCCTTATATATGGGACTTAGAACCTAGTGTTGTAGCTTTTCTAGGAGTGAAGGTATTGTTTGATATCCTACCTGGTGAACCTTACATATCCGAAGCTTCCTTTTTAGTAGCTAAAGCTTTGGAAGATGAAGTACGTGTCCGTTACTTTAAAGAGAATGTCACGGAGAGTGATTGGTTGTTATTAAAACGAGATCAAAAGGATGTACTTACAAGGAATAGATTTGTTAATAAGTTCTGGGATAAAGAAAGAAAGTATCACAAACAAGGAAGGTATCAAAGGTTTGAACTTTGGAGTAAGCGTAACAAGATAATGCTTGGTTCTTGGTTGATTGAATTGATTCGAATGCACTCTAATTTATTCCACGTTAAAATCAAGTACACTTATAATAAAGTTAAACGAAAAGTCATAGCTCCTAATAAAGACTTGTACGCTTGGGTAAATAAATACGATGAGAATTGTGAGGTTATCCGTCCGTTCTATTTAGCTACACCTAAACCACCTGTTGACTGGATAGATAACTACGGAGGAGGATATAACAGTGAAGGACTACCTACTCTTCCGATAATGAAGATCAAGAATAACGACGGTATAAAACACAGAGACCTTAGTCCAGCTTACGAACCCTTAAATAAACTTCAACGAGTAGCTTGGAAGATTAATCCGAAGATGTTAAACCTTATGACTTGGGCTTGGAGTAAAGACCTAACGATTGGAGGAATGGAGAAGAGTGAACTGCTTGAACCACTTGACATTGTACCTAGGTTATCTGAAACAGACCCAGAAGCTTTCACTGAATGGAAGCGTAAACAAAAAGAGATATACGAATATAATTTAAGGAGTAACGGACAGCGTATGAGGTGCTTGAAGATACTTAACATTGCAAAACGCTACGCTGAGATGGATGAGTTCTACTTTCCTTATCAAATGGACTATAGAGGACGAGTGTATTCAATACCTAGTTATGTTAACCCACAATCGTGTGACTTTGGAAGGAGTGCTTTACAATTTGCCAAGGGAGTACCTATAAATAACTACGAAGATAGTAGATGGTTAAGGATTCACGGAGCTAATGTGTTTGGAGTAAAAGGAAGTTATGTTAAACGCTTGGATTGGATAGATAAGAAGGAAGACTTGATACTTGAAAGTGCAAATGATCCTTGTGAGCATACTTGGTGGCAAGAAGCGAGTGATCCGTGGGCTTTCATACACTTTTGTTTTGAATACGCTGAGTTTAAAGAGCAAGGATGGGGATTTGAAACTAAGTTACCTTGTCACATGGACGCTAGTTGTAACGGCATACAGATTCTATCTTTGTTAACAAGGGATGAAAAGTCTGGACACCACGTTAACTTAATACCTAACCAGAAACCACAGGATATCTATCAGGAAGTAGCAGATCAAGTGTACGATAGGTTGATGAAAGATAAAAGTAAGAACAGCTTGGCTGGAGATTGGTTAAAGTTTGGAATAGATCGTAGCTTTACTAAGAAGATAGTGATGTGTAAACCGTTTGGAATGAATGGATACACGAGTAAAGATGCACTGGAAGATGCTGTTGTTAAACGACTTAAGCAGGGGCTAGGTAGTCCGTTCAGCAAGGAAGATTTTAACGAGGCTATGATATACTTAGCTTCTTTAATCAACGATAAAGCAAACGCTTTAATCCAACCACATTTAGAATTAATGAAGTGGTTTAAAAATATAGCGAGGACTGACAAACCTATCAAGTGGACCACACCCTTTGGATTAGAAATTGTACAAGCTTTATACGAGCAAACAATAATTAAAGTTAGTAGCATTTTAAATATGCAAAACACTATCCTTGCTTTCAACAACAAACAGAAAGGAATATGTAGTAGAAGAATGGCACGAGCTATCGTACCTAATTATATACATAGTCTTGACTCATCTGTTATGATGGAATTAGCTTGCAAAAGTGATTATTGTATAGCAAGTATACACGATAGCTTTGCAACTCAAAGCCCTAACGCACCGAAAATGCACCAACAACTAAGAGAGATTTACGAACAACACTTTAGCGACGATCTTGTCAACAAGTTCAAGGACGAGATTGAAGCACAAAGAGGATGTACACTGGAAGACAGCCCTGAACTTGGCACACTAGATGTGTCGGCACTTAACGACTGTCAGTATATATTCTCATAATAAACACAATAAAGAAAGAGAGAGACAATGGCAGTAAAAGCTAGAACAAAACACCCACAAATTGTAACACCAGTAGGTACAGCAAAGTATCCTAATGTGAATACACCTAACACAAGGTTTAACGATCAAGGTGAATACAGTTGTGATTTAATAGTAACAAAGGAAGAAGCAGAGGCTATCAACACACAGCTTCAACCACTATTCGATGCTGAGTATCAAAGTAAATTGGAGGAGTCAGGAAAGCAAAAGCTTAAACTATCTGACCCACCTGTGCGTGAGGATGACGATGGTGATTGGATAATAAAAACAAAGTTGAAAGATGTACTTCCTGGCACTTATAAAAATGGAGACCCAAGAGCTGCTAAGTCTATTGCTTTGTATGACTCACAAGGTAACCCTTTAAAGGATACATTAGTACGAGGTGGATCAAAGGTTAAGTTAGCTTTTCGTCCACGGTTTTGGTTTGTACCTGCACTTGGGTTTGGAATGTCACTGGACTTACTTGCTTGTCAAGTTATCGAGTTGAGTGATGGTAGCCTAAGTGAGAAAGCAGCTGAAAGCTTTGGATTTACTGAAGTTGAAGGAGGCTATGTTAACGGAGGTGAAAACTTAGACCAAGCACTTGATGCCGAAGAAGAAGACATTATCAAAGCAGACTTTTAGGTCTGGATTTGAAGAGAGAATAGCATCACAATTAAGACGGTGTGGTATAAAGTACAAGTACGAATCGTTAGTGATCGAGTACAAGCGTCTTAGTACCTACACTCCTGACTTCATCCTCCCCAACGGAATCATTATTGAAACCAAGGGGAGGTGGGTCACGGAGGACAGGACTAAACACTTGTTAATCAAGGAACAACATCCTGACTTAGACATTAGGTTGTTATTTCAAAATGCTTACAACAAGATTCGTAAAGGAAGTAAGACTACCTATGCGATGTGGTGTGAGAAGAAAGGAATATTATATGCACATAAACAAATACCAAAACAATGGCTTTCACTAGAACGCACCAGCAGTGTACAAAGTGTGGATCGAGTGACGCTCTTGCAGTCAACGACGACGGAAGCACAAAATGTTTCAGCTGTGATTCATACAGTCGAGGCAGACAACAAACTATGACACTACCTACAACCAACAATACTTCATTTATCACAGGTAAAGCACAGGAGATAGCTAGACGGAACTTAACAAAGGAGACTTGTCAGAAGTGGGGCTATCAAATAGGAACTCACAACGGAGAACCAGTACACATTGCTAACTACAAGAGTAGGAACGGAGCACTTGTCGCACAGAAATTACGATTCGCTAACAAAACTTTTTCTATCAAAGGAGAGCTGTATGGCTTATATGGACAGCACCTTTGGAGTAGTGGTGGAAGAAGAGTAGTAGTATGTGAAGGAGAGATTGATGCGTTAAGTGTCAGTCAAGCTTTCGGAAACAAATGGGCTGTAGTTAGTGTACCTAACGGAGCAGGAGGAGCAAAGAAGTATGTCAGCCAAGCAATTGATTGGTTGGAAAGCTTTGAGAAAGTAATCTTCTGCTTTGATAATGATGATCCAGGAAGAGATGGAGCTGCAAAATGTGCTGCTCTTTTAACTCCTGGTAAAGCATACATAGCTGAACTGCCACTAAAGGATGCTAATGATATGTTAGTGGCAAAGCGTAGCGAGGAGTTGGTGAATTGTCTATGGCAAGCGAGAGAGTATAGACCTGATGGGATAGTGGGAGGAGAAGATATATGGCAAGCTGTAATAAAGGAGGATACTTCTGAGTCACAGCCTTATCCATATGCTTCTTTAAATGGTATGACACACGGTATAAGACGAGGAGAGTTGGTGACACTTTGTGCTGGTTCAGGGATTGGAAAGTCCTTGTTCTGTCGTGAAGTCTGTCACCATCTCCTCGGACTTGGCGAGACGGTAGGTTATATAGCACTTGAAGAATCAGTAAGAAGAACTGCACTTGGCATCTTAGGCATTCATCTTAACAAACCACTTCACCTTGAGAATGATTTAAAGGAGGAGGAGTTACGCAAAGCATTCGATGAGACGATGGGTAAAAAGAACTTCTATACCTATGACCACTTCGGAAGTACAGAGAGTGATAACTTGTTAAGTAAGATACGATACTTGTGCAAAGGACTAGGTTGTAAGTGGATATTCCTTGACCATCTATCTATTGTAGTTAGTGGTATTCAAGGAGATGATGAACGACGGTTAATTGATAACACGATGACACAACTTAGAAGCTTAGTAGAAGAGACAGGATGTGGAATGGTGTTAGTATCTCACCTTAGAAGACCACCGAATGGTGGAGGACATGAAGAGGGTGGAGTCACTAGACTTGCAGACCTTAGAGGTAGTCATTCGATACCACAACTTAGTGATATGGTAATAGGACTAGAGAGAAACCAACAAAAAGAAAACAATAACGAAACAAAAGTAAGAGTCTTAAAGAATAGATTCTCAGGAGAAACTGGACTAGCTACTACCTTGTTCTACGATCAAGACAGTGGCAGATACACAGAAGATGAGAATGTATTTAAAGACAAAACAATAACAACCAACGGTAAAGATCCGTTTTAATAAAATGAAAATACTATTCTTTGATATAGAAACCAATGCCATCGAGGACTTCACTAATCTGAGTGACCTCAAGGTATGCCATTGCATATCCATCTACGATCCTATAGCAGCTAAGATGATTACCTTTGAAGGTGAAGGGATAAAGGAAGGACTTAATATGTTAAGCAAAGCAGACAAGATCATAGGACATAATGTGATAGGGTTTGATCTACCTGCGTTAGCTAAGTTGTACAACTTCCATCCACCTTTGGTCCGAGTACAAGACTCGCTTGTTATGAGTAGGTGTGTACATCCTGACCTTAGAGAAGATGACTTCAAGCGTAAGAACTTTGAGCCTTCTATGATAGGCAGTCACAGCTTGAAAGCTTGGGGACACAGGATGGGTGAGATGTTAAAGCTTACTTACGGAGAAGAGGAAGGAGCATTCGATCACTACAACGAAGAGATGAAGAAGTATTGTGAACGAGATGTGTTAGTAACCAAGACCTTGTATGAATATTTAACTAAGCTTGAACCTAGTAGAAAGATGTTAGCTATTGAACATTGGTTTGCTTACGTTATCAGATTACAAGAGAGCCAAGGTTTTGCTTTTGATATAGATAAAGCTGAACAACTGGAGCAGAAGTTAAACGCAATCCGAGCAAAGCTACAAGATAAGTTACAAGAGATGTTTGAACCTACCGTCAGGAAGATGAAGACTCCGAAGGGATACTCATTAACTATTGAACACATGGATGGAGTCGAGGTAATCACAGCACCTACTAAAGTAGAACTTAAAAATATACTGAAGAGTAGAGGCATGGTACAGAACTTAGTTAACAAAGCTGAACCACTAGATGTAAAGGAGGAGATCATACCTTTTAATCCTGGCAGCAGACAACAGATTAAAGAAAGACTTGAAGCTTTGGGTTTTAAAATGCCTGTATCCAATGACGGAAAGACTGTGAAGATTGATGAGTCTACTTTAAAATCTATTAACCATCCATCAGCGAAGCTTTTGCTGGAGTATTTGTTAGTAGTCAAAAGACTAGGGCAACTAGCTGAAGGCAAGAATGGATGGTTAAGATTAGTTAAGAATGGCAGAATCCACGGACGAGTCAACACAAACGGAGCAGTCACAGGTAGATGTACTCATAGCTTACCCAACCTAGCACAAGTACCAGCTACAAGAGCAGAGTACGGTGAGGAGTGTCGTTCTTTATTTATAACTAAAAAGGGATACAAGTTAGTAGGTGTTGATGCCAGTGGTTTAGAACTTCGTATGCTTGCACATTACCTTTCAACTTGGGATGGAGGAGAGTACACTAAAGCTATCCTTGAAGGAGACATACACTCTGTTAATCAAAAGGCAGCAGGGTTAAAGACTAGAGATCAAGCTAAGACATTTATCTATGGATTCCTTTACGGAGCAGGTGATGCAAAGATAGGAGAGATTGTAGAGGGTACAGCACAAGATGGTAGTAGATTAAAGAAGAAGTTCTTATCTAACTTACCTGCGTTGAATATGCTTAAACAATTAATCCAAAAGAAGGCAGAACAAAATGGATGTTTAACAGGAGTAGACGGTAGGATACTACCTATAAGAAGTGAACACGCTGCACTTAATATGTTACTTCAATCTGCTGGTGCTGTCCTTATGAAGGTAGCTTTAATTAAACTACACACCAAGCTTTCTGAGATCGGATGGCAACACGGAAGAGAGTACGCTTTTGTAGGTAACATACACGATGAGTTCCAAGCTGAAGTTAAACCTGAGTTAGCAGATACATACGGAGAGTTAGCTATCAAAGCAATCAAAGCAGCAGGTAAAGAGTTGAACATGAAGTGTCCTATGGATGGTGAATATAAAGTAGGAGAGTCATGGGCAGAGACGCACTAAAACAAGAACTTGAGTTTGATTACTACTTGTCCCTTGCGGACTTGTATGATACAACTGAATTAAATGTTCACTGGGATTGGAAGAATGAACACACTAATAATCTTATGCCCTCATCAAAGACCCAACGAATCGGAGCAATAGCAGAGTCAAGGTTTACAACTGAGTGTTTAGAGCGAGACTTTGAACCTCATTTACCTACTACACCTATGCCTTGGGACTTCATTGTCACTTGCCCAGCAGGTACTTTAAAGGTACAGATCAAAGCATCAGGTAGTAAAACATCAGCTAATTCATATCATATAAACAGTGGATCAGGATGCACAGGGAAGTCTTATATGTGTGATTCGATAGATGTGGTAGGTTGTTATATTGTACCTGAGAAGATGTGGTGGTTAATACCAAGAGAAGAAATAAACGGAGTAACATTAAAGTTAAGTCTCCTACCTGATAGTAAATCAAAATATAAAAAACACCAAGAGAACTGGAGCATATTCTATGAGTAAAACAACCATACTAATTGACGCAGATGTATTAGCTTTTGAAGCGTCGATCATAGCACAAGAAAATATACAATGGGAAGAAGAGCTTTGGACTGTACACGCAGACATGGCAGTAGCAAAGGAACGAGTCATTGGAAGGATAGAACAATTCAAAGACTTACTCAAAGCAGATGAAGTAGTGTTAGCGTTGAGTGACCGAGCAAACTTCAGAAGGAAACTATTCCCTGAGTACAAGTCGAACAGAAGGAAGTCAGTATTACCTATCATCTTAAAACCTATGAAGGAATGGATGATCAATGAACTAGATGCACAACTATGGGCTAACATAGAAGCTGATGATGTGTTAAGTATCTTAGCTACTGAAAGACCTAACAGACAAGACAAGCGTATCATCGTATCAATAGACAAGGACTTCAAGAGTGTACCAGGAATTTTCTATGATTATAACAGAGAAGAATACCACGAACCTACAGAAGAAGAAGCAGATAACTTCCACCTACTACAATCTTTGATGGGAGATTCAACAGATGGATTCAGCGGAGCAAAGGGAGTAGGAGCTGTGACTGCTAAGAGATGGTTGGATGATAACGGATACACTTGGGAATCTGTTGTTGCTTTGTATGAGAAGAAGGGACAAACAGAACAGGAAGCTTTGATGAATGCGTGGATGGCACGACTACTAAGAAAACAAGAGTACAATAAAAAACAAAAACAAATAACAAAACTATGGACACCGAAGAACTACCAAACTCTGGAGAGAAAGAACATTATACCACTGGTGCGAAGCGTGACAGGGATGCTGGACGGGGACGATTCAGCCTTATTCCTCCAATCGCCCTTCGATCCCTTGCCAAACGATTTGAAGAAGGAGGAAGACTCTACGGAGACAACAACTGGCACAACGGATTCCCCCTCAGTAGATTAATAGATAGTATGAATAGACACTTGTTAGCACTTAGTGAAAGAGATGATTCAGAAGATCACGCAGGTGCTATACTTTGGAATGCCAGTGCTTTCCTGTGGACCGAGGATCAAATAAGAAAAGGTAACTTACCACAAGAACTAGATGATAGGAGTTATAGAACATGATAGCACATATAGAAAAAGAGCAAATAAAAGCGGATGGATTTGATGAAGCTATCATAGGTCAAGAGTATCACGATGGAAGATATGTTTATTCTATTGAAAGAATCTTAGAGATACTTATGTTAAGAGATGACATGACAATGGATGATGCTATGGAGTTCTTTAGCTTTAACATTGGAGGAGCTTACGTAGGAGAAATGACCCCACTATACATATGGATTGGAGACACGGAATAATGGAAGATGAACTAATGCCTCTTATAAGCGAGGCTGTTGTAAAGAGATTGGAAGAATTATTTCCTGACAAATGTCCTGACTTGACGAACTCTGAAAAAGATGTTTGGTTTAAGAGTGGACAAGTGTCTGTAATTAGATTCCTTAGACAAACTTATAACGAACAACTACAACAAAACATTTTAACAAAAGACTAACCATGTGTATGTCATCACCTAAATTTCCTGAACCTCCTCCACCTCCAGCACCTATCCCTCCTGCACCTGAGAAAGAAAAGAAAGCAGTAACCGTAGCACAGATGCAGCCTAAGAAAAGGAGAAGAGGAGCACAAGCACAGTTAGCACGATCTTCTAGACCTACACTTGGTGGTTCTGCTGGTGGTACTGGTGTCTATATGTCTTCTTAATAACAACATAACTATATAATATCATGCTTCGCACACTCTCAAAAAAGACTTTGCTATCATCTGTCACAACGACAGGGGCTGGCAGTTCATTCTCAGTAGAGCGTTCTAAGGGTTGGACCTTTGTAATCGCTTCTTCCGCTGTAACCACAGGAGCTACCGTAGACATAGAAGCCTACATAGGTGGTTCTTGGTATGTCATTCACTCTGAAGCTGTAACAGCTAACGGTGCTATCATGGTCAGAGACGATCACGGACACTACGAACAAATCAGAGGTAATATATCAGCTAGAACAGATGGTACTTACAGTGTCTTTGCAACTGGAACTACTGACTCTCTTTAATTAGATGTCTTTAATCTTTCCATATAGTTCTCAAGAGAAACCTAACAACCAAGTTATAATACCTAATCGTCTTATAAGACCTGAGTTTGGTGAGATATATGATTTCTACGAAAGAGATGGTATGATTTTGACTGAAGGTGAAGAAGCTTTGTTGACAGAAGATGATATGCGTTTAGAAATAGAATAAAATTTAAAATACGATGGCTAATAAAAAGATCTCGGAATTACCCTCATTAACAACTCCAGCAAGTGGCGATCAAATAGCTGTTGTTGATGTTTCAGGGACACCCACTACTAAAAGAGTAACAGCTAATAACTTAATGACTCTTGCTCCTGTTCAATCGGTAGCAGGTAGGACAGGTACAGTAACACTTAGTAACACAGATATATCAGGGTTAGGTTCAGCAGCTACTACTGCAAGTACAGACTATGCAACAGCAGCTCAAGGAGCTTTAGCAGATAGTGCTCAACAACCACCCTCAGAAGGAGCTTTTGTCGATGGTGATAAGACTAAGCTAAATGGTATTGAAGCTGGAGCTGATATTACTGACGCAACTAACGTTACCGCAGCAGGTGCTTTGATGGACTCTGAAGTAACAAACTTAGCAGAGGTAAAAGCTTTTGATTCAACAGATTACGCTACGGCAGCTCAAGGAACTTTAGCGACTAGTGCTACTCAACCAGGTGATAACATATCGACTCTTACTAATGATAGTAACTTCATCGATTCATCAGGAGCACCAGTGCAATCGGTAGCTGGAAGAACAGGTACAGTAACACTTAGTAATACTGATGTTAGCGGACTAGGTACTTCGGCTACTTTAGATGTAGGAACAAGTGCTAATAATGTAGTACAGTTAAACGGGTCAGCACAATTACCAGCTGTTGACGGAAGTAACTTAACAGGTATTAGTTCAGCAGTCGAAGGCACAGCAGTCTTATCAACAGGAGAAACAGGAGCTACTAAATTCCTCCGAGAAGACGGAGATGGTACTTGTTCCTTTCAGAATGTTGTAGTTGGAGACGCAGAGTTAAGAGGCACACCTAATCCACACATCGGAGCATTTCCTAATCAGAGTTTAAAGGTTATAGACAATCCTACTCAGTCGGTCGTTGTTATTACTGACTCCGATGGAAACTTAGACTTTTTAGTTAAGACAGACGCATCTAGGGCATACTTAAATACCCCATCGAGTCGTTTAGAATTAACAACAGGTGTGTCAGTGGTCGAAGATTCAACTGAACCTGACATTGAGATTACAACTACATCGGGAACTTACTCTTTAATCACAGGCGATTCAGATGCTTTAGGAGCAAACGGATTACCTCTAAGGCAAGGCTTTAACGCTCCCGATATAGGAGCAAACCCAGCACCTCTTTTAATATCAGGTGGAACAATTTCTTAAAAATTAACAACTAAATATTATGGCAACAGTATATATTAAACCAGGTTCAGGTTCAGGTACAGGAACACTCGCTGATCCTTATTTTTATAATCAATTAGGTACAGCAGAAACAGCAGCTGGAAACGGAGGTACTATTTATTTCACAGATGGAGACTATAGTATAAACACAGGCACAACATTGTGGAGAGCATCAGGAGTAAATTATGAAAGCTTAAACTTATATGGTGCTAAATTAACCACCACAAATACTGCATCAGTAAATACAATATATGTAGGACAAACAACAGCAGGAGGTGGGGCTAATACTTTTCAGAAATTTGTAGTTGAAAATTTAAGATTGGGAATGGATGGTGCAGTAAAGCCAACTATAAAGAATAATAAATTTATATCATCTACTGCACTTACTGGCTATGTTTATGGACATTTTTTACTAAATACAATTGGTGTTGGAGCTAATTTCACAGATAACTCTATCAGCTTATCCTACACTGGTGTCGCTAAACCTTTATTTTTCGACTGTCAAACTATAACCTTCGAGCGTAATAGTATTTATCTAGGTCTAACTGCTATTACATCAGGCACGGTCACAGCAGGACTCCCTTCATCGGGAATGAAAAACAATATTTGGATGAGCGATGACACAGCGGCTTGTAATTTCACATTAGCATCAGCGTCTACATTTAGTTGCTTCCATCAAATTGGTAGTAGTAACACTAGTGGAGGGACTGACAATATATTCTCCGATCCTCTATTCGTAGACCCAGCAAATGATGATCTTCGCCTTCGTCCATCCTCACCTTGCATCAACGCTGGTACAGCTTCCTAAGTCATGGCACAGCAAAAGTTAGGACGGAAGGATTACTCCATCGCTGTTAAGACAGGGACGGATGCTAATAAGACGAAGTTTAAAAAGGAAGCTACGCAAGGAGAAATATACTTTGCGACTGATACGAAGAGAATCTATGTAGCTGAAACAACTGCTGGAGCATCAGATGCTACACTAGCTCAGTTCAATGCTGATGCCACAGGTCAATAGATGAAAGAAACAGCCCAAGGGCTATATCATAGCTTAGAGAACCAAAGGTGGTCTTTCTTGGATCGAGGTCGTACCTCATCTGAGTTGACTATTCCTTACATAATGCCACCCGATGGACACAACTACGCTACTAAGTATTACACACCTTATCAAGGAGTAGGAGCTAGAGGAGTAAACAACCTAGCATCTAAGTTATTGTTAGCACTGTTACCACCTAACGCTCCATTCTTCCGTCTTGTTATAGACAGGTATGAATTAGATAAAGCAAAGCAGGAGTTAGGACCAGAGGGAGGAGAGCAATTACGATCTGACTTAGAGAAAGCATTAGCAGATGTAGAACGAAGTGTATCTCAAGAAGTAGAAGTTGAAGCATTTCGAGTAGGAGTGTTTGAAGCGTTAAAGAATCTATTAGTGACAGGTAATACTTTGTTATACTTACCTGATGAAGGTGGAATGAGAGTATTCAGACTGGATCGTTACTGTGTTAAGAGAGACCCAATGGGTAATGTAACACACATAGCTATCAAAGAAACTGTTGCTCCAATGATGTTACCTGAGTCTGTAAGAGAAGAGGTATATCGTCAAGAGAAAGAGAATAGCTGTGACTTGTACACCTCTGTAGTTAGAGAAGGTAATGAATATGTAGTACAACAAGATGTTAAAGGAATTGTTATTGAAGAGTCAAAGGGTAGGTATCCTATCGAGAAGACTCCATTCCTACCTCTTCGTTATACAAGAATAGATGGTGAAGATTACGGACGAGGATTTGTTGAGGAGTACATTGGTGATCTTAAATCTTTAGAGTCGTTAACAAAAGCAATAGTCGAAGGTAGTGCAGCAGCAGCCAAGGTATTGTTCATGGTTAATCCTAACGGTACAACCAGGGCTAAGACTTTATCTGAATCTCCTAACGGTGCAATTGTACAAGGGTCTGAAGGAGATGTATCTGTTTTACAACTTAACAAGTTCAATGACTTCCGTACTGCACAAGGAGTAATGAATGGGATTAGTGATAGACTATCTCAAGCTTTCCTACTTAACAGTGGTGTAGTCAGAGATGCAGAACGAGTAACAGCAGAGGAGATAAGAATGTTATCTCAAGAGTTGGAAGCTGCACTTGGTGGTCTGTATTCTTTATTGTCACAAGAGTTTCAAATGCCTGTCGTTACTAGGTTAATGGCAAGGATGAGTAAAGAAGGAAGACTTCCTAAGTTACCTAAAGACATTGTTAAACCTACTATTGTTACTGGTGTTGAAGCACTAGGACGAGGTAATGATTTACAAAAGCTCGATCTATTTCTTGCAGGAGCTAATCAAATCGTTGGTCCACAAGCAGTTGCACAATATGTTAATGTATCTGACTACTTCAAAAGAAGAGCCACAGCGTTAGGTATCGAGACTGAAGGACTGATTAAATCAGAAGAAGAAATTCAACAAGCTATGCAGCAAGCCCAACAACAAGAGATGATGATGAAGTTGGGTGGACCTGCTGTAGCACCTGCTATCAATGCTGCACAAGAGCAGTACATGGCTAGTCAACAACAACCACAAGAAGAGTAAAAGAGAGATATGGCAGAATTCCACCGAGTAGAGATAAATGAGAAAGCACCACAGGAGATTGACCCAGAGTCAGAAGAAGCTGTTGATGCAATATCTGAAGAACAAACGCAAGAGGATAGACCTGAATGGTTACCTGAAAAGTTCAAGAGTCCTGAAGACATGGCTAATGCCTATAGTGAACTTGAAAAGAAATTGGGAGCAGGGGCTAAAGAGCAAGAACAAGAAGAAGGAGAGGAAACCAACGAGAATGAACAAGATGACAACCAAGAGGAAGATACGAATACTAATGATGTTATTGTGGAAGCTAGTAAAGAGTTCTTTGAGAATGACGGTGTTATATCTGAAGAGACCTATAAGAATCTTGCTAAGATTGGGCTACCGAAGGAGTTAGTAGATAGCTACGCTGCTGGTCAACAAGCACTACAACAAAGTGAAGAAGGTAGTATCAAAGCTGTTACTGAAGGTAACTGGGATCAAATGGCTGAATGGGCTGCTAATAATTTATCACCTGAAGAAGTAAATACTTTTGATGAAATCGTACAAAATGGTACAGTTGAACAAGCTAAACTAGCTACCAAAGGATTATACGCACAATTTAAAGCAGAGAATGGAGTTACTCCTAAGTTAGTACAAGGTGCTGTAAGTGGTTCATCAACAATGCCTTTTAAATCTAATCAAGAACTTGCTCGTGCAATGTCTGATCCTCGATACAAAAGTGGTGACAAAGCTTACCACGAAGAGATTGACAGACGCATAGCAGCGAGTCATAATTACTTATAATTTTTCATCAAGTTGGTTCATATATATGAAGCCTTGGACTCCATCTTTTTTCTTGCCAGTGTTGGTTCTGGTTCTTTTAGGTGGATGTTCCAAGGCTTCTTTTTATCCGTTAGCAGGGAGTGTGGGTGGAGCTACTGTTGGTAGCCTTGGTGGTCCTGGTGCTGCTGCTGGTGGTGCTGCCCTCGGATGGGGAGTAGGAGAAGGAGCTAAGTTGATGGAGGAGAACAAAGGATTAGCTAGTAAAGTAAAAGCTTTATCTGAAGGAGATGTACAAAAACTTGTACAACAACAACTTAACGAAGAGATGGATAATGGATTCTTTGATTCTATGTTGGATGAGATATATGGTTTTTTGAAACTCTGCCTTGTTGGTGTTATTCTTTGGAATGTAGTACCGTTAATCTACACACGCTATGTTCACAATAAAGCACAAAACAAATGAATAAACTATTAAAATTTTATAACTCACTTACAAAGAAGGAGAAAGCTATTGTCTTGACTGTTCTTTGTTTAGGTGGAATTATTATACTAAATACACTTTAACAGACAATTAGTATAACTAATGTCAAGACCCACTGCGGTGGACAATCTCGAACGAAGGTTACAACGAAAGTCGCAAAACAAATACATAAACATTAATAACAAAATACATAAGGAGATAATATATCATGGCTAATGGAGATACATCCCCCTCACGTGTAGGACAAGTTAATAGTGCTGGTGATGTAGATGCTTTGTTTCTTAAAAAGTTTAGCGGAGAAATCTTGCAAACCTTTGAGGAGTCGAACGTCTTCAAACCACTACATACTGTTCGCACAATTGAAAACGGTAAATCAGCTCAGTTCCCTGTAACAGGCGTAGCTTCTGCTGACTATCACACACCAGGCGAAAACATCGCTGACGGTGGAAACTCATACCTAAGCGACATCAAGAAAGCAGAGAAAGTAATTACAATCGATAAGATGTTACTTGCTTCTACCTTCTTGGCTAACATCGACGACGTAAAGAATCACTACGACATCCGCAGCGTTTACGCTAACGAGTTAGGTAAAGCTCTTGCAGTTCGTTTCGATACTGCTATTGCTAAAGTATTCATCGCTTCTGCTCGTTCAGCTGCTGCTGTTACTGGCGGTAAAGTTGGAGGAATCCTCGATGTTTCTGCTAACGCAATGGGAACAGGTGCTGATTCATCTGATGACGCTGTCAACACTGATCCAACAGGAGCAGAACTTGTTGCTGCTTTATTCACTGCTGCTCAGAAGCTAGACGAAAACGACGTTCCTAGTGACGGTCGTTTCTGCGTACTTCGCCCTCAAGAGTATTACAAGTTAATCACTGGCGGTGCTGGTGCGTTGGCTATCTCTACTTCAGCTGTCAATAAAGACGTTGGAGGAGTAGGAAGCATTGCTTCAGGATCAATTCCTCAAGTTGCAGGTATCACGATCTACAAAAGTAATCACATTCCTTCAACTGATTTATCAGCTGTTACTTCTGGAGACGGTGCTGCAAGCAATGATGTCTTCGGTGCAAATGGAGCAGGTTATAATGGTAACTTCACCAATACTCTTGGTATCGTTGCTCACTCTGCTGCTGTCGGAACAGTTAAGCTTCTTGATCTTGCTACTGAAAGCGAGTATCAAATCGAGCGTCAAGGAACACTTTTTGTTGCTAAGTATGCTATGGGTCACGGAGTTCTCCGTCCTGAGTGTGCTATCGAGTTACAGAAATAATTCTCTCTTCGGTGTTGGGTGGTCTGTGATTCGTTCCGCACCCTCCACCGATATTTTTATTTATAAAAGCTATGGCACTGACAACTAAACTGGAAGCGGTAAACATAATGATCTCTGTAATAGGAGAGTCACCTGTTAATACTTTAAGTGGAACTAGTGTTCCTGTAACCGTCACACAGGCAGTCCATGCGTTAGACGAAACCAGCAAAGCTATCCAATCAGAAGGATGGCATTTTAATACAGAGTATGATTATCCACTTGTACCAGATTCTGTTACAAAAAGGATTACTCTTCCTGTTAACACTTTAAAAGTAGATTTAGACCCTGAGTTAAACACAGACACAGACGCTGTACAAAGAGGTCTTAAACTATACGACAGGAAAAACCACAGGGATACTTGGACCAAAGACTTAAAAGCTATTATTACTTTTGAGTTAGAGTTCGAGGAACTACCTGAACAATTTAGACATTACATATCTGTTAAATCAGCTCGCATCTTTGCTGCTAGGTTCTTAGGTAGTCGTGAGATAGAAGGGTTTGCTTTAAGAGATGAGATAGAAGCTAAAGCTAGGGCTATTGAAAGTGACTCAGAGAATGCTGACAGAACTATCTTTGATCACTATAGCGTAATGCGAGTAATTGACAGATAATGCCTTTGCTCAACACCAGCCTTCCCAACCTTGCCCAAGGTGTATCACAACAGCCTGACAATTTAAGATACCCTGGACAGTGTGATGAACAAGTAAACGCTTGGTCCACTGTAGTAGAGGGATTAGTAAAAAGACCTAATAGTAGGTTCTTATATGATACTGACTTAGGTGCTAATGTTAGCTCTAATTTATTTAGTCACTATGTAGATAGAGATGAACAGAATAAATATGTTATTACCTATGACTCTGTTAACGGATTAAAAGCTTTTGATCTTACTGCTAATGTTAAGACTTCAATACATATTAACGTTCCTTCTATTGCAGCTTCTAACTATCTAAGTACATCTAATCCTTTACAAGACCTAAGAGCTTTAACAATAGCAGACTCTACCTTTCTTGTTAATACACAGAAGACTATACAAAGAAACACAGACGAAGAGTTTAGAACAGCAGACCTAGAGACAGACGCTTTAGTATTTGTTAAGCTTGGAGACTACGATAAAGCTTATAGTATTTTTTTATCAGGAAAGTTAGTTCCTATTGGTAGTAGTTTTCCAAATGGAAGCGAACATAATTACACTACACACGGTGATGCTCCTGCTACTTATATAAGTGGAAAAGCGGGACACAGTGATGGTAAATACGCAGATACTGAATACATCGCTAAAGACCTTACAACCTGTTTAACTGATTATGTTAGTTCTGCTAAAGCTGTTAAATCAGTTAATATAGCAGGCGGTTCAGGTTGGCATCCTACAGGAGGAAGTAGTTGGAGAGGTACTGCTTTTACTTATGAGTTCTTCATAGATCAATACGATTCTGGAACAGGGTTGCTAACAGCTTCAGGAGCTAAGGGTTGGGTTATATTTGGAGGAGACGGTTCAGTGTCATCTTTTGAACTAACACATGAAGGAGCTGATTACCAACCATCCAATACATCAGGTGTAAACACTAAGTACACAATAAGGCAAGTAAGGCAGTGGACTAAAAGGTATTTTGGAAATTTTAAGAAACACCAAACTAGAACCGATATCTACGATAGCAGTGTGACTTTAGATTCTACAGGTGCTGTAATAGCTACTGTTAATCCTTTGTCTATTACATTCCCAATTACGCTTTCAATAAATGTACCTGGAGATTTCGTAGGTGTAACAGTAACTCAACAAGGAAGTGTTATAAAAATATCTAACACTATAGACTTTCAAATAAGAGTTTCTGATGGATTAGCAAATCAAGGATTAGGAGTAATATATAAAGAAGTGGACAGTATTACTGACCTTCCTAAATCTTGTTTTAATCGCTTTAGGGTTAAGGTAATTGGCGAAGCTGAATTAGAACAAGATGATTACTACGTGCAATTTAAAACAAAAGATAATGAAGATTACGGAGAAGGTTCTTGGATAGAGACATCAGGTTGGAACAGCGATTTAACATCGGCAGATAAGTTGTCAGGAATAGACAGTGCGATAGATATTGAAACTATGCCTGTCAGATTAATCCCTTCTCCAGCTACAGGTAAGATTACAAGTTTTGACTTGCAATTAATTAATTGGACACAAAGAGAATCAGGTGATGATTATACTAATCCATACCCTTCTTTTGTATCTGAAAGCGGACAGTTTGTTACATATTCAGGTTCTAATTATTCTTGCATCAAGTCTCATACTTCCAGTGGTTCAATCTTACCTACGAATACTACTTATTGGAAAGCACAGACAACAGTACCTAGTAACACGAAGGAATGGGCTTCAGGTATTGAGTATTTAAAAGGAGCAGAAAAACGAATTAACGATATCTTCTTCTTTAAGAACAGGTTAGGATTGTTAACAAATGATTCCATTGTGTTCTCAGAAGCAGATGAATACTTTAATTTCTTTAGGACCACAACACAAACCTTACTAGATTCTGCTCCTATAGATGTAGGAATATCTCACACTAAGATCAGTCTTCTTAAATACGCACAAGCGTTCCAAGAGAAGCTCATGTTATTCTCTGCTAAGACTCAATTTGTGCTTAGAGGTAGGGATTTGTTAACTCCTAAGACTGTTACTATATCTCCAGTTACTGAGTATGATGTATCAGAAAGTATAAGACCGTTAGCACTTAGTAGTCACATATACTTTAACTTTAAAAGAAATAGCTTTGAAGGTTTGCTTGAATACACTGTTGATAATAACACAGAAACATACGGAGCAACTGAGATAACAGAACAAGTTAATAAGTACATCCCTTCTAACATCGTAAGGATGGAAGGTAGTGCATCAGAGAATATGATTATTGTACAGACAGACTCCGACTATAAGAAGTTGTTTGTATATAAATACTTTTGGCAAGGCAGAGAGAAGATACAGAGTTCCTGGATGACCTTTACTTTTAATAAAGATGTAAGAAGTTTTTACTTTATTGAATCTACTTTGCATATCATTACCACAGACAGTGACGGTACTTATCTAGAAAAGATACCAATGGAGAATGGATTGGTGGACACAGGTAAGAACTATGCTTTATTGTTAGACCACAGAGTAGACGGTAATTCTTCTTATGTAGGTCTAGGTGGTTGGTATCCTACAGGAACTCCTACTCCTTTAAGTATTAACGGTACTAACCTTACTAATGTCAGTTTGATCGTAGGTGCTAATGGTTTTGAATTTAAAAGCGGTATGTCTTTCTATACTAAGAACGGAAACAAAAGGACATTGACTATAGATAACGCAGACCCTACTAGAGCAGCTGTGAGTGGTCTTATCGCTAGTTTTGTATCTTACTCTAGTCATGTAACGCATAACAATAAGACATATAAATGCACACAAAACCACACAGCAGACGCAGCTAAAGAACCTGGAGTGGGTGCAAATTGGGAAGACTATTGGAGTGAAATCACTACAACTATACAAGCGTTAGCTTGGTCTTTAACAACCCCTTACATTACAGGAGGTTTATATCTTTGTACTACAGGTCATACTTCATCACCTACTATCCTTCCTGATGCTGCTGGTTCTTTATATTGGAACGATGCTACTGGGCTTATTGATTCTGCACCTGAGTGGAGTCCAAATGGTTACGAATACATTAGTCAATATGACTTCTTTGTAGGCTTTGAATACGATATGTTATATAGGTTCTCTAAGCAGAACTTAAAGCAACCTACAGAAAGAGGAGGACGATCTGCATCTGATTATACTTATCAAACGATTCGTAACGGTAGTATTGAATACTCAGAGACAGGACACTTTAATGTGGAAGTCACACCTAAATTTAGAGATACCTACACTTACACCTACAACCCAAGTTTGTTAGCCTCTGTCAGTACCCTTAATAAATTCACACCTGAGACTGGATTCTTTAAGTTTGCTGTACAAGCTCAACCTAATGATGCCACTATCGAAATTAAATCTTCTAGTGCTTTACCAGTGAAGTTACTATCTGCTGAGTTTGAATCTACAATCATATCAAGGAGTAGACGCTATGGAGGTTAAGATAGAAAAAGCTTATGCAGTGGAAGACGCTCCTTTGTTATATGATGACTTACGGGAAGAAGATATGATGGAATGTATAGGTTTAATGCACCACCCTAGAGACGCTGTGTACGGATCTTTTGAATCAAGCAGTAAATGCTATAGCGTCAAGACAGATCAAGACGGATTGTTAGCGAGCTTTGGAGTGAGTCCTAGAGGGAACATTGGAGTTTGTTGGTTGCTAGGTACAAGGAATTTTTATAAAGTAAAGAAGAAGTTTGTTAAAGAATCACAGATGTGGATAGACGATTTAATGGATGGATTTGATTACTTAACTAACTATGTCATGGAAGCTAATACACTAAGCGTCAAGTGGTTGACTTGGTTAGGGGCTACTTTTCAGGATTGCAATATCCCTGGTTATAAGGCATTTAAGATAGAGAGGAAGTAATATGTGTGACCCAATATCAATAGCAGCTATAACAGCATCAGTAGGTTCATCTATTGCAGGATATGCAGGGCAAAGACAACAAGCTAAAGCACAAGCAGCCTATCAAGCCCAATCAGCAGCAGCGGAGCGTCAAAGAGCGTTACAGGAACAGTCCTCAATTAGGATGCGACAAGCACAAGAGCAAGAAGCTACGGCTAGGGAACTTGAACAAGTCAGTAGGAAATCCCAAGAAGCGTTAGCTAGAGCTAGAGTTTCAGCAGGGGAAGCAGGTGTTGCAGGTGCTAGTGTTCAAGCTTTGATGGATGACTATACTAGACAGGAAGCAGGGTATAGAGCAGCAACTTTAAGACAACAAGAGTTAACAGGAGTAGGTACACAGCTAGGATTAGAACAAGCTGGATTAGCTTCTCAACAAAGACTTATCAGTATTAATCAACCTATAGATAGACCTAGTTTATTAACAGCAGGTTTAGGTGCTATCAGCGGTGGACTTAGTGGATACAGAACAGGACTTGATATTAAAAGTAGGATGGGTTCATCATCAAAAACAGGAACTACAGCAGCCCAGAGTTATACACAAGCAATGACAGGTAGGAGAAGATAATGGCAGAACGAGTACAAGTACAAGGATTAGGAGGTGCAGTTCCAGGCATTCAACCTACTATTCAACGAGCAGGTCAGTACAGTGTAGCACAGGTACGAGCACCAAGGAATAAGTTGATGGACCTTGCTGATGCTTTGTCACAGGTTAATCCTATCTTACAGCAGTACACACAGGTAGCCGATATAGAAGCAGAACAATTTGAAGATGAGTTATCAAGGAAGAGTCCTGAAGAGATTCAAGCGATGCTTCAAAAGACAGAAGGAGAGTTTGATAAGCAAGTAAGAAAAGGTGCGATGAGTTGGCTTACTTCTCCTGTTAATCAGAAGAGGAAATTGAGAGCAGTAGGACAAGCTTCTAGTCGTTTGTTAATGGAACAAGTCTACAGTAGATTAGATAATCCAGAAGAAGGAGACGAAGACTTAGGTACTTCTGATATAATAGCTAATGTTCAACAACAGTTTGTGGAAAATAATCCTGGTTTGTCTGAGTCAGGCTTTGCACGAGAAGGTTTACAACAAGCAATAAACCCACAGATTTTACCTCTTGTTAGGCAATACGACGCACAAAAAAGTCGAATAGCTAAAGGTGATACAGGTTTCGGTACTACTAGTGTTTTCTACGAATTAGCTAAAGAGGGTAGTAATTTAGGAGATTATGACGAGGTGACAGCTGCTTCGTTGTCTGAGGCTTGGGAAAATCTTAATTCGTTTAGTGCAGCGGAACAACGTGATCTTTTGGGAAAAGTATTCGAGAACTTAGCTAAAAATGGAATGGAAGAAAAAGCTGATAGCTTGTTATTGTGGGCTAGTAAGAACATAAACATTGGGGCTGCTAAGATGACAGAAATCGAATATGACGGTTATGAAAATATGATCGAGCGTACTTCTGAAGCTGTTCGTAAATTAGAAGATAAAGAACGAGTAGATTTAGTAGAGCAAAAAGTAGCAGAGTTTCAAAATGCCCATACTGATATAGAGATAAACGGAGAAGGAACTTACAATGGTAACACATACGATAGTATAGATAATTTAATCCTCGCTGTTAAACAAGAAGAAGCTTTTAGTACCGATCAAATAGGATTAGCACAGTTAAGACGTAATGTGGATGATTTTATTAAAACTGATATTGATCCAAAAGATTTTAGAATGAATAAAATTCTAAGAGACCCTTTCGGACCTGCTCAAGCTATTGATTTTAATTTAAAAGATTTAAACACAGCTTATGAAACTATAATAACAAGCACTCAATTAGCAGATGATGTTTTAATGGGAGACGAAGAGTTAGTGAATATACAGAACTTTTACATGGATTCTTTTCAAACTGAAATTCAAGATCAATTAAATAGTCTGTTAAGTAGTCCTATAGGTTCAGACAGAGCTGAAGTGACTAGGCAGCTAAAAGATTTTATTAGGACTACCAAGAAAGAATACAAAAGAGAACAAGAGAACGCTTTAAAATCTAGACTTAAATTCTTAACAGACAAAGAACAAGTTAAAATAAAAGTAGCACAATCCAAAGAGGCAAGTAAACCAGGTG
>Ga0196899_1000357_pt1 | contig 24532 bp, 20 predicted proteins | sample VirMetDEL_Sep_01_FD_169095 | JGI IMG/M metagenome (GOLD analysis project Ga0196899, IMG submission 169095) | Aqueous microbial communities from the Delaware River and Bay under freshwater to marine salinity gradient to study organic matter... | ecosystem: Environmental > Aquatic > Marine >... | reverse complement strand
CACTTTATTACTATTGTGAAGTTCACTCTGGAATGGGTGGAACTGTTTCTATTAGAGATTTAACTGCTAATTCTTTACAAGGTCTCCAAGGTCTCCAAGGTCTTCAAGGAAACCAAGGTCTTCAAGGATCAATAGGTTCTCAAGGATTTCAAGGTCTTCAATCTACTCAAGGTAACCAAGGTCTCCAAGGAGGAGGATCACAAGGTCCACAAGGACCTCAGGGAATTCAAGGTCTCCAAGGACTTCAAGGACTTCAAGGAACATCGGTTCAAGGTGTTCAAGGACCTGCTGGACCTGGTGGAGGTGGAGGAGGATCAGTTACAATCAAAGATGAAGGAAGTGTTCTTGGTACTGCAGTAACTAGCATTAATTTTGTTGGTTCTGGTGTTGCTGCTACTGGAGATAATTCTGAAGTAACTGTAACTATTAGTGGTGGAGGTGGTGGTGGATCTGATATTACCGTAAAGGATGAAGGTACTATTATAGGTACTGCTGCAACAACATTTAATTTTGTTGGTTCTGGAGTTGTTGCAACTTATTCCGCTGGTATTACTACAGTTACTATTTCAGGTGGCGGTGGTGATATTGTTACAAGAACAGTATCGAGAACTGTTGCCACTGAAGGACAAACTGTATTTAATAGAACATATGATGTTGGATATATTGATGTTTTCATGAATGGTACTAAACTTGATAGTACTGAATATACTGCAACAAACGGAACTACCGTTGTTCTAGGAACTGGAGCAACGGCAAATGATATCATAGAAACTATTGCTTTTGAATCTGTTGGAATTACCTCAGTTACAGTTTCTGATGATTCTTCTCCACAATTAGGTGGTGATTTAGATCTCAATTCGTATAATATTGTTGGTGTTGGTAACGTTAATATTACTGGAATTGCTACCGTAACTGGTGGTCAATTAGCAACTCAAGCAGATGCAATTGCATATGCGATTGCTCTGGGATAATAAATAAAAAGATAGAAGTAAGACTTTAAGATGGCAAAAAAGTTAGTTTATAATTATACATTTGATGCTTCGGCACAGACAGTTGAGATTACTGGTCTGCATAAGTTAAGAACTTTGCAGATGATTACGAACGTAACTGATAATGTAATCATCTATAATTTTGCCGATGCTTCTAAGGGAGGAACAGTATCTTATAATTCTACTACTGACGTTACTACCATCACTCTGACATACGATACGACATCGATGAGTGATAGTGATGAACTTCAAATCTTTGTTGATGAACAAGAGCAACAGATGGATGTATCTGAGTCTCTTATTGACCCTGTTCATAAGTTAAGAGTATCATCACCAGAAAACTTAATCGATACTGACTTTGAATATGGTCTTCAACCAACAAAATGGGAAACAGTAGAACTAGTTAATAATATTCCATCAGTGTATACTAAATCACCTGGTGTATCTATTGGTCTTATTCAGCAAGTAAGTGGATTGGCGGGATCTGACTCTATTACAGTTACTTGTGGTGTTGCTCATGAATTGTCAATTGGGCAACCGATTGAAGTACAAGGAACTGACTCAAGAACAGCAAATGGTAAATTTATAATTACTGCTGTTCCAACTACAACTTCTTTTGTATACAAGGCAAAAGAAGTTCAATCTGCGTCTGGAAATTATAAAACTGCTTACACGACAATTATTCCTGGAGCATTTTTTTCTGGTGCAAATATTGAATTTAATAGAAACGAAGGAATTAATACGGATAATTTAGATCCTTCAACTCTAACAATAACTACTGACTATTATCATGGGTTAAGTACGTCTACGAGTTTGTATATTACAAATACTGTTGGCAAAAAATCAATCAGTATTGCTCAGACTGGAACGACTGCTCCTGATGGAAATCCATATGTTGATATAACCAACGATACTTTGTATCTTCCGTTGCATGGATTGTATACAGACCAAACTGTTTATCTTTCACCAGATACTGGAGGTACGTTGCCTGGAACAAATAGTCTTCCTCCAGAACCTTCGGATGGAACAACAATTTCTGCGGTCTATGAAGCAGTAAAAACCGCATGTGCTTCCATAGTATCTACTATGGGAAATGATTATTCCCGCATTTATATGGGATATAGTACGAATAGTACTTTTCCAATTTATACAAATGCTAATTATACTATAACTCCATATGCTGGTGGAGATAGTCAGATTCAATATCTAACGTATGGAGAATATCCTGGTTCATCAGCACGTTATGATTATATTAATTTTTATGGTAGTGGTGTAAGTTCACAATATCGTTGGACACCTTATGGTGAAGGAAACACAATTTTGTTTACGGGAGACCCAGTTGATCTAGGGCAGTATTTTACTAGATCTTCTTCTTCTGGAACTACACCGCCAGTAAATTTAGCAAATAAAGGATTTTATTATATTGCAACTCCTCACCAGTCTGGGCAATATGTTGATTATATTATCAACATAAGACAATATCCAGACCCAAATGTTGTTATTCCCGCCTATAATTATAGGTTTGCTTTTATTAATACTAACACTTCTTATGTGAATACTTCTCTTTATAGTTCTCTTTTACATTATAATACTACTAGACAAACTAAAACTGGTGGGTGGACTTATTCTTGGGTAGCAACTTATGCATATTATGCAGGCACTGGAAGCGGATTTTTAAAATATACAATACTTTTGGAAAATACTAATTGGGCAGGACAATATGGATCTGGAAATGTGAATGCAACTTGGAGTACAGTTAATTTTGAGAGGTCTCTTAAACATTACTTTAATTCCAATCTAGGATCCGCATATAATATTGAAGTATTATTTGCACTTGATGAAGATACAGCAACTTCCAGATACGGTAATAGTGGCAGTGTTTTAACTCATCAACAAATTGTATCCGATATTGTTGATCAAATAATTGCTGATGTTACACCAACTGGACTAAATGTTGGAATTAATACTTTAAAAGCAAATGTAGTTGATAATAATAGAATTAAATTACAATCTGATTCTGGTGTTACTATTGATTTCACAGATACTGGAACTGCACCATTGTTACTTGAAACTGCACAAACTTTTGGAATTGCGGATGATTATTACAATGTAACTGGTGTTACCAGCAGTACTGTGAGTATCGCCTCTAGTTCTAGACTTGCAAGTAGAGAATTGACTTTTACAAACACCGATGTTATTTTTGATGATCCAAATTATTATTTAAAATTTGATACAGGACATGGAATTAGTGGGGGACAAAAATTAGTCTATGATTTAGTAAGTGGATCTACAATTGCAGGAATTACTAGTGGATCCACTTATTATACAATTGTTGTGAACGATAAGTACATACAACTTGCTACTTCCACAGATGATGTTCTGAGTGGTATTAATAGTATTAGTGGATTACCAGCATCTTCTGGATCTTATAAATTAACAATTCCAAGTATATCGGGAAGAGTTGCTGCTGCTGGAACTGTGACTGTTTCCGATGATTCTAATATTGTTACTGGAACAAATACGAGATTTTCTTCAACATATTCACCGGGCGATGCTTTTACAATTGTTGGTTTAGGAACTTATGCGGGGTATGTTAACAATCAAGTTGCATCTGTTGTAAGTGATACTTCCATGACTTTATCAAATAATGCAGGAGTTACAACAACAGGTGTTCAGCACTTTATCGATACTAAAGTTTACACCAGAGCAGATGGAACATTCTTACACAGACCATTTGATGGTGGTGTGGATATTACAGCAGGAACTTCACCAGACTCTAAAATTATTCGTCAAACTAGAAAGTATTTTAGATATCAATCAGGTAAAGGTATTCAGTGTTCTCTTGCAATTAACTTCAATCCTTATAGACCAATAAGACTTCTTGAGGCATCTGGAACTACAGTTACTGCAACAACTGAATATCCTCATGGATTATCATCTGGAAATAGTATAAAAGTAAGAGGTGCAAGCGACTCAAATTATAATGGAACATTTACATTAACTGCAGTAGATACATTTACATTTACATATACTGCGTTATCTGCTCCAGCATCTTCTCCATCTACAGGATTTTGTGAATATACAATTAATGGATATGAAAATGCAGTAATTCGTTGTGGTCTATTTGATGATCAAAATGGATTTTTCTTTGAATATGATGGACAAGATTTATATTGTGTAAGAAGGTCTTCAACACAACAACTTACTGGAACCGTAAATGCAACGTATCAATCCAATAAAGTTCTTGGTACTAATACTAGATTTGCCGACCAATTGAGTGTTGGTGATATGATTGTTATAAGAGGACAGTCTTATAAAGTTACTAGAGTTAATGGGCAAGATGAAATTGATATTCAACCAAAATATCGCGGTGCATCTAATAGTGGAGTAGTACTAACTCTTACTCAAGATACTAAAGTTGCTCAATCAAATTGGAGTCTTGATCATGCAGATGGAACAGGACCTTCTGGATACACACTAGATATTAATGCCATTCAGATGGCATACATGGATTATTCCTGGTATGGCGCAGGTAAGATCCGTTTTGGATTTAAAGACACATATGGTAAAGTGAAGTATATGCACGAGTTCATTCATAATAACAGACAGAATGAAGCATATATGAGAACTGGTAATGTTCCTGCAAGATATGAAGTTGCTAACATCGGAACTCCAACTTTTGTACCATCACTATTCCACTGGGGAACTTCTGTGATTATGGATGGGGGATTTGATAATGACGACAGTTATCTGTTTACTGCATCAGGAAATGCTCTCTCATTCACTAACGGCGACTCTGATAGTGCAACAACAAATGCAGATGGAGTTTTAACTAGTTTTAGAGTTGGTGGTGGACTAAGAGATTATTATTTACGCCTATCTTTTGCAACTGCTGACGCATCTAAATTTACATCAGGTGTTCAACTTTATACTGCTGATGAAGAATTAAATGGTCAGTCTGTTACTTATACTCAATACTCTGGTTCAAATTTTTACGTTTATATTTACCTAACAAGGGGTTATTTAGCACCTGCAATTTATCCATCAGTTTCAAATGCAACATCAGTCAGTATTGGAGCCCCATCATCTGGAGGATCCGATGTTGAATTAACTGATTTAATTCCTTTGATTAGCATTCGTCTTGCACCATCTGTAGATAATAATTTGATTGGAGCACTTGGTGAAAGGGATATTATTAACCGAATGCAACTTAAACTTGAAGAAATGGGTATTTCCGTTTCTCATGACTCAAGAATTAGTGTTATTTTGAATGGAGCATTAAGTGATCTTAATTATTCTAATGTAGGTTCACCTTCTCTTTCACAATATATTTCACACGTTGCCGGAGATACAATTCAAGGAGGAACTACGATTTATCAGTTCCGTGCTTCTGGTGGATCTATTGGTACAACTGGACAAAGAACTGTTGCTTCTGAAACATTTGATCTTTCTCGTTTGACTGATCTGGGCAACTCTATTCTTGGTGGTGATGGGGTATTCCCAAATGGTCCAGATATTGTTACTATTTGTTCAACAGTTCTTGACACATCTGGAGTTAATAAAGATTCTCCATACCAAGTATCTTCTAGAATTTCTTGGTCAGAATCACAAGCATAATCTAAAAGGTATAAGACATGGGGAAAACTAGGCAAAAGGCAAATTTAACATCAGATAATTTAATAACATCCAATATTGATACTGATAGGATAGGTATCAATAGTTCTTCTCCGACTGCCACTCTTGATGTTGGTGGCAATGTTAAGGTTTCTGGCGTTATTACTTCTACTAGTTTTGTAAAATCTGGTGGAACTTCCTCACAATTTCTTAAAGGTGATGGTTCCGTAGACACATCTACTTATATTAGTTCAGTTGGTATTCAATCTGCAGGAATTTCAATTGGTAATGCAACTACATTAAATTTTGTTGGTTCTGGAAATACTTTTTCTGTAAATGGTTCCATAATTGACGTTAGCATTTCGGGTGGCGGAGGTGGTGGTGGAGCAATTGGAATTCAGTCTGGTGGAACTGAAATTACTGCAAGTGCATCAACACTAAACTTTGTTGGTACTGGAATTACGATGGCAGATGATGGATCTGTCACTGATATTACTATTCCAACTACAACCAGAACTGTTAGTAGTTTTACCGCAACAAATGGACAGACCGAGTTTACTGGATTATCTTATGATGTTGGATATATTGATGTATATTTAAATGGTGCAAAACTTGATAGTACAGAGTATACTGCATCAAATGGAACTAGTGTAACATTAACAACTGGAGCATCAACTGATGACATTGTTGAAACTGTTGCTTATGATGGAATAACTGTAGTAGATTTGATTGGACTTTCAGATGTTGTTGATGATACTACTCCACAACTTGGGGGTAATTTAGATCTTAATAGTAAAGATATTACTGGAACTGGTAATTTTAATGTTACTGGTATTGTAACTGCAACAACATTATCTGGCGCATTAGATGTTTCTGCACTTCTTAAAGAATCTGTAAATATTACTGCAGGTAAGTTAAGTGATAATACTAATATCGATCTTGCAAATGGAATGGTTCATTTGTTTACTACTACTGAAACTGCAACATCAACACCAAATATTAGATATGATGCTTCAAATTCCTTAGATTCTAAAATGGATACTGGAGAATCAATTACTGTAGTTCTTATAAGTGCTGCTGCTGCCGCTGGATATTCTGCAGAACTAACTATTGATGGTTCTGCAGTGACTGAAGAATGGTTAGGAGGTTCTGCACCAACTACTGGTGGTACAGGTGGATATGATGTTTATACATATAATATCATTAAGACTGAAAGTGCAACATTTGTTGTATTAGCAAACTTAGTAAACTTCGCATAAGAATATGGCACCACCAATTAGTATGATAGGTATGTCAGGTGCGGTCAGCACTCTCACTGGAGGAGGTGGTGGTGGATCACCAACTTTTAATTGGAGATATTATGCTTATGGATCGTCAATTGGAGTAACTAGTGTTTATTGGGGATTGTCTTCTCCAACTAGTACTGTTTATCAATTAAGAACTATATCTGGACAGCAACATACCGGTACCGGACAAACTTGGAACACCTATAGTGAAGATCTTTCTGCTTACAGTGGAACTACTGGATACATTTATATTGTATACAGAACTGGAACCAATTTTTATAATGATCCACAATTTGATAATATGGAACTAGTTGATACTACTAGTGGAACCATTGATTTGGATCCTGGAACAACAACTGGAAGAAGTAATTGGTGGAGATATAATAGTTATACAACGAGTATATCTCCACCAGGAGCATGGTATACCATTCCCATAGGAACATCAACTACCAATATATGGAATTATGATTCTGGTGGAACTCCATCTACCAGTACAGGAGATACTAGGGATGCAGATGGTAGTTCGAGTGGATATTATTTGTATTTTGAAGGATCTTCACCAAACTATGTTAGTGGATCAATAAGATATTATTGGGTTAGAACTGCAAGTTCCTACACTCTTTTATAATCTAAATACTTATAAAACATAAGTCATGGGAAAGACTAGAAATACTGGTAATATATCTGCAGAGAATATTATAAGTGTTGATATTACTAATGATAGAATCGGTATAACTAGTGCTTCTCCGACTGCAACTCTTGATGTTGGTGGCAATGTTAATGTTTCTGGAGTAACCACATCTGGTTCATTTACTGGTTCTGGAACTAACTTAACTGGTATTGTAACTTCCATCGTTGCCGGAACTAATATCACCATTTCTGGTTCTACTGGAAGTGTAACGATTGATGCTGCTGGTGGAGGCGGTGCCGGTGGTTCTGGAACATTTGATACTGGTATTACTACATCGATCTATGTTTCTGTAACTTCAGGTATTGGACTAAATGAATCACAAACAAATGATATTTTTGTTGGTCCGGGTATTGGATATTCATTCCCATCAACTGCTGGTAAGAAATATGTAATTGAGTCTATTCATATTTCTAATTCATTTTCTAATGAATTATATTTTGTAGGAAGACATGATTTCAATGGTGGATCAAACGTTCCTTTAGCACAAAGAGTGATTGTTCCATATCAAGGTGCAACTGAATTTTTAGATCAACCAATTGTTGCAAATCCATCGGATATTTTAAGGATGCAAGCACTTTCTGGAGTTGATGCTACTGCAACAGGTATTGATGGTGGACTTGATGCATGGATTACATATTCTACAAAAGATGATACTGATTATGTTGGAACAGGAAAAACAGTAACTACTGCAACAGGAACTGAAATATTCCAAGCGTCCACAAATCCTGCAATGCTCCAGTCTATTAAACTCTGTAATTATAATTTGAATACTGACATTGATGCTTCCATTTCAATTTATCGCGGATCATTAGCAACTGGAGTAAGGTTAGGATATTTGGTTTATAATCTTACAATTCCAAAAAATAGTGTAATTGAAATATTAGAAAAACCGAAATATCTTGCTGCAAGTGATAGTATTGTTGGTGGAGCATCTGTTGCGAATGTTTTGGCAGTCACTCTTTCGGGTAAATATATAACATAGTATAATTAATTTTTTATGTCTTTATTAATTGCATTGCCTTGCTATGGTGGAATCGTTAGTGATAAAACTGCAAAAGGTTTGTTTAATCTTGGAAAGGAACTAAGAACCGCAGGTATAGATCACGGTTTGTTGATGATGGCAAATGAAAGTTTGATTACACAGGGCCGTTCTAAGATGGTTAATTTCTTTATGAATAATACTGAGTATGAAAGAATTTTATTTATTGATTCTGATGTTGGATTTACTCCAGAAGATGTTTTTAATCTTTTAAAGTATGATAAAGATATTGTTTGTGGTGCATATCCTATGAAAGGAATCCCATTAAGATATAATTACAATATTTCAAAACCAGAAGTTGTGGATGGAGAATTGGTAAAAATTGAAAATGTTGGTTTTGGTTTTGCAATGATTAAAAGAAAAGTATTTGAAGATATTTCAAAAAGATATGGCGAAGAATTAAAATATTATCCCCCAACTAATAATAGTAATTATCCACCGACAGAAAAAGAATATCATAATTCATATCATTATTTTCTAGAACTTAAAAAAGATATGAGTTATTTACCAGAAGATTTTTCATTTTTTGAAAGAGCAAAGAGTGTTGGATATTCTGCTTGGTTAAATACTAATATTAGACTTGCACATGTGGGATCACACGTATTTCAGGAAGGATAAGTAAATGACATCTGGAGTCTTTAGTCTTAGCAAAGTTTCTAAGAAGCAAGTAGAAAATGTAGATAATAATAACTTTGAAAGTTGGCCAGAAGGTGCTACCCGTGGTTATTATGGTGGTGGTTTTTCTCCACCATACATTAACACCATAACAAGACTTGATTTTGTGAATGAAACCGTAAGTGATCCTGGAAATAATTTACCATCAGCAAGATCTTTGATGGGAGCAACTTCAAGTAGTTCTTATGGTTATTTTGGTGGTGGATCTCCAACATACACTAACACCATAACAAGACTTGATTTTACAAATGAAATCGTAAGTGATCCAGGTAATAATTTACCAACAGCAACAACAAATTTAGCAGCAACCTCAAGCAGTTCTTATGGTTATTTTGGTGGTGGTGATCTTCCAGGTACTCCACCAAGTCTTAACACCATCACAAGACTTGATTTTTCCAATGAAACTGTAAGTGATCCAGGAAATAATTTTCCAACGGGAATAACTCTTTTAGGAAGTCTATCCAGTAATTCTTATGGATATTATGCTGGTGGAACCAGTTCTTGTGTAATATGGAGACTTGATTTTTCAAATGAAACTTTAAGTGATCCTGGAAATAATTTACCAACAGAAAGATCTAAATCTTCAGGAACATCAAGTAACTCATATGGTTATTTTGGTGGCGGTTATACTCCTCCAGTTTCACCACCTATTACTTGCACCATCACAAGACTTGATTTTTCCAATGAAACTGTAAGTGATCCAGGAAATAATTTTCCAACGATAAGATCTGGATTATCGGCAACTTCAAGTGATTCTTATAGTTACTTTGGTGGCGGTTATTCTCCACCATTTAATATTAACACCATCACAAGACTTGATTTTACGAATGAAACTATAAGTGATCCAGGAAATAATTTACCAACAACAAGATCTAATATGGCGGCAGTCTCTGGTGGTGCTTCAGTCTATCGTGCCAAAGGATATAAGACTTATGGATACATACACACGAAAACATCTTACATTAGATTTGATTTATCTAGTGAATCTTCTCAATTTATAACTGCATCTAATCCAACAGGTGCAACCTGGTGTGGATTTGTATTTAATAATAATTATGGATATTTTACTGGTGGACTTACTCCTGGACCAAGCACTATTTCTACAATAGTAAGATTTGATTTCTCTAACGAAACTGCGACTGATTCCCAAAAACGTTTATTAGGTATTGCATCTTTTTCATCTCAAAATGTCATGAACAATAACTATGGTTATTTTTGTGGTGGACAGTATCCAGGAAGTCAAGAATATAGTGACATAACTAGAATGGATTTTTCTAATGAAGTTATAACCGATACTGGAAAAAATTTACCTTTTAAAGGTAGATATAGACAAAATTTTTCTACTAATTCATATGGTTATTTTATGGGTGGATATTATTATGATGCTCCAGGAGATGATTGGTTTACAACTATGACTAGACTTGATTTTGTGAGTGAAACTACTTCAGTAATTGGTACAGTATCACCAACAACATGTGATGGTCGCGCAGCGGTTCAGAATAATTCTGAAGGATATATATGTGGAGGTTCTTTTCCATATATTAACACGGTATATAAATTTCCATTTTCTACAGAAACTGTTAGTAATCCAGCGAATAATCTACCAGTTAATACCTCATCTTCAGCTTCATTATCGAGTGATTATTATGGATATATTGTTGGTGGATCTACGCCAACAGCATCAAGTAATATACTTAGATTAAATTTTTCTACTGGAGTTACAACTAATAGTGCAAATAAGGTACCTGTAACTATTGGTAATGATGTGGGAGTTACAAACTGAAATTAAATTATGAAATCTTTTTATTTTATGTCTGGTCTTCCAAGATCAGGTTCAACTTTATTAACAGCACTACTCAATCAAAATCCAGAAATACACGCATCTACAAACTCACCACTTTTGGATACAATACATTATACTGAAGAGTATCTTTTATATAATTCTGAACAATACAAAGCACACCCAAAACCAGAATGTGCTCATAAAGTATTATCATCTATACCTCATAATTATTACTTCAATACTCCACAAAATACTATTATTGATAAATCTAGAGGTTGGGTCAATCAAATACAACATATTCAAGATTACATCACTCCAGAACCAAAGATTATTTGTCCAGTCAGAGACATACAAGACATTATATCTTCATTTTTAAATCTCATTTACCATTCCAAAACAACTTCTTTTATTGATGAAGGACTTATTAAAAACAATATAGAAATCAGTAATGATAATCGTGCTGATTATCTAATGTCTCCTCAAGGTATTATTGGAATGTCCTATCATGCACTTACAGAAGCATTTCATAAAGGGAACAATAAGTATTTGTTGTTAGTTGATTACGATAATCTAGTAAATAATCCACAACAGGAATTGAATAAGATTTATGATTTCTTAGAACTTCCAAGATTTACTCATACTTTTGAGAATATAAAACCAAAATTTGATGAGAATGATGAGGTTTATAAGTTAGAAAATATGCATACCGTAAGAAATAAGGTAGAAAAAATACATCGTGATAATTCAAAGTTCTTAAGTGAGTATGTAATCAATAAATATAATCATATGGAGTTCTGGAAAAAGAGAACTCAAAGATATTCTATTTTTGGACTCTGATGGCAGTATTTTCTCTACAAGAAGTCAAAAAACTACAGGTTCAAAACGTAACTGATAATAACTTTGAAAGTTGGCCAGAAGGTGCTACTTATGGATATATTGCTGGCGGAGGAAGTAACGTACCTTCATATTTTTCTATTATTATAAGACTTGATTTCTCCAATGATAGTTTTAGTACTCCTGGAAATAATTTACCAACAGGAATAACGCAGTTAGCAGCAGTTACAAACTAAATAAGTTATCTACATCATTATGATATGAAATCTGGAGCAACTGAAAGTTCTTTTTATTATCTCAATCAATATTATTCTTTTCCAAATAATGTTGAAGTTTCAAGAAGTATTGAAGTCTTAGCACAATCAAATAAGAAATATAAAATTCTGTGGGCACATGACAATTGTGACCAACCACAACTATTAAGACTTCCCGAACTTGTATCGCAGATTGATTTAATTGTCTGTGTATCAAACTGGGAAGCAGAACAATATATCAAATATAACCGAGCACCTGCAGAAAAGATTGTAGTCATTCCAAATGGTGTTGCAGATATTTTTCATCTCAAATCACCAAAATCTAAGACAGCAATTTACTTTTCTGGACCACACAAGGGCATTGCACCACTTCCAAAAATCTGGAAACAAGTCATTAAAAATCATCCAGATGCAAAGTTAAAAGTATTCTCTTCCCATAATCTTTACGGAGAAGAATATGAACAACACTTCAAAATACCAGAACACTTAGAGGCAATTGAAGAACTGAAGTCTCTTCCTGGTGTAGAGTATTCTCCTTGTATTGACCGAGAACAACTTCTTCCTCACGTACAAGATGCTGCATTCTTTGTGCACCCTAACGTCTGGGAGGAGACATTCTGTGTATCTATGGCAGAGGCAATGGTATGCGGATGCTATCCAATTACAAGCGATATAGGAGCACTGAGAGAGGTCTCATTCAATCGTGGTAAGTATATTCCTATGGTTGGAAAGAATACTCCAGTTGGTTGGGAACCATCTCCAAAGTTTGTGAATGAATTTGCACAAGAACTTTCAAGATGTTTTGATTTCTTCGATAAAGAACCTCAGACATTTTATGCTGCAACAAAAGAACTTTCTCAAATCACAAAAGAAACTTATGACTGGAAAAAGATTGCAGCAGTCTGGAAAAATTTAATACAAGGTTTTTCAAAAGAAGAACAAGAAAGACCGAGATATTATTGTATGGTGGACATGAAGTGTTCTCAAAAATATACACATCTTGCATTAGACACATTTTTCAGAAATAGCATTTTTAGAAAACAAGACAAGTTTTTCTTGATTGATAATGATAAATCATTTACTAAGGACTATGAAAATATTACAGTAATCTCAAATGTTTCTCCAAAATCTTTTGCTGAAAATATGAATTTCATTCTTAAGCAAGCAATTATGGATGGTGTAGATTTTGTTGGATTGAGTAATGATATTGTCTTTACAAAAAACTGGAATCAAAATTTGGGCGACTTAAATTCAATTTCAATTCCATTATGTAATCAACATCTAAATGGTGATTGGATAAAAAATGAAATGGAACTTGAAGAATTTGTTGGAAAAGAAGAATCCCTCAATCAAATTGCCTCTCAAATTACGTCAAACATACCAAATATAGCACCAAACTTGATCAAAGCATTTTACTGTTTTTATATTCCACATGAAGTCAGTTCAAAGGTTGGATTATTTGATGAAGAATTTGGAAAAGGTGGTGGTGAAGACATAGATTATACATTGAGATCTGAGCAATTTAAATATGAAACAAAGTTTAATCTTCAGTCATATCTACTTCATTTTTCTCATAGATCTTTGGATTATGAAACAACCGAAGAAAAGGATTCAAGAACCGAACAATTATATAAACATTTTTGTAAAAAATGGGGAAAGGAAGTTGCGGATAAAAGATTATCTCTTGCAGTAACACAAAGATTTGCACCATAAATACAAACAACACTATTAGTTTAATTGGATAAGTATGTCTAACAATTATGAAGCAATTGCACTTGCAACATCTAAAGAAGTTTTAGATGATAATAATGAATTTATGCTTAAGGTTCTTCAAGAGGCAACTCGTTGGGAAGAAAGTGAAACGGAACTAGCACAAGGTCGTTCAGATTTTCAGATTGAAAAATTTATTATTCATGACAACTTTACGATTCCATCAGCATTTAAGGCAGCACTTATCAATCGTAGAAGTGTAGCGGAAGGTCTTCTACAACAAGTCATTGAAGCAAAGAGATCGGCAAGAGAATTTCATTATAAGTGGGACGGGAAGGATAAGACTCAACCAATTTGGTGGAAAACTCGTGAAGGTGGTGAACAACTATGTTGGTATGATATCGATGAGTTTCATTTTCACCGTATGCTTGAAGGTTTGAATCGTGGATTTAAAGCAGCAGTAGAAGAACTTGAATGTTTTGATAAATTGATTAATCGTTTGATTGAATTGAATGGTGGTAAATTAGTTTCAAGAGATCAATATAATGAAGATCAACCAAATTACTGGGAACGTCGTCTTGCTAATCAATCTCTTGATGATTTACTTGCCGCAAGAACAGGCGTGAATGCTGGTAATATTCGCTCTATGCGTCGTGCAAGTGCTCCTACAGTATTGACTGATGATGTCAATCGCATCAAAGGTAGTTTTGGCGATCCAAACAATCCTATGGACTTCTTGAATAATCTTCAGCAAGCAGTTTCTGCAGGCATTGAAGAAATTACTGGAATGGATCAACAACTTATTCGCGGTGTTGAAGAGCAAGAACAAAAGCAAATTCCACAATCATTATTTAATCCGGACCTTAAAGTAGAGTAAAAATCAATGGCAGTAGTCGGAGATGTATTTGGATTAAATTCGATTTATGATAAACAAGTAGAAAATGTAGATAATAATAACTTTGAAAGTTGGCCAGAAGGTGCTACTTATGGTTATTATGGTGGCGGACTACCACCACCAACAAAGAATAATGTAATATCAAGACTTGATTTCTCCAATGAAACTGTAAGTAATCCAGGAAATAATTTACCAACAGTAAGATCTAGTTTAGCGGCAGTTTCAAGTAGTTCTTATGGTTATTTTGTTGGTGGTGTAGATCCACTAGCACAAATCAATACAATCACAAGACTTGATTTTTCTAATGAAGTTGTAAGCGACCCTGGAAATAATCTAACAACAGAAAAATCTGAACTTGCAGCAACCTCAATTAGTTCTTATGGTTACATTGGTGGTGGACGTAATGGACCACCATCATATTATAGTACAGTTGATAGACTTGATTTCTCTAATGAAACTTTAAGTAATCCCGGAAATAATTTAACAACAGCAAGATCTAATTTAGCGGCAGTTTCAAGTAGTTCTTATGGTTATTATGCTGGTGGATATAATGGCACAAATACGATTAGCACAATTACGAGACTTGATTTCTCCAATGAAACTGTAAGTGATCCTGGAAAGAATTTACCAACAATAACATCTCGATCTACAGCAACCTCAAGTAATTCTTATGGTTACTTTGGTGGTGGTTGGATACCATCTCCTACCAACCTAATTAGAAAAATTGATTTTTTTAGTGAAACTGTAAGTGAACCTGGAAATAATTTACCAACAGCAAGAGATTCTTTAGCAGCAACCTCAAGTAGTTCTTATGGTTATTATGCTGGTGGATATTCATATACTAACCTAATTCAAAGACTTGATTTTTCAAGCGAAACTGTAAGTGAACCCGGAAAAAATTTATTAACACCTAATTCTTATGCAGCAGCAGTCTCTGGAGGCAAATCATTTTATCGTGCCAAAGGATTTAAGACTTATGGTTATCTCAATGGTAGGTATGGAAGCACTCTAAATTCCGACATGTATAGATATGATTTTTCCACAGAAAGTTCTAGTTCAATACCCGCTAAAGTACATACACCATCAGCATATCTTGCAGCAGTTTCTAATAATTTTTATGGATATTATGCTGGAGGAAATCCGTCTAACGTAATTACAAGATTTGATTTCTCTAACGAAACTGCAAATAATTCCCAAAATAATTTGCCAACATCCAATAATACTATGGGAAATTTGTTCAGTAATTCTTATGGATATTTTGCTGGTGGTCCTAACAATTGTACAATTGTAAGACTTGAATTTTCTAGTGAAACTGTAAGCCTTCCTGGAAAAAATTTATCAGAAAATAGATATAGAGGAGCATCAATTTCAAATAATTCTTATGGTTATTTTGGTGGTGGTTATGTTTTTCCATCTCCTTCATATTATTGTTCTATCAGAAGACTTGATTTTTCTACAGAAACTATAAATGCTCCAGGAAATGATATGACTTTTAGTTCTGGATGGATAAAAGCAGTTGGAAATAATTCTTATGGATACTTTGGTGGTGGTTATAATAGTCCACCACTTTTGTATAGATGTAATATTTGTAGATTAGATTTCTCTAATGATACTGTATCTGATTCTGCAAATAATTTACCATCTATAAAATATAGACATGGTGGGTTATCAAGTAATTATGGTGGATATTTTACTGCAGGAACTAATTATTGCACTATTTTTAGACTTAATTTTTCCGATGAAACACTAACAAGTGTTCCTGATTTTGGTTCACCTAGTGCATTAAATACAATAGCAGAGGTTGTAAACTCAAACTAAATAAAGCATCCACATTATTCTATTATGAATGATATTCTTGCTAATGTTTTGATTCAACCTAAAGTTGTTACACCAGAAGGGTTAAAGTTTTTAACTGATTATATGAGACAATCTCATAAAGAGAGAATGTCTGTTTTTGATGCCGAAAGAAGTGATAAAACAAGACAGAGAGAATCAAAAATAGATAAGTCAGTAAGAGATGTAGAGTGTGCTGACTTAATTCCAGTCTTTCCTCAAGTTAAAGATTTACTTGATAATGTAGTAAAAAATGTGATTAATCCTTTCTATGGATTTGAGGTAAGAGATAGTGAAGAACCACAATTACTTTGTTATAGTCCAGGAGGACACTATAAACCTCATAATGATGGAGAAGGTTTATGGACAAATCCTGATGGAACTCAAGTATGGAAGAAGACAATAGACAGAGATATATCTACTGTACTTTTTTTAAATGATGACTTTGAAGGTGGTTATTTTTCTTTTCCAGATTTAAGAATTAAAATTAAACCAGAACCAGGACTTCTTGTTTGTTTTCCATCATCAAGATGGTATACACATATGGTAGAACCTGTTACTTCTGGTAATCGTTATACTCTTGTAACTTGGATGAGAGTCAAAGGATTCAAGACAAAGGATGAGGTTGATAAAGAGATTGCCGATAAATACGGTATAGAGGTTTATTAAAAAGATGTCTCAATTAGTTAAGCATTATTGGATTAATCGTGATACTGGTGCATGGGCAACAGACACTCGTTTTGGTTTGATGATGCCAAATATTAGAGGATTGGAAACTCAACATCAATTAATAGACCAAAATGACATTCCATTTTTTCTATCACATGTTCCAGAATATTTTCAGTATGAGATTACAGTAGGTAGTAATGAATTGGAAGATTATCAAAATAATTCAAACATTACTATTGTAAGCACTGCCGAGAGACAGGTTGAAGAAGAAATTATAAATCCAGAATCTCCTGATCAACCAACTGAAGATTTTCATACAGTAACAGTTTATGATATAGTTTATAGAGAACCATATGTTCTTCAAGAATCTGAAGGTCTTTCAATACTAACTCAAGAGCAATGGGATAATGAAATAACTTCTTTTGATAATTGTCAGAAAGAAAAAAGATATAATATTCTCAGAGTTAATCGAGATAAAATGCTTAAACTTACCGATTGGATGGTGACAAAAGAATTCGAGCAAGGAAATACCTTAGATGAAGATTTTAAAACTTGGAGACAAGCATTAAGAGTACTTCCAAATTCTGATACTTTTCCAACCTCATACCCATCACTTCCAGTTAATTTGCAAGGTAATGAGGAGTTGGTGAAACTAACAACTACATTTGATCAAGTAAGAAGTATTAATATGATTAATGATCCTCTTCCACCACTTCCAGAAGAAGAATCACCTGCTCAATAATTCATAACACTTTTGATTTTTATCATATGCATATTCTGCACAAGGACCATTTTTTCTTACAAAGTGCAGAAAGAGTTGCATAAATCTGTCATTTGGATGAGTTCTTAATGGACTTCTCCAATGAGGAACATCTATTCCAAGATAAGCAAGTCCACATCCTACAGGTGTAACTACAGATTGTTTGTTTCCTTCTAAATCTTTAAGTTTAATAGGCCAAGCAGCATCTCCACAAATATTCATCGTTACTGATATTTCACAAGATGGTCTATCAGTATGACAGTTCATCCATCCTTTATTGTGATATGTTGTAGAGAACCAATACGAAGGTATGAGTTCTTCACCAACTAAATTCTCTAGGAGTGGTTGAATTCTTTTCATTACAAAAGCACATGCCGGTGGAGCATAGCATGTTAATACATTGCCTCTTTCTGGATCAAAGTGTGTTTTAAGACCTCCAAGATCTCTTACAGCCCCAGTTAAGTTCTTATATTTAATTTGTATTGCTTCTTCTTTTGTAATTATATCTGGAATATAATACCAACCTTTCTTTAAAAACGAAGAACTCATAGTTACTTTATAATTATTAATATTATGTATCTTTAACCGGGACAAAGGTAGTCTACTTGGTTTTCTAAGGTTTGTCAAGTTGACATTGGGACCTTATCAGTGCTATCATATATAGTGAGTGTAATGATCAAAGTACTAAATTTAAAAATAATTTTTTGTTATATACGAGCAATTTATGTCTGAAAATTTTGTAAAACTTGCCTTAGAAAATGGTGGATCAATTCACCCACTTTTAATTCCATCATCAGAATTGAGGGGACCTGCTATTACGAATCCTTCAATTTATAATGATAACGGTAGAATTATTGCAAACCTTAGGAATATTAATTACACTCTCTATCATTCAGAGAAGAAAAAATTTGAACATCATTGGGGACCACTTGTTTATATTCATCCAGAGGATGATCTCCGTTTACGTACCTGGAATATTGTATGTGAACTGGACGAGAATATGAATATAAAATGGTATCATCATATTGATACCTCCAAACATCCTGATAAAGAACTTTGGGAGTTTGTTGGTCTTGAAGATGCTAGACTTGTAAGATGGGATGGAAAATTATATGCTTGCGGTGTTCGACGTGATCTTGACACCATTGGCACGGGAAGAATGGAGTTATGTGAAATTGAAATTACTGAGAATGGTGTAAAGGAATTAAATCAAAATCGAATTCCTGTTCCAGGACATACTGGAGATGCTGGATCTTATTGTGAAAAAAATTGGATGCCGATTTTGGATATGCCATACCACTTTGTAAAGTGGACTAATGGTACTGAAGTTGTTAAGTATAATATTGAAACTCAAACCACCGATCAGGTATTAGTTAAAAACTGGAGAGATCTTGGATGTATAGATCTTAGAGGTGGATCTCAAGTTATTCCTATGGGAGAAGAATATAGGTTTTGCCTTAATCACGAAACTTATCTTTTCCGTAGTCCAGCGGATAGAAAAGATGGAACGTATCGTCATAGGTTTATTGTTTGGGATAAAAACTGGGATATTGCAAAAGTCTCTAAGCAATTTGCATTTTTAAATGCTGAAGTTGAATTTGCAGTTGGTATGTGTGAATATAATGATGATTATTTAATTACATTTGGATTTCAAGATAATGCTGCTTATGTATTGAGAGTTTCTCAAAAGTTTGTTCAAGATTTTATTTTTGAAGATTAAGTGTATGAAAATTTCTGTAGTTTTTCTCAATCTATTATCCAGAGATGTAATTTTAACTCATGATTTTATCTTAAATGATTTACTAAATGGGTACGAAAAAGATGTTGAGTATTTAAATGCTGATCAAATACACGATAAAAAGTTTGATGTACTAGTTTATAGTTGTAGGCAACCAAATGTTGAAGTTCATTTTGGATATGCACCACCATTTGAAGTAGTTCTAGAGGTTGTCAAAAAAGTAAAACCAAAGATTATCATTCAATTATCGGATGAATTCTGGCAAGAGAATAATAATATCCACAATTCACTTGCAAATCACTGTGAGTTGTTTATAAAAGAGCATTTTCAGTGGAATCAAACATATACAGAAAATACAATTCAAAAGCCTTTAGGATACTTGAATGATTTTCCTGTAGATTTAGAAAATGTAAAACCAATTAATGATCGAAAATATTTTTGGTCTTGGGTTGGTTACTTAAAAGGTGACAGACAAGAAATGATTAATAATTTCTTGCGAATTTGGTACCATATTTGCGCATCTAATGGTGGATTATCTCAACCAGAAATACATGAAATTTATAGTAACTCTAAATTCATCCCTATCGGAAGAGGAAATTCATCTATAGATTGTTGGAGAATTTATGAAGCGATTGTTTGCGGCGCTATTCCAGTCATAGTTTCTTATGATGATGAAATTAAATGGTCTTTCCAATATAAAGAAAAACTTCCTGCAATATTTGCTTCAAATTGGAAAGAGGCTGCAGATAAATGCATACATTTATCTGAAAATCCTCAAGCGATGATTGATAAGCAACAAGAACTTTTAGATTGGTGGAAAAATACCATAGATTATACCCGAGAAAAAATTAAGAATGTGTTTGATAAACATTCTATAACTGCTATATGTTCTTGCAAAAATAGATCCAATGCTTTACACATATCTCTTCGTTCTTGGTTAAACTTCAATGAGATTTCTGAGGTTATAGTTGTAGACTGGAGTTCGGATAAATCGTTAGAATATTTAACATCTTGGGATAATAGAATTAAAGTAATCTCTGTTCCCGATCAAGAATACTTTAATCAACCACAACCACTTAATCTTGCGGCATCATTATCTACAAGTAAATATATTCTCAAAATGGATTGTGATTATATTTTGAATCCGTATTTTAAATTCTTTGATAATAAAGAATATTTGATTGATGATGATTCTTTTGTATGCGGACAGAATACAATTGATATAGGATTTGATCCATATTACAAATATCTGTTTGGTTTTCTGTATGTCTCCAAATCAAACTTTATGAAAATAAATGGATTTTCTGAAAGATTTTGTAAATGGTATGCTTCAGAAGACCAAGATATTATGATGAGATTAGAAAATCTTGGATTGAAAAAACGAGGATTAGATTATGATCATAACGTCATTCATATACCACACTCGGACAAAAAAAGAACAGAAAATTTTGAAGCAAAGGTGACTGAAAAAGGATATGAAGATGATATAAAAGAACGAATGAAGCACAGGGGATTTTCTGGACAAGAACTAGAATGGCAAACTGATTTTTCTTTAGCACAGATGCATGTAAATGTAAATCAAGGATGGTTATCTAAAATGAAAGAAGATTACGTTTGCGCAGACCCAATGACAAAATGGGAAGTAACTGAAGTAAATCCACAGTATTTTATTGCGAAAAAGGTATGACAAAATTAAATAATTTTCCCACATCTTATTACCTGTCTCTCGAAGAATCTACGGAGCGTCAAAAAAATATTGAAAAACAGTTTTTAAATTATGGAATTCATATTAATTCTTTAATATCTAAAAGGTTTTCAGAATCTGAAGATGTTGTTACAGGAGAATACTTATATCAATTAAATTCTGGAACTGCTGGATGTTGTGTTTCACACCTAAAAGCAATTAAAGAATGGTATGATAATTATGATGATGATTATGCATTTTTTTGTGAGGATGATCTTAGTTTAGAGACAATACCTTACTGGGATTTTACCTGGCAAGAATTTATCAATTCACTTCCAGACGATTGGGATGCCGTACAGTTGTTAACTATACGCAAAGATTTTGGAGATTTTAAACTTAGAGAAAGGTATTGGGATGATTGGAGTGCCACAGCGTATATTATCAAAAGAAAGTATGCTAAAATACTTATAGATACTTACATCAAGGGGAATGAGTATTGCTTAGAAATACCAAATTCTTCTGTAATGCCTTTGATCGAAAATATTCTTTTTACAACTCTTGGAAAAACATATACTGTTCCATTATTTGTTGAAGAAATTAGTTTTGAATCTACCTTTTCGAAGGATCAAGACGATGATGTAAATGCGGGGCAAAAAAATAACCATTATCATGCAAATAAACAAGTTTTAGAATATTGGAAAGGTAAATTTATTGATGAAACTATCATGATAAATCAAAACGAAAGTCTTCAGAATCTTATTACTGAATTTTCTTTAGATACTGAAAATGCACTTAATAATTTTAAATTGGGTGTTTGGTATGAGAACAACGGGCATACAGCACCTGCACTATCTTATTTTCTTAGATGTGCAGAAAGATCTGAAAATGAACATCTTGCATATGAGGCATTAATTAGGGCATCATATTGTTATCAGAAACAGGGAACTAGGGATGGTAGTGCAAAATCACTTCTTGAGCAAGCACTCTGTTTAATTCCATCTCGTCCAGAAGCATACTTTCTTTTAAGTAGGTTTGCCGAAGTGAGACAATGGTGGCAAGATTGTTACATTCAGGCCAATAATGGATTGATGTATGCTGATTTTGAATCTCATCCAGATCTGATTACTGATGTAGAATATCCTGGAAAATATGGATTGCTTTATGAAAAATCACTCGCTGCTTGGTGGTGGGGAAAGTCTGAAGAGAGTAAAGAAATTTTATTAGATCTTATAAAAAATTATCCACTGACTAATGAATACAGGTCTAAGGTGGAAAGTAATTTAAGAAATATTGGAGTAGACACTGCAGAATATTTTAAACCAATTCCAGTTATTGGTGTTCCAATCGTAAATGGAATTCATTGGTTGCAAAGATTAATTGACAGTATCGACTATCCCGTTAATGAACTATGTGTTATTAATAATAATGGTAGGGGAGAACTTGACGAAGAATTGGAGAAGTTGTCTAAATCATCACATAGATTTATTAAAAAAATTACAGTTTGCAATCTTCCATCAAATATTGGATGCTCTGGTGCTTGGAATTTAATTATTAAATCTTATATGATGAATCCTTATTGGATTATTGCAAGTCATGACATTGCATTTACTCCTGGATTCTTGGACACTATGGTAAGAACATCTGAAAAAGAAGACGTTGGAGTTGTGAAAGGTAAAGAATTTCAGTGGGATTTATTTTTAATTAAAGACTGGGTAATTCAAGAATGCGGATTATTCGATGAGAATTTTTATCCAGCATATGTTGAAGATTGTGATTATCACATTCGTCTTATGCTGAAAAACATAAAAACAGAATCTCTTGATAATGACTATCTTCATGGTGATGTAGATTACAAAACAAGTGGATCTCAAACTTGGAGAACCGATTTATCTTTAAAAGAAAAGGTTGATTACTCTCACGATTGTAATATGTACTACATTGCAGAAAAGTGGGGGAATAATTGGAGAGATTCTAATTGGGAGTATCATCCACATCAATATCCATATAATAATCCCAGTATCCCAATTACATATACTACATATGACTTAAAATTTGTACGTAGAAAAAATATGGGTTTTTAAAAAACTAATATATAATAAAAATTATACTCTTTACCTCAATTATGAATTTTACAGTTTATTCGAAAGAAAATTGTCCTTATTGCTATAAAGTTAAACAAGTCTTAGAAATGACAAATAGTAGTTTTGTCGTATATACTTTAGACGAAGACTTTAGTAGGGATGAATTCTATTCTGAATTTGGAAATAATACAACATTTCCACAAGTATCTTGTGATGGTAAAAAAATAGGAGGGTGCGTTGAAACGATTAAATTTCTTAAGGAAAAAAAAGCTGTCTAATGCTGACATAAATAACTTTAACCACAAAAAAAATCGTGGATTTGAATTTATACTCACTGGAGGAAAGAAAAAAAGATCTAAACCCTTTGGAATAATTTTTCAAAAACTGATTTGTTTCTTTAATAGAAAAATACAAATATACTTTGAATTTACATTAAATGTGACAAAAAATCAGTAGTTTCTGGAGATAAAAAATGTTAGCAATTAGTTTAGTATTTGGGTCATTCTTGACAATAATGTTTTTTATACTTGGAATATTGGGGGGTTGGGCTGCCAGAGAGTATATGTTAAATTATCAGGAGAGGCCAAAAATGCATCCTGAGTTTTATGATAATCATGGAAATGTTATTCCTGATGAAGTAATTGCCTTTAGATTTGAAAACGATTATGAGCACGAAGACACAGATGACGAAGACACCTACTAAAAAAGTATCAACTAAAAAAGTTGTGGTGTCCGAAAAACCAATTCAAGAATTACCTTCAAATCCTTTTTTGTTTGAAGTTTTATCTCTTGTTGATAAACAAAGATCAACAGTTAAAAAAATTCAAGTCTTACAAAAGTATGATGATCCATCATTGAAAACTATATTAGTATGGAATTTTGATGAGAGTATTATTTCTCTACTTCCGCAAGGAGAAGTTCCATATTCAAATGTTAGTGAACAAAATTCTTTTAGTGGAACATTGAGTGAAAAGATTAATGATGCCGTATATAAAAT
>Ga0196899_1000341_pt1 | contig 25386 bp, 30 predicted proteins | sample VirMetDEL_Sep_01_FD_169095 | JGI IMG/M metagenome (GOLD analysis project Ga0196899, IMG submission 169095) | Aqueous microbial communities from the Delaware River and Bay under freshwater to marine salinity gradient to study organic matter... | ecosystem: Environmental > Aquatic > Marine >... | reverse complement strand
TTCTTTTACTAACTTATCATGCAGGAACCGATGACCGAGAGCCGATGATCTCGAGCATCCTTCTGCCTTCCATGGAAATATGCGGCGATGTGATGGATGATTTCTATCCGACGATCTTCGCGCATTACCCTGATAGCATGGCGCAATGCCTAGAAACCGCAGAGAAGTCTACAACTATGACAAGTCCTCTGCCTAAATTAAGGCCGTTTTAATATGGGAAATATAATACCATTACGTTCTGATTTCTTAGAGGGATATCAGTGCGCGAAAGAAGAATATGCATCTGGCGAACTCTACTGTGTAGAGAGTTCGTTGATGACATTTGTTTTAGACCCTGCGGATAGTGACTTTCAACGTGGGTTTGAACAAGGACTTAAAAGCTTAATTCAAAAAAGGAAACAATCATGAATAAAGAAGAAATAAACGTGGTGCAAATAGCACTGGATCACCTGCTCGAGATGCAACAAGAACTGTTCGATGAACATGCTCAGAAGAGCCGCAGTTCGTTGACTGTCAACGATTGGGATGAGATGGCAACGTTCTCACGCAGAATAGCTGTGATCAAAGGTCTTCAATACGATGTAACAGGAGGGAAATACTGAACATGAGTATGACCGCAAAGATTAAATTATTTAGCCCAAACAATAAGCTAATGGCTACAACCACTGTGAGCGACGAGCATTATGTCGAGTGGATTGATCCTCCTGAGTTTATAGATAATGCTTGGAATTTGGCAGATAAAATGGCTGTTCACCTGTCGGATGGAGATTATTGGCGATTGAGTATGACTATCGATTTAGATTGTAGGGGGGCATATCAATGTACCAAGTAACATGGAGCAGGGAACGATCTCTGCCGCACGATATGGTCAGGAAGTTTGAGACATGGAAGGAGGTTCAGTCTTGGAAGGCTGACCTCGATGCTCGAGATGACGTCATGGATTGGACGATTACTTTGGTTGTCGATAGTAGGTTTGAAGAACAGGCTCGAGTGGATACTCACGCGGACAAAGAAAAATCTGCATTGATAACTAACATCTGTCGAGTTCTGCCTGACAACTTAACCGACGAGGAAGTGCCCGCTGCCTTAATGACAATTGGCTCGGTCTATGCCAACTCACCCGAAGAGATGGCAGGATTATTTTGTCTGCTCCAGGAGATTACTCAACGCATGGTAAGTAAACCCGAAGAAAGGACACATCACTGATGGACGATCAGGAAAAAATCGAGAAGTACCAAGACATTTATAAAGAAGCTTGGGACAGGCAGAATATAATCGACCGCAAAGCAAACCCTTTGGCTCGGGGACCATCGCCCATGACACGAAGGGCGTTGGACAATGCGAAGCGCGGAACAAGTACACGCATTCGCACAGATCAAGTGCCTTCAACCACGTTGGATGGCATCGATCCGAAAGATCGTCCCTTATCGAAGTCCGCAACACTGATTAACAACATGATGCTGACAACTGACATGACTTTGCAAGAGATGTCGGAAGAACTTAGAACCTCGCGCCACTCTGTGAGCTACATCAAGAAACGCTACGGCTTGCCGCGAACTTAAATTAAATAGGAAAACAAATATGACTTTAAATAATGCATTCAATACTACACCTTTCAATGTAATCATTGAGGATCTAACTTACACGAACAGTGCCTTCGGTCAGAACGAACAAGGCGACGTCGTGTTCTTCAACAATCGATTGGTCAACAAATTAAACCTGGACCTGGGAGATATCGTCGTGGCACATTGCATCCCAAACTACGAGGACAAGCGACACGAAACTCCTTGGAGAGCGATCCGAGTAACAAGTACCATGAAAGACGATGGTCAATTCGAGGACTTAAACTCTAATCAAGAGTAGCACTTGCAACCTACAACCATATATCGTATAAGCTACCAACAAATAGGAGGTCGTTATGGCTAGAAAGAAAATGAAAGAAGAAGATAAGCAACAGTTTCAGAACGTTGGCTTGTTAAAAAAGGATCACGATAGTCTTCGCGAACTAGCGAACAAAGAACAGAGATCCATGGCTCGGCAGCTATCGGTATTAATCCGAAGAGCAGTTGCCGAAACCAATACTGTATGATATAATACACAAATTGCTCGGTTGGTTCCGCCTGTGTGACCGACCATCAACTAGACCCCGACTGGCTAGGTTTCGCACTGCAACGTCGGGGTTATTTTTTTGCCTCAAACTTTGTACCCTTTTTACCTCGAGCTAGACGTTCGGGTTCTTTGCTGTATCCTCGGATCTGGGTGACGTTATGACGTTTCATTTCTGTGAGAAGCGCATTGGCTACGCCAGGATCTAAACCTGCTAGGTCTGTCAGAGCCTGCGTTGCGGTCTTGTCATTCATCCAACCCCTGCGTCGAGAGCAGAACGTTTCGATTACTTGATCGTGGGTTTTAGACTTAGCCATTCTTTTGCTTCTTCTCCTAGTACCTTTGCGCCGATGTCAATCTTGGCGCGTAAAGCTTTAACAATCTGTTCATCGATGCTACCTTCACAGACGAGATCAATGTAGGTCACATTATTCTTTTGACCAATCCGATGAGCACGATCCTCTGATTGAATGCGCGTCTCTAGATTGAAATCGTTTGCGTAGTATACCACGAGATTAGCCTCAGTCAAAGTCAACCCATACCCTGCGGTCGCAGGATTGCCTACGAAATACTTGAGCGGATGGTTGGGGTTCTGGAAATTCTTGACGATATCATTACGATCATCGTCTGATGTGTCCCCGAAGTAGGCGGCAGCGGAACCTTCACCGAACTTCTTGTTCAACATTTCTGTTATACCCATGATGTCATGACGGAACCTAGACCAGATGATTGCTTTACCATCGTGTTCGTTGATGATCTCTTCCAATGCATCCATTCGTTTGGATGGGAAGTACATCATCTCACCTTCGTCTGTCTTCAGATGCCCAGACATAATCTGTTGAAGGCGGAGCATCTGTGTGATTACAGCAGGAGCAGTAGCCATCTCACCATTCTCGAGCAGAACCATGGCGTGTCTTCGGATCTGTTCGTACATGTTCAATTGTTCTTTGGTCATGCCAACATATCGAGCGGTGTATATTTTATCAGGGAGATCCAAACAATCCTTCTTGAGTACCCGAAAGGAGAACATGTCTATTCTTTTGGTTAGTTCGTCTAGGTTTCTGAACCCAACAATCTGTTGGAAGGCTGTGTGTCCCATGGTTCTACGTTGCACGATGGCATATCGACCTTGGAACGAGTAGTATGACTCGTGTCCCAAAAGCCCTGGTCTAAGGAACTCGCACTGTGAATAAATATCCATTGGACTTTTTGTTACTGGAGATCCAGTTAATAGTCTTCTGTACTTGAAACCTGCAGCTATTTTCATTAAAGCTTTAGAGCGCTTGGCTTTGTGGTTTTTGATCGTGGTTGACTCATCAATAGCAATTAATCCGTTGTGACCGAGCGCACGAGCCATCCAGGTCCCTGCCTTCTGACCCTTGATGGAAGAGAACGCCTCGACATTCATAACAAATATAGTCAGGCCATCGAAGTCATCCTGGACCGAGCGCATTTCTTCTGCTTGTTTCTTATTGGGACCTGACACCCAACGAATCACTCGGTGCTTTACATCATCAGACATATGCTCTGGTATTTCTTTTGAAACCCAGTTACGATACACTCCTTTGGGAGCGAGGACTAAAGCGAAGTCAATCTGTCTATCTTGATACAACATACCTATGTTATCTAAGAGAACCTTGGACTTACCTGTGCCCATCTCCATGAACAGACCGAACTCTGGCCTGTCCCAACCAAACTCTAATGCATCTTTTTGATGATTAAATGGTTTCATTTTAAATTTGTAGTTGACACCCATCACATATCTCCACTATTGTCTTCATTACGGATAGCACGAGGCTACCGGATAATGCAACCCTGAAGAGGTAAAAACTTATGACTGATATATTTGAAGACATATTCGACGAGGCTGACGCAGTTAGCCAGATCGATACAGGAACTGGAAAGCAACTCAGCCAACTGGTTCGAAGCCTCCGCAACGTTGAACAACAGATCGACGATACGGAGCAACATTTAAAAGCATTGAAGCAAGAGAAGCATAAGCTCTCTGTGGAGAACATCCCTGCGTTAATGGATGAGATGGGTGTGGAACGATTAGATGTAGACGGCATGTCCGTTGAGCGTCGTATGATCGTAGCCGCCTCTATACCTGTCGCTAATAAAGACGATGCGTTTGCATGGTTAAGAACCAATGGCCTAGATGATATCATCAAGAACGATATCACTGTGTCCTTTGGCAAGGGCGAAGACAATGTAGCGGGAGATGTCGTTGGCATGCTACAGAGTAAAGGTTTTGATCCCAAGACCAAGACCCACGTTCACCCATCCACATTAAAGGCGTTCGTTAAGGAGCGCATCACTGATGGCAAACCTATCGACCTCGATCTATTCGGGGCATTCATTTCTAACACCGCAGTAATCAAGAGGAAATCATAATGGCTAGTGAAGTAGCAACGAAAAAAAATGCAGAGTTAAGCACAGACTTGATGGATGATATCCTAGAGTTTGCAGGAGAAGGTGCCGCGTTTGGTGCTGATGAGATGCAGATCCCATTCATCCGTGCGTTACAGGCTCTGTCACCACAACTAAACAAAAAGAAACCTGAGTACATCGATGGTGCGGAGCAAGGAGATTTGTTCAATACTGTCACTGGTCAGGTATGGAAGGGAGAAGAAGGGGTCACGATCATCCCCTGCTACCAAGTAACAAAGTATCTAGAGTTTACACCTCGTGATATGGGTGGTGGTTTCCGCGGAGAGATATCTCCAACCAATCCTGTTCTACAACAGACGACACGTCAGGGTTCCAAGGAACTGTTGCCGACTGGTAATGAACTGGTTAAATCTGATCAACACTATTGCTTGGTGTTGGATGGCGAAGGATCATTCCAACCTGCTGTGATCGATATGAAGTCAACGCAGTTGAAGGTCAGCCGTCGGTGGAAGACACAGATTGCAATGCAGAAGATCAAACACCCAAAGACTGGGCAGATGATTACGCCTCCATTGTTCGCAACAGAATGGAAGATTACTACTGTTGAAGAAAGCAATGACCAGGGTTCGTGGTTCAATCCATCCGTTGAGAAGGTGGGATTAGTTGGTGAACGTGACCTAATGCTCGAGGCAAAAGCTTTCCGTGACTCTGTCGCGGCAGGCGATGCGAAGGCTGTAGCAGAGGAGAGTGTGCCAACCTCTTCATCTGTTGAACAGGATGACAGTATCCCGTTTTAAACAGTCTGGGGAACGGAGTGCGGGCGCATTTTTCCGTTCCCCTTTTTCACTAGGAGCAGTACATGACACAGGCAGAACGACTACTCTCCGTTTTCATCGGAGCAAAATCAGCCCATGGCACGACAACTGTCGGACGCATAGGGCGAAATGGAAAAGCAGAATCCAAGAGCATGATCATAAGATCCCCTCTGACTGTTGACTTAGTCCAGGACCATATCGATGGTAAGCAGGGCGTGGGTGCAATCCCAATCAACGAAGAGAATGTATGTAAGTTTGCGGCGTTGGACATTGACGTCTACGATTTAAACCATAACGAACTACAGGCAAAGATCCAGAAGCTGAAGCTTCCGTTGATGCACTGCCGATCTAAATCAGGGGGAGCTCACCTCTATCTATTCTTAAAAGACTGGGTTCCTGCAGCTAACATCCGAGACTACCTGACTGAGATGTCTATAGCTCTAGGGTTCAGTGGCTGTGAGATCTTTCCAAAACAAGATACTATAATTGCAGAGCGTGGAGATGTGGGTAACTTTATCAACATGCCTTACTTCAATGCTGAGATGCCACAACGCTACGCATTCAATGCTAAGTGCGAAGCATTAGAACTAGACGAGTTCCTCGATGCGGTCGAAGAGATCCGTGTAACAGAGTCCGAGCTTGAAGGTCTGCGCTTCTCTGGCAAACGTAAGTACTTCACCGATGGTCCGCCCTGCCTTGAGCATTTGTTTGCGGATGGTCCTATCGATACACCACGCAATACATGTATGTATCAGTGCGGGATCTACGCTAAGTTATCTGAACCTGATAACTGGAAGAGCAAGTTAGAAGAGTTTAATCGAACGCTATGTACTGAGCCGTTACCTTCTCACGAAGTAATCAACCTAGGTAAATCCCTGGACAAGAAGGATTGGGCGTACAAATGTAAAGAAGAACCCTTTAAAAGTTACTGTGATCCTACGCTGTGTGCTAGTCGTAAGCATGGGATAGGTAATGAATCCCCTGACATGCCTAGTGTTGGTGGACTAACTATCATGTTATCTGAACCTAGAGTATACTTCATGGATGTTGACGGGTCACGCATACAGATTTCAACAGAGCAATTGCAGAACCAAGTGCTTTGGCAACGAGCATGCATGGAGCAGATGAACATCATGCCTCCGACAGTTAAACCCCAGAAGTGGCAGCAGATGATAAACCAGTTGATGCAGGGGGCTACTGTTCTTGAAGTACCCGAAGAAGCCACAGTCAAAGGACAATTTAAGGAGCATCTTAAAGCTTATTGTACGAGCCACATTCGAGCGATGGTTCCCGAGGAGATGGAAATGAATAAACCATGGACTGATGGAGGCACCACAAAGTTTAAGCTTGAGGGTTTAATTGAATTTTTACACCATCGAAGATTTAAAGTAGACAACAGGGGACACCTTATTCAAATGATCCGTGACATGGGTGGCGACAATGGTGTTCAAGCTATCCATAAATCAGACGGCAAACGAACAACACTTAGGTGTTGGCACATACCTGCTTTCGAACAAGAAGAAATAGAATTATCAGTGAGGGAGATGAACAATGACATCCCATTCTAATAGACTACTGCGCGTAGGAGAAGTAGCTCAGATGCTAGGGGTATCCAAGTCCTACATCTATAAGTTGGTTGCTCAGAAGACAGACTTTCCGCAGCCAATAGTTCTAGGAGACGAACACAGTAAGAGATCGTCAAGCCGTTGGGTTCTGACAGAGATCGAGGACTGGGTAAACTCTAGACCGAGGGGCAAGGATCTATGATCGATAACTCTCTACTTATACTGGGTCCTCCTGGTTGCGGTAAAACTTATCGGTTGATACAGGAGATCAAGAGCGCCTTAGATTCTGGGGTGCATCCTTCTCGTATCGGTGTGATCTCGTTTACCCGAAAGGCTATCGAAGAGATGGTGTCTCGAGCTTGTGCTGAGTTCAACCTAACCCCCAAGGATTTCCCTTACATGAGAACCAGTCATTCGTTTGGGTTCAATGGATTAGGATTACAGCGGCAAGATGTTATGAGTGCCGAGGACTATGCTGTTGTTGGATCGGATCTTGGTCTTAACTTTGAGGGAGATGACAAGACAAGTATCGATGATGGTGTTCAGTTACCTACCATCGGAGGATCTGGATCACAGTATCTACAGTTAGAGCATCGAGCGAGATATCGAATGGTTACTTTGGAAGAAGAGTTTAACCATGCGGCAAACAGAGAACTGTTCTACCCGAAGCTGTTGCAGTTGAGTCAACAACTGAGCGAATACAAATCTGCCATGGGCAAGTATGACTTCGTAGATATGATAGAGAAGTACATCGATGTGGGAGATCCACCGAGCTTAGACTATCTATTCATAGACGAAGCCCAGGATTTCACACCGCTCCAGTGGGAGATGGCTAAGTTCATAGCTTCCAAAGCAGGAAGAGTAATCATTGCAGGGGATGATGACCAGGCTGTTCACAGATGGACAGGTGTTGATGTTGATTTGTTTATCAAATCTTCTGACAACGTGGAGCGTCTCACACAATCCTATCGTATACCTAGATCGGTACATCGTTTGGCTAATGTTATATCCGAAAGAATAGGTGGCCGTTTAGAGAAAGAGTTCGAGCCTCGTGAAGAGGAGGGCATGGTTGAATACACTTATCATCTGGACTCTATCCCCTTTCAAGAAGGCACATGGACAGTGATGTGTCGAACAAACTTCTATGTAATAGAGCTAGCCAAATGGTTTCGTAAGTCAGGGTTTAAGTATTCTGTCCGTGGATACCCTAGTATCTCAGACAAATTGGTGGGCAACATCTTAACATGGAACGATCTATGTCAGGATAAGTCCGTGGGGTTAGAACGGATTCGGCAGCTGTACTCTGCCCTGCCTAAACAAGGGAAGGATGCCAAGCTCAAACGTGCGTCAACCAAGCTATTGGATGCGTTAGATCCCGAGGCTTTGATAGGTATGGCTCAACTTCAAAACGATCTTGGTCTGTTATGTGGAGCAGAGAGTTCTGCGTATGATGTGTTGAAAGTCAGTATGTCCGAGAGAAACTATATCGAGGCTATAGAACGAAGGGGCGAAGGTCTTTTGTCTGCGCCAAGGATTAAGTTGTCCACATTCCATGCTATGAAAGGTGGAGAAGATGACAACTGCGTGGTGTACACAGCGTCAACTAGGGCTTGTTATGAAACAAAGTTTCCAGAGGACGAGCATCGAGCATTTTATGTTGGGATAACAAGAACCCGACATCGACTATACATATTACAATCCGATAACAAATACAGGTATACATTATGAAACGTACAGAAATCTTAGACACCGCCAAGGAATTAATCAGTGGACAGAGAGCCAAGGATTACGGGGATGCGTTTGATAATCACAGTCGTATAGCCGAGGGTTGGAATATAATTGTTCGTGGTGCTATACTAAGTCATGGTGAGGTCACTGAACAACATGTCGTATTGATGATGGACTGGTTGAAAACTTCTAGGTTACTGGAAACGATAGACCACCAGGATTCATGGATCGACAAAGCAGGGTACACTGCGTTGGGAGGAGAGTTCTCTGAACGAGCAGAAAAAGGAATCAGATCATGAGAGAGATAGATCGTTTGGCAGAGATGCTAGGACAGATGGAACAGGACATTCGCAATAGCAAATGGTTCAAGAAACTACTAAAGAAACTTAGGCTCAAGAAATGAATAACTTATTTGGTAGCGATCTGCATCATCAGTTTAAAGGTGAGATGGATATGATTGACTCTGACTGGAACATACCACCAGAGTTCCCTGATCTCACTGGTTATAGCGAAGTTGCTGTGGATTTAGAAACCAAAGATCCTAACATTAAGAACCTTGGACCAGGATGGGCGCGGAAAGACGGGCACATCATTGGCATTGCTGTAGCTGCGGGAGAATATAAAGGCTATTTCCCTATCAGACATGAGAACGGACACAACCTGGACCCTAAGTTTGCACTAAAGTGGTTGAAGAAACAGATGTCTGTCCCTGAGATGAAGGTAATTATGCACAACGCAACTTACGATGCGGGTTGGATGAGAGCCGAGGGCATCGAGATCAAGGGTCGTATCATTGACACCATGATTACAGGCGCGTTGGTTGACGAGAACCGTTGGTCGTTTGGTCTTGATGCTATGGCTAGAGACTACGCGGGTATCCGTAAGGACGAGAAGATGTTGAAGGCGGCCGCCAAAGCATGGGGCATCGATCCCAAAGCAGAGATGTGGCAGTTACCCCCGATGTATGTGGGTGCATACGCCGAGCAAGACGCTGTGGCCACGCTAAAACTCTGGCAGTTCCTAAAGGTTAAGCTCGAGGAAGAACAGCTATGGGAAATCTGGAACATAGAAACTGATCTGATCCCCTGTATGCTAGACATGCGAAGCAACGGGGTGCGTGTTGACCTAGACAAGGCGGAGAGAAACAAGAAATTAATCCGTGGCAAAGTAAAAGAACTACGTCGAGGGATCGAGAAGCAAGCAGGCGGAGACGTTGACATATGGGCGTCAGCGTCCATAGCTAAGATGTTTGATAAGTTGGGACTAGAGTACCCAAGAACCGACAAAGGCGCTCCCTCGTTCAACAAGGGCTATCTCAGTAGCCATCCATCCAAGGTGTGCCAGGACTTAGTTAAACTCCGTGAGTTTGATAAGGCAGACAGTACGTTTATTGACAGTATACTACGTCACGAAACCAATGGTCGTATCCATACGGAGCTACACTCTACTCGTCGAGACGAAGGGGGCACAGTTACGGGGCGATTTTCTTCGAGCAACCCAAACCTGCAGCAGATACCTGCCAGAGACAAGGACATCAAGAAGTTGATCCGTGGTTTGTTTATACCAGAAGATGGATATAAGTGGGGATCGTTCGATTATTCTAGCCAAGAACCAAGATTGTTGGTACACTTCGCCGCCAGTGTTGGGGACATGCCAAGGCAGGATCTACTCGAGGACATCGTAGAGCAATACAATACATCAGATGTAGATCTACACCAGATGGTTGCGGACTTAGCGGGCATCACTCGTAAAGAAGCAAAGGCCGTAAACCTTGGGATCATGTACGGCATGGGCGTAGCTAAGCTAGCCAATCAGATTGACGTCGATCCAGACACAGCCAAGGACCTACTACAACAGCACCGAGACAAGGTTCCGTTTGTTAAAGCGTTGGCTGAGATGGCGTCTAGAAGAGCGGCAAGCAATGGTCAGATCCGAACCTTACTAGGACGTAAGTGTAGGTTTCATCTCTGGGAACCTAAGACATTTGGTGCAGGCAAACCTTTACCACATGAGGATGCTCAGAAAGAATACGGCGGACCCAATGGAATCCGTCGAGCGTTTACATACAAGGCGTTGAATAGATTGATCCAAGGATCGGCGGCCGATCAAACAAAGAAAGCTATGCTTGATTGTTATAGGGAGGGATTTACTCCTATGCTTACAGTACACGACGAGCTTTGTTTTAATATAGAAAGCCCCGAGCAGACCGCTCGGATCAAAGAGATCATGGAGACAGGGGTTAATTTAAAGGTTCCGTCTAAGATAGACGTGGATATTCAAGATGACTGGGGAGAAATAGAATGAAGTATGGATCAGTATGCTCGGGCATCGAGGCGGCTACTGCCGCTTGGCATCCACTGGGTTGGGAACCACAATGGTTCAGTGAGGTTGACCCTTTTCCAAGTGCCGTGTTGCAACATCACTACCCACACATACCAAATCATGGAGACATGACCAAATATAAGGAATGGAATAATGACAGAACAATTGAGCTTCTTGTTGGCGGGACACCATGTCAGTCCTACAGCGTCGCCGGACTTAGAAAAGGAATCTCGGACCCGAGGGGAAGCCTCATGCTTACATATCTTGCAATGGCTGAACAATTTAAGCCCAAATGGATTGTCTGGGAAAATGTCCCCGGTGTCTTGTCCTCCAACGGAGGAAGGGATTTTGGTACCTTCCTCGGGGCGTTGGGGAAAATCGGGTACGGGTTCTCCTACAGAGTGCTGGACGCACAATTCTTCGGAGTTCCACAAAGACGCCGCCGTGTGTTCGTTGTCGGATATCTTGGAGACTGGAGACGTGCCGCAAGTGTTTTATTTGAGCCCGAAAGCATGTCGGGGAATCCTCCTCCGAGCCGAGAGGCGGGGCAAAGAGTTGCCCCCACAGTTACAGTCGGCCCTCCTTTTAGTCGCACAGGAAACTCCAGAGTAGAAACCGAAGCGTTAGTTACCTACGCTCTGCCTGGGAATTGGATTGGTCGTAAGCCAGAGAACGGTGGCAATCAGGTAGAACCCTTTGTTGATCTGTCCCCTTGTCAAACGGCAACCGATGTTCATGCTATCGTTGCTTCAAGGATGCGTGGGTTTGGAGACTACACGGATGACGGAACGGCAAGCACAGTCAAAGCACGGGACGACAAGGATGCTACAGATCTAGTCGCCGCTTCGAAAGCTACAGGAGAAACAACCTTATCTGATGTGACGATGTCTCTTACTGCAAGCTATGGACAGGGAGGCGCGGACTTAGCAACCAAGCCAATGGTCTGTTCCAGTACAGTCAGGAGGCTCACTCCAAAAGAATGTGAGAGATTACAGGGTTTCCCCGATGACTTTAGTAGGATACCATGGAGGAATAAAGAGCCAGAGGATTGCCCTAATGGCCATAGGTACAAGGCGTTAGGCAATAGTATGGCAGTCCCTGTCATGAATTGGATAGGGCGACGCATTGATATGGTTGAAAAAGGAGAACTATAATGATCAATCCTCAGAAAGTGGAAACGCTAGGCTTTCATCAAATGCACGATATGCAGATAGAAGCGTTGATGGACTTTGTTAATATGGGCTTGAACCTTGCAGCTATGTGCGGTGACCAGGATATTATGGACGAGGCTGAAGCCGAAGCCGACGAACTGATTAGATTGTTCGGGGGCAACGGCGTTAGATTAAAGATTGAAAGTTACTGATTATCCCTAGCGCGATCGGCTATCTCTTGGTTAGCTCGGTCGCCTAACAACGATGGCACGAATGCTTTGACACGATCAAAGACTTCGCCGCCTTTTTCAACAACAGAGTCCGTCACGTTATCAAACGTATTAGATACCTGGCCCACGAAGTTCTGCGTTGGTGCAGCTACAGGAGCAGGGCTTTCTACAACATCAAATGGTTGCGTTGGATCGAACGACCCTTCAGCTACTTGTTCGGGCTGTGTAGAAACAATCTCACTGTTCATCATCGAACGTCTGATTTCATTAATATCAGCAACAGGTAACCTCTGTAAAATACGATTTTCTTTTTTTACATTTACTTCGTCACTTACTTCTCTCAGTAGATTTCTGCTAATCTTAATAGGCTCAAACCTGTTTCGAAGAATATTGTTTAATTCTTTCTTAGACACCCCTGTGTTTTTTAAAGCACGGAATATCTGAGCGCGAGTAAATCCTGCATCCATTGCAGTATCTATTTTATTTTTCAACAGGCTCTGATGTCTACGTTTGGCATCGTTAGCTTTGACGTATGCAGCCATTACATCTTCAGCAGTAGCATCGTTGTCATCGGCTACCTTAGTAAAGATCTGAACAGCACTTGATCTATCCGCTGAGTAAGCTCCACCGTCATAACCAAGACTTCTACCAATGTTTACTTTCATTGGCCGTAGTCCGGTGAGCATGGTGCCTGCTTCTTCTGCCACAGAATATTCATCCCCTGACTTACTTGGAGTATCTGTGAATGCACGATTGATCCTGCCCTCAGTAATCTCTCCACCTTTAACAGTGTAGGCTTGCTCTACGATTCCAGGTATAAATGCTCCGGCAACGTGATTGATAGACTTAGAAAGCTTATCGCCCCACATTTCTCCAGGCTCATATATCTCAGCACCTGTCTGAGTTTTACCATCACGTAAAGTAACATCGACGAGACGTTCCGTGGCCATAGCTTCGGAAGCAAATGGTTCTGCAAACTTTTTAAACGCAGCCATAGCCGCGAACCCAAGTTTCTCAGCATCATTAGCTCCGACCGCGCCTTTGTTTCTGTATACTTCCATCGCCGCACGAGCAGGAGCCAACATAAATTCATACGGCAGCATGTAAGATAGATCCACAGCTTCGGCATTTAGGTCTGCATCTGGTTTCTCTAGATACATCATTGTATTACCTTCAGACCAGTAAGGTTTGTTCTGCTCTAGTAGATCCTCTTCAGCTTCAGTAATACCTAGAACGTCATGCGCTGCATTACGCATAGCTCCTGGTGCAACTGTAGCCATAGAGATATATCCTGTAAGACGCTCCGCTCCGATGCCGCGGATCTGTCGAGCAAATGCATTAGCTTTTTCCACAGCAATCTCACGAGTCATGTTTGGCGCGCTTGATTGGATTGCATTAACTAATTCGTCAGTTGCTTTGAATCCCATCTCTCTAACAGATCTGTTTACGATGTTACCTGATGTACGAATAATCTCTGCGGGGAACGCCATGAAGTTACCCATGACTGGGATCCGACGAAGCGATTTGATAACTTCGGGAACCATAGAGTACACAGGCATTGTTTGTTTTACCACATCCACGGCTAACATATCACCAAAATCTGTCCCTGCTATAGACGTCTTACGTTTTGCTATCTTAGCATTGACCAATGCGTCTTGAACCGCGGGATTAACATTCTCAATATCTAACCCTGCTTTTCTTAATGCCGCTCCATACCTAGCTTTCTCCCCTAATGCGCCAACTACTTTCCAATAGTCGTCGCCCAGTTGATATGTCTTCTCCATGAAGTTGATCGTGGTTCCTGCAACTGGGGTCTTACGAAGTAACTTACCCCCTGTATTTAACATAGCCGATACGCCTGATTTCGTTTGTTCTTTTAACAGGTTCTTGATCTCGCTGAGTTGGATGTTCTGCCCAATAGCACCCTCGTCCTGCATAGCTTTTAGAAGTCTGAACTGTTCTGGACTATCAATTGCATTGGACATCAACACTTGCCCGCTCTCAAAGATACCCATGTTACGTCCGAGCAACCCGTTCGCCCCAACAACAAATGTATTAGACAGGAAGTTACGAACTTGAGACAGTGGGTTTAACACTGTCTTTGACATCTGAGACACACCTTTGAGTTGCAGAGAAACGGCCAATGCGTTTTGTGCAAACGATTGTGAACGACCAGGAGTAGTTAAGCTGTTAGCTATTTCAGTAGGTACATAGTTTCCAGACAAGGACCCATATGCTCCACCAAAAGGATGGTCCATATCAGCTTCGCCCAACTTGGTGTAGTTTAAATCGTTGGTTAATACTTTAGTTTGACCGTCCGTTAAATTATTACCATTAATAGCTAAAGGTCGTCCCCCTGCGTTCATTTTTTCAATAGCCTCATCAAGATATTGAACCTGACCTGGAACCGACCTTGACGGTGCGGTGCTACTTATGGAATCAAATAGCTTTTGAGAAGCCATAGTTGTCGCCATGTTGTCTACCGTAAGTAAGAAAGCTTGCCTAGGATTGCGAACCTCTCCCATCATTTCTCGTAGCGCAGGAGCAGCATCTAAGTACTCACCTCGCTCAGTCAACATTCCACTCGCTAATTTAAACAACGAAGTCCTGCCTACTACTTCTTTAGCACCTTTAGCCACACTTGCCCCCGCCTGACGTGCGGCGGCTTCTGGAGTTAAACCAAAAGAATTTACAATAGATCTGTTGAAAACTTCAGATATAAACAAGTCTGCCTGTTGGTCAGCCAGTTCTGTAACTGTACCAGGGTTTTTTGTTTGTATTACTTTTCGAAGCTCCTCTTTAGCTTGTTTGTATTGAGGCATAGTTTTAAAATCAACATCACTAAACTTATTAGGGTTTAGATGTAATTCATATAGCCGTCGAATGTATGTGCCCTGATTGTTTTGAAACTGTTGAAGCAGTTCCACTTGTCGTTGAGGTGTCAAGTTGGGTGCGGAACGAACCGCTGTTTCAAACTCAACACTGAGGTCATCAATTTTATTTCTCATTGCATCTACAGCGGTGCGAACCTTAGTTCCGTAAACAGCACCAAAGTTATCGGCGTCCATTTCCCCTGTAAGATAATCCATTGTGTCGTTGTACGCTCGTTGCGTAGCTTTCTTGCCGCGCCCTGTAAGCTTCTGTAATCTAATAGATTTTTTAAGTGCTTTGTCAAAATCATTAAGAAGTCTAGTAGCGGCAGCCTCTTGAGAATCCGTGATGCCCTCTGCGGTTCTAACAGCTGCGCCTATTTCTTCTGGAGCACCGGCGTCCGCAGTGAAGTTTCTTTTTAGAAAGTTGGCGCCGCCAGGGAAAAACCCTTTTGCTTTATCCCCAAGGTAGCCCATCCCAGTTTGTAAACCTCTGGCTAAAGTTGGCATACCCGAAAGCTCACTACTTCCTATTCCTTTGATTACGGCACCTGCTACAGGTAGTACGATCTCGCCTGCAAGATTAAAACTTGCTCCTTCAGTACCTAAACGAAATTTGTTTCTAAGACGGACAGCAGCCAATTCTTTACCCGTCAAAGATCCTTCGTCCTCAGTTTGTAAGAACTCAGGCATAGCGTCCCAACTGTCTGCTAATGTAGTCATAGTACTAGGAGAAACCAGTACGTCTGCAATACCAGTTCCTGCTGTAGTTAAACCGGCTCGACCGGCTCGTGTTTGTGTAAGTACTTTAGGTGCCTTGCGTCCAAACAAATCTGCGGATTGTCCAAACCATGTCCGCGCTTTCTTTACCGCTTTACCAGACTGCAAAGCTTTTCTAGCTTTGTCTGCTTTGGAAACCCAACTAAACACACCAATACCTGGAGCACCGTAGTTTACTATAGTCTCTACTACTTTCCCTGCGGTACGTTCTGGCGTTAAACCAAGGTTAGTCTTTGCATCTTCAAAGAACTTAGTCGTAGCTTCTTGACTGCCTTCGTCAATTATATTTGCGGCTTCTAGTCCCGCAGCACCAAGTTCCGAGATCCCCTGTCCGATGTCCACGATCCCTGCACCGGCACCCCGAGCAATAGAACCAATGACTGTTTGTTCGGATTCGTCTTCTTGATCTTTAACTGTAAAAGGTTTGCTTGGATCAAACCCTACAGGCTCTGGTTCAGCAATAGTAAAAGGTTTGCTTGGATCAAATTCAGCCATGGAACCACCTTATTTTATTTGACTTGTTGGAACTCTAAATGTGTTCCCGTTTTGCACTACCTCAACCAAACCATCATCCTCTGCTTCGGTAGCTGTACTAGATCCTAAAGTTTTAAACGTAGACATGTCTACACCCATGGCTTCATATAATGGTATAACTGAAGCTAAAGCAAGGGATTGAATAGTTTCGCCTTCTTTGAGTACAAGTGTTCCGTTGTCTATTGCGGTTGCGAGTTCGTTTTCTTTAAACTGAATAGCATCAATCGGGGATTTGTAATTACGCATCCCTGTTTCGCCTGCAGCTTTTATTCCCGCAAGAGTTTTTGCACTACGCAATCTAGCCGCTAAACGTTTGTCTTTGTTAGACTCTTCTAACGCCAACATGTTGATCTTATCTTGACGCGCTTGATTAGAAGCTTTGTCTTGCTTCATCATTTTAGAACCTGCAAGCAAACCATCAGCGATATTTTTAATTGCACTAGGATCGTCCCCTGCCGCAACAGCGAAACCCACCATCGCCATGTTCATCCAGAACTCTTCCTTCTTGTCTTCTTTGGTGTCCGTTCCTAACAGGTCGCTCAAGACTTTCTTGTACGATGAAATTCTTTCGGGCATGTCCATGCCTTCAAAGTCCTCGCCTAGTGCGTCCCCTACAGCATTAGCCATGTCTTCACTTAGATCAGATGATCCTTTAATCTTTTCAACTATTTTTTTTGATGAAAGATCAGGCGGCGCCTCACGTCCTTCAAGAAACTCTTCTATCGTCCATTTACCATCGCCTTCGTATACTTCGCCTTTATTCTTTTCGCCTACAAAAGGAGCCGGTGGAACATCCTGGGCAAAGGCTTCATCTTCCGCCGCAATACGTTCAGCACGGTCAGCGTCGTCTTCTTTCTTTTGGATTTTTTCTTCGTAAGGACTTGGTGGAGTTAACACTTCTGCCGCCGCACCCATAGCAGCGCCTTGTTTCTCGGCTTCGTTAAAGTCAGCAATAGTAGATATCGCGTCTTCTCGGTTGCCTTTTGCTGCCGGAGCAAAGATTTCATCTATTCTTTCCATCAAGCTAGCTTCGTCATCGTCAACAGAAGCCGTAGGAATAGTCTCTGTTGAGAAATCCATTGCTGTTCTACCAGGACCACGGCGCGCTCGGTCGTTATCAGAGGTATCTAAAAGTTCTGCGGAGTTAACGTTGATCCGTTCTGGCGCAATCTCTGGTTCACTAAGTATTTCTGCGCTAGCTAATGGTATATCTAGAATAGCAGTAGCCTCGTCATCGGCATCTCCAAGAGGCAAATTACTTTCAATAATATTTTGTCCTCTTTCTTCTCGCGCTGTTTTTGCGTTTGGGGCAAAGATTTCATCTATCTTTTGCATAATACCACCAGAACCGTTGTTTATGGTTTCTATTACCTGTCGGTCTTGTTCGGTAAACGGTTCATTATTGCGAATTTTCTTCATTATGTCTTCGCGTAAACGCTCTAAAAAACTAGGCTGTGGATCCACAGTAAACGTCCCTGTTGCACCAGACGCATCCGTAGTAACCGTGCCACCAGGAGCAAACCGCTGTGTGGCATCAACCATCTCAGGAGATGAAGCTAGTATGCCGCCCATGTTTGCTAGCTTGGCACGAGCATTGCGGTTCACGAACATCTTTCGGTTCAACACATTGTTCATATTATTGTCCTCCGCCGCCAAACATACCTGTCTGACCTAGACTATATAGACCACCCGCTAGACCTGCAAACTGTGAGATTGCACTCGGGCTAGGTCTTTGCTGATTTGTAAATGTAGACTGTGACGTTGGCATCCCTTGGAATATATCTGAGTAGAAGCCCAACTGTTGGTATGGTTGCATAACATTCTGGTACTGAGTCTGACGTGCCGCATCCATCTCTGACTGCTGTTGCTGTTGCTCTTGGCCACCAAGGCTTGATAAAGTATTGATATCGTTGATGTTTAATCCTTGGAACGCCTCGCCTAGTTTAGCCTGTTGCATACCCAAGCTACCAATGCCCTGCGCCAATTGACCATACTGCCCTGCGCCTTGTTGCATAAGTTGTGCACCGGCTAATCCTGCTTGCCCTGCCGCTTGCGCTCTAGCTAACTGCTGTTGCTGTGCTTGTCCGTAGCCAGACTGACGTAAGTTCGCCGCTGTTCGCGCTTGTGTTTCTAATGTGTTTCTGTTTTGCTCTGCCGCTTGAATACCTTGACGTGATCCACCAAAAGCTCCTGCGCCTACGGCTTGTGCCGCTAGACCTTGCTGTTGTATCTGACCCTGACGAGCTATATCCTTCATACTTTGCTGAACAACCGCATCTTCATACGGATTCATGTATGCCTGTACTGCATTCGGATCTAATATGTTTGCAGCTGTTTGCTGACCGATCTGGCCTGCCGATGTGATAGATGCAGATAACGGATCTAATCCTGCCTGTGCCGCAGCCAATCCTGTACCAACACTGCCTGCCCCTGCTTGCAACATGGGAGCGTATGCTCCTACACCCTGAGTAGCTAGGCTAGTAGCTTGTTGTTGCATCGGACTTCGCCCTGCAACCTGATATCCTGGTAGAGTATAGTCTTGCTTGCCAAGAGCTTGACCCCTATCAAGGATCTCCTTCATGTACTTTTTCTGCCACTCTGGTAAGTCGGTTACCGAAGTGCTAGTGTAGTTTTCAACCATGTTGGTTACCCTTCATCTTTCTAACTTCAGCAAACATTCTAGCTGCTTCCGCTCCGCGTGTTCCGTTTGCCGCGCCACCAAGGCGCATTCCTGCTCGTTTCATGTTTCCATCTGGATCCATGTTAGCCAGATCTTTACCTGACAAAATAACTTCGCCGTTACCTACAGCGATTTCCTCAACAGGGCGACCGTTCTGTGTAATAACTCCTGGTATTGAATCACTCGTCACAGTCCCTGGACCTTGGATCAAGCCTCCACCTGCAAACTGCGCTATGCCTCCACCGGCTAACGTTTGCTTTGGAGTTATTAAAGCCGCTTGGGCTTCTTTAGCCTCTACCATCTTGTCGTGAATATCTCGTTCTTCTTCTGTGGTAAACGCAGGCGCTCTGCCGTCAGGACCCGTGTATCTAGATTTAAACAGGTTTTGATCCCAACCATCTTCTTGGCTAGGACCCTTGTTCCACTTAGCCATCCGTGCTTCGTTAGCTGCGCCGCCATCATCGTCATCGTCAAACAACTTGCCAACGAGAGCTCCAATTCCTGTAACTCCTGCGGCTCCTAATAAACTCCCAAGACCAGGCGCTATCGCGTTACCTATAAATCCACCAATTAAATTACCTAAACCCATTACGCCTCACCTACTATCTGCTCGGGCATTGTAACCACGATCGTTGTACTGCGCCGCTCGGATCCTGTCCATGGTTCACCGCAGTCAGGGCAGTTACCACTTGGGTAGGATGCAATCTCTTCTGGCGTATCGACTGCGTTTTCGCAGCTTACACAATGCACTATATCAGAACTTGTAGAAGGTTTCCACTGTGTACCGTTAGGCATTTGAATTATTTGATCACTCATGTTATCACCACCGTTACTGTTCCTACTGAACTAGCTGCCGAAACGCTTCCTGAGTAGGTATCACCCTGTCGAATGATTTTCAAAAAGCCATTTGCCTCGAATACATCCCCTAAGTCTAGCGTATTTGCCGCGCCATCGCTAGGTATTCCTTGTAAATTTACTATAGGACTACGCTGTTCGTCAATGAAGTTGTCCAAGGTCCGTGCTAATTGGTTAACATATGCCGCGCTATACTCCAAGGGAGCAATAGGAATTATTTGTCGGACGATCTTTCTGGTCATCTACGACCATCAGGACGCATATCCAGTCTTGGTGCGCCTAATCTCCACTTAACCCCTGTTGTATCACTAGATACTTTCAAGCTCATCTGCCTTCCACGTAGTCTCATAAACAATTGTTTGGTGTAATTATCCGTGCCAGATACAACGGATGTTCTAATAACATCGCCGCTATCTGAGCCCTGGCCTGTCGCACTGCCGTTGTAGTTACGTGCAGCCATAGTAAACTCTACTTCTGGTGCCGCAGCTGTTGACTGGCTAAAGTTTAAATCAGGTATAACCTTGTTGATCAACATGAAGTGATCGCCGTCACCTATGTCAAAGTCTGATGACTGGACGTATGCGTCTATAGCAGACGCGGGAGTTGTGCTTCCATCATCCAAACCATTCTCCTGATTATACAAATAGCTATCTACCCCTGCCGCTTGTGGGAACGAACGTTGCCCTGCCGCTCTGTCATTCCATGCAGTACGAGCTAATTTACCGTATACCCAAGTCTGCTCGAGGTAGTTGTATACAACATAACTATCGATCTCATTGCTAGAAGCAGAGCAATAGTACCACCAAACCTCACTTTGGCTAGCCAAGCTCCCTGCGTGAAATTTAAACGATTGGTTTCTGTTGAGATCATCGAACACATACTGGCGTACAGTACATGGGATCGGCTGAATACGACCATCGTACATGTAGAAGTTCTCTTGACCCATCCAGTAAACGATGTCGTTGACACTGATTGCAGTGTTAGGTCCGGCAATTCTAATGTTGTCACCCAACATAGCTGTACCAAATGTGTATGGTGGTCCCAAGAACTGTAGGCTGTGCAGCGTATGGTCTGTCCAAATTAGGATCTGACGGCTAGTTCTAACTGCGGTTACAATCTCTGAGCCTTGTGATAGACGTAAATCCCCTGCCGTATTGGTGGCTGTAGGTGTCCAATCAGTTAGGCTCTCTTGGCTAGACCAACGGATCAACAACGGATCTTGCTGTGTTTCACCCAATGGGTTTGCACCAAAGCAGATAACGTGGCGATCTGTTTCTGATACCAGTACCTTACGCGCTACAGTAGGGACATTGGAAGCACCGGTTAACGAACTTAGAGCCACGGCTCTTGTGTTTGTTGTGCCTGTAGCGTCCCAATAGAATATCTGCCCGTCTGCAATATTCATAATGAGGTCTTCGCCAAAGTCATCTGCAAACCAAAGACGTAACGTATTACCGGCTAAAGAACCTGCACCAGAGCCCCAGGTAAAACGACCCCAGGTTCCTGCGCCCCACCCTGGACCAAGGATCGTGGTGTTTAGACCGATGTTAATTTGATATGCTGCTTCGACTGATGATCCACCGCCCGCTGTACTACCAGAAGAGGCTGATCCACCTGTGTTTACTCTGTAGGAGTTAGCATTAACTACCTCTGTAACTACCTGTTCTTTGTTTAGGTTTGCCGTGGTCAGCCCGTCAAAGGCTGTAGCACCAGAGAACGTAACGTATGAACCAAGAGTTACGCCATGCCCAGTGTCTGTAACTGTGATAACACCTGATCCTGCACCACCTGTTGTGTTAAATGGGTTAGCTCCAAGGGTCACGGTTCGACGAATAGGCGTTATATCATAGAGCGCGCCTGAGTCTTCTAAGTATGCTTTCTTCTCTGTGCCCAGGAACAACAGGTTCTCTGAGGCTAGAGTTACAAAGTCATGCATGCAGCGGCATGTTCCAATAAACGCGGACGCCCCTACCTTGACCCAACCACCTATGCGCTCGACAAAGCCAGAGCGGAAACGTATTTTGTCTCCGTCATACCAACCACCTTCGTTTGAGTAATTGGTTCCTTCTCGGTTAAGACCAGCTCGGAATACTAGCTTTGTTAAAGGCATATGTCATTACTCCGCATCTGCGATTGTTAAGGTTCCAGCTTCGACTTGCTTGAGTATCTCTGCGTAGTGACGATTGGCTGGGTCTAGTGGGACTGACATTACTTGTCCGTCTATTGTTGCTTGGATGCTTGAGTTGTTGCCATCACTTTGTGTATATTGTGCTGTTGTAATGTTCATTTCATCTCTTCCTTATAACTCTGCATCAAACTCAATATAGGCATCATTATCATTATTGTTTCTTAGTCTAAATACTTGTTTTGCACCAAACCCACTAGCTACACTTACATGATCACGGATACTATTTTTTGTTGCATTTTGAAAAGTAAAACTTGAAATAGCAATATTTGTGTCCGCACTAGCAATAAAATTACCTACTTGCGTTGCAGTGGGTGATGCTCTCATAGTCGTAGGGTATTGAATATACGCAATACCTTGTGTACTATCATAAGCGGCTATAAGCCCAAACTCTGCGTATGTTGTTCCATCAGAACTAAGCCTAGAATAATACCTCTGACACTTCGCCAGTTCTTCTCCGTATGTCCTATGCTCGAATGGGGTGGCTGTGTCGCCGACTTCTAGTTGGACACCTGTGATTTGCCATGTGGCGTTAGTTGTACCTGCTACGTCAGCTACTTGCCCATAGCCAAACCTTGCAGCAGACCATGTTGCCCATGAAGTATTGTTTGTTGTTTTTCTGTCAGGGCCAACAGAAAGAAAGAAGTAAGTTTCCAAACCTCCGCCATTGTTATTGTCTATTACACCGACTGTATCTGGTGGGAAAGTTATAGTCTTGTATTCCCATGTGTTAGCTGAGTTAATTGTGTAAGTAGCACCAATATTCCTGTTATCATCATTTTCGTATAGTGATAAACAGTAAGCACCTGTTACACTTGATTTGACCCAAAACGAAACAGTTACAGATTGTGCATCAGATGTTCCGTATCCTAGTTGTTGTAGGTTTTGTGCTTCTATAGCATGAAAAACTGCTAACTGTTTTGATCCTGACATTGTTTCAGCAGTAGTAACTGTAATTTTAAGAGAGTTGCTAAAACCCGAAGGTGCGTTTGTATCTTGAGTTTGAGTTATAGCCAAACTACTTGTGCTACCTTCTGATGGTTTGAACCTATCCACAGTTCCATATGAAAATGTCGTAGCACTTGTCCCACGTTGTGCCACTTCCATAGCACCATTGATTATAAGATTACGATTCCCCAGTTGACCGAGGTTCGCGCCGTTGTTGTCAATTGTTGAAATCGCCATTTATTTATTCCTCTTTTTGACCCTCTAATGAGGATGCTAACATATTTACAAACGCTTCGCGACCTACATTTAATTGATCCACGTTAAACCGTGCGTTGTCTAGCTTCCTGCTCAAATCATTAATATGATTTAATGCAATCTGTTGTTCTTGCGTGAACTCATCCACGTTGTATTCTTTTTCATTGATTGTAATGAGGTTCTTTTCATTTTTACCCATTGTAATCTCCCGTTAGTGTTTAAATTAAGAAGCGGTGTATCCGTTTCCTGCTGTGATAGCGGCGTTTACCGCTGTCATACTTTCGTCTGTCCAGTAATCTTTAGCAACCATTAGCTCTAGGTGTGCTACGTTACGATCCACACAGTCTTGTCTGTCTGCCGCATCATCATCTGCCATAGCATTACCTGCTATCACGTCATTGATAAGTGCAACTGAGTCACCCATTGCTGAGTAGTTCTGTGCGATTTGTTCTGCTGTTAATTCATCCATTGGTTATGCTCCTTCTAAAGCTGTAATACGAGCCTCTAGCTCTTGGATTGTTTTTACTAATAGTGGTACAAGTTTAGACTGATCTATGCCTTGCATTACGGCAACGCCATCTGCATCGACTTCGTTGTGTGTTCCATGTACTGCTTCTGGTACAACTGCCTGTGCTTCGTGGGCTAAGAAACCATCGACTGTAGTATCTGGATCAGCAATAAAGTTAAACCTTGCTGGCTTGAGTTGCTTTAACCTAGTTGTAGCATCCCATGTGTAACTTACGTTTTCTTTTAGGCGGTGATCTGAGGAGGTGTTATAAGAAACAGATGAACTACCTGTTGTTACTGTTCCAACAACTCCTCCATTAGTAGTATGTTCAAAGGCTAATGCTCTGTTTGAACTACCGACTTCTCCTATAAAATTACCATGAGCAGTAAGGTTGCCATTAGCAAACCCTATTCTTCCGTTGTAAATATTTACTCTAGGATTACCATCCCCATCAGACAGCACGATGTGGTTGCTTGAGGTGCGGATGTCTAGGCCGCCTTGGTTGCCGTTGTAGCGTCCAATTATTGTGTTTTTAGCACCTGATGTGACATTATACCCTGCGGAACGACCAACAAAAGTATTTTTGTCTGATGTCGTATTATATCCAGAAACATTACCAATAAAAGTATTTGAGGCCGCAGTTGCGCATGAATATCCTGCTTCAATACCAAACGAAGCATTATTAACGCCTGTGGTGTTGGATTGCAAAGCACCAAGACCAAAAGCTGAGTTACTTTCCCCAGTAGTATTGTTATATAATGCCAACCTTCCCACAGCAGTATTACTTCCACCTGTAGTATTACTATAAAGCGACTGATAACCCACAGCAGTGTTGTTACTTGCGGTGGTGTTGGAGTTAAGAGCCTTATAGCCAAAACCTGAGTTATTAGCCCCTGTAGTATTTGCAAACAATGCCCCATGTCCAAAAGCACTATTGTCTGAAGCTGTGGTATTACTGTATAAAGCCGCATAACCTACAGCAGTATTATCATCACCTGTACTATTAGTATAAATAGCGTTTGCTCCCACAGACACATTTCTATTACCAGTAGTATTACTATATCCAGCCCGATAACCAGTAGCCGTGTTGTAGTCTGCGGTGGTGTTTGATTGCAGTGCTTGTCTGCCTAACGCTGTGTTATATGCACCTGTTGTGTTATAGTATAAAGAATTATTACCAACCGCTACGTTTTCTTGACCAGTAGTATTAGTATATAAGGTGTTTCTTCCTAGTGCAGTATTGGTACTACCAGTTGTATTGGAGTATAAGGCTTGAAAGCCAAAAGCGTTATTCTCATTACCTGTAGTATTAGTATAAAAAGCACCCTTACCAACGGATGTATTTGAATGACCAGTCGTATTACTATAACCCGATAGTCCACCAACAAAGGTATTGTGTGTGCCTGTTGTTACTGCATTACCTGCGGAAAAACCTACTGCTACGTTATAGTTGTCAGTAGCTG
>Ga0196899_1000339_pt1 | contig 25397 bp, 36 predicted proteins | sample VirMetDEL_Sep_01_FD_169095 | JGI IMG/M metagenome (GOLD analysis project Ga0196899, IMG submission 169095) | Aqueous microbial communities from the Delaware River and Bay under freshwater to marine salinity gradient to study organic matter... | ecosystem: Environmental > Aquatic > Marine >... | reverse complement strand
GCTTTTTGGCTGTTGTAGCCTTTTTCACAGACTCCTCTGCCCCAGAAACGTGAAGGTACTACGTCCCATGGGAAAGCTACAATGGGTCTGTCGCCCATCATGTAAGGATTTTCTTCCGCTTTTAACAGAATACCGCCGTTAGCTATAACAACAACTGCTTCAGTGTAGTAGTTTTCTTCCTCATCATCAAACATTCCACCTTCTTTGTCTAACTCTACAATTTCTTCGTCTTCTTCTTCTTGTTCTTCTTCGGAACGAGACAACTGAGCCTGTGCGTCCTTTAACAAGTACGTAGGCACTAAACCGTAGTATTTAGTAAGACGGACTTTATCATCAGTGTAAGAAGTCAAGTCTTGGTCGGGTTCAATGTCAAAGTCAGGAGCTGCTGTGCCTATGTGACACTTTTTGTAAACACCAGCCTCCTGTAATTGCTCTACTGTGTGTGCTGAAACAAACTCATCCACAGCTACACCCAAAGATTCTTCTACGGAAGTAGCAACGGGATCAATAAGAAAGTTTTGAGGCATAACAGGACGCATGCTAACAACAGTCCTGTCGGTAATGCTTACACCCACAGCAGTTAAATCCCCTCCCATAATGGGCTGAGTAGCGGGTTTCATTTCTTTTTCTTCGGCAATAACAACTTCAGCAATCCCCGTACCAAAGACAGCGGCATTGATAAGACACTCCGCAACAGCTTTCCTAACTTTAGTTTTTTCAAAGTCTTGATGCAAATGAGAACGGAGATATACAATGTCAGCTTTATCAGGATCATTAGCATCATCCTTGATGTCAAAAAACTTTCCTCTTCCAAAGGTTGCTTCTTCAATTTCTGCAACGGAACTCTCCACTGCTTGTTGTAGGGCTGGACTGATAATCTTAGATCTTTCTGATTCTCGGGTCACATCTTCCTGTGCCCAGATACCTCTCCAAAGTCTGTAGTATTCGTCAAACTTTTGTGCGTAGTTTGCTTCAAAGTGATCTCGCCATAAGTCACACTTAGTAATAACCCAGTCTTCCAAAGCTTCTTGGATCATTAAAGGCTTACTGTCTTCGTTGTAATCTTCCATATATTTAATATCCTGCTACGGAGTCTAAAGTTTCAAATTCATCGTACTGTTCAAAATCTCCAGCATAAGCAACCTTTGCTAACTGGTCTACGTAGGCTAAAGCATCCACTAAGTCGTCATGAGTTAGGGGGTCTGGAAACTGAAACAGTTCGTCCAAAAAGCGACTGTTCCACTCTCCTTTGCTTAAGCTTATAATACCGTTCTCAAACCTACCCTGTAAAGCCCACATAATTCTGTCAGTCTTCTTTTGGTTTCCGTGAGACAACTCCTCAACTCTAAAAAAGAAACCGTTACGCTTCATCATGTCCACTAAGGGAGACATAACCGCCTGTTTAGCGATACCTCTCTCAATACCTACGCTAATGGGTTTATAGTCCCTAACGGCTTGAAAGATCTTTTGAGCAGTCTCCTCTAAAGTCCACCTACCGTATATAATATTTTCTACGTACCATCCGTCTTCATTTACAAAGACAACTGCAATGGCTGTATTATCAAGACGAGTATTTTTAGACTTCTTTTTAGATACGTCCTGAAACCCCGCCAAATCCACAGCAATGTAACAGTCAAAGTATTCCGGTTTATTGCTGGCAAACTGTACCCAGTCTTCTTTAAACATTTCGGAGCCTTTGGCTTCAAAGGAAGCCATGAACTCCTGTCTAAAGGCGTAGCTGGACATTGACTTTTTAGCTGTGTTTATCTCCTCTTCATCTAATAGAGGGTTGTCGTAGCTAGTAAAATGCCATGCTTTGTAAGACGTATCATCACTTAGATCCGCATATTTATACAGATCATAGAAGTGGTTTCGTCCCATAGGCGTACCTATGAACAAAGCATGACCCTTTTGGTCAGCTAGAGCAGGTCTTAGAATTTGTTCCCATACGTCAGGTTTAATGTCTGCGTATTCATCCAAGACCAAAAACTTTAGGGAGACACCCCGCATTGTTTCCGGTCTATCTCCACCTTTGAGGCTTATTGTAGCCCCATTGACTAATTTTATTTGTAAATTATTTATATGACTGGAGGATATTACGGGATGCCCTAAGTCCATTAAGGTTTCCCACATAATGTCTCTAGCTTGACCCTGAGTTGGGGCCACATAAAAGACAGTACCTCTATCAGTCTGTAAAGCATTAACAATTAATAACCATGCTGCTAAACGAGACTTACCTGTACGTCTACCCGCAGCTACTATCTTAAAGCGTGTAGGGTCTTCCCAGACCTCCTGCTGCCAAGGCAGTAAGTTAATATTTAGTTCGGACACTAATAAGACCAAACTACAGGTACAGACTTACGATCATCCACATGAATAAACGTTTTGGCAACCCCTATGCCCCCAAAGCCCATTTCCATAGCATTTTTTACAATTAAATATTTCTGATTACCGTCCTTAACGGCTATGTCCGCAGCTATCCCTAATACATGCTTACCCACAGTTTTTTTCTTAGTTTCAACACTATGAGTCCTATCTCTATAACCACTGGTGATAGTAAAGGGGAAACCACACTTTTCTCTAAGCTCATCTAAACGATGTATAAAGTTTATGGACATAGCATTATTACCTGTCTCTTGACAGTTAAACTCTTCATAAGTAAAATATTTAAATTCTTTACTCATGTTCTGTAAAGTCTCCTTCTATAGTGCTTGAAGTGTCTATGGATGCTTCGGTGTTAATACCGCTAATAGTAATGGAGACACTATTCCTACCGTTACTAAGCTTATCTTTTTCAAAGTAGCTTATGGGTAGCATTCTGTCCATCATTAGTTTCCAAGCTGCTGCTTGATGTTTGTGATCGTCGTCTAAAGCAGCATTCATGATACTGTCTAAGACTTTTTGTGACTTAGGGGATGCTAACATACGAGCTTTGTACTCATTAATGATAGCTGCGTCACCTTTAGGTCTACCTACTGCATTCCTATGGCCTTTCTTATTAGACACAACTTCGGATTTTTTAGGTCTACCTCTTTTTCTAGGTAAGTTACCTTCGGACATAAGTATTGCCTTTAGCCGCACCTGCGGTACTTGTGTAAGATACTTAAGGATACCTAAGGCAGCGTTAGGATATTTCTTTATTTTATTTCTTTAAAGTTTTCTTCTTAAGCTGCTTTAGTTTACCTGTATATTATAGCATATTTTTTACTAAAAGTCAACCCCTTTAGGCTACTTTTAGCTAAAATATTGCATATTTGTGTCTTCCATTAGCCCACCATTTGACCATTTAGTCAACCATTGACAAAATCTATGGAATTCAAGAAGTTGATCTACAGAATTTACTAATAATTAGTGCCTATTAGTGTACTAAAATGCTTTTTTTTGGTGCACTTTAGTGTTCAAAATGCTACTTTTTTGTGTCTAGGGGGGTACTACTAATTATAGCCAGAAGCCAGCCCCCTCCCCGCCCCTGAAAACACGGGCCCTTTGGTTTTATTGGCACACTATTTGCATGCTAGTAGCCTGTGGATAACTTGTGGATAACTATTGGCACACTTCTTGCATGCCTAAAGGTTGGCACAGATCTTGCATGGCCCCTAAGGTTGGCATAGTCCTTGCATGTCTAGCAAGATGCATGCCATTGGGGCCATTGGCATACTATTTGCAAGTGTGAGGGGAGCATTGGGAGCCTATAGTAGCCTATAGTAGCCTATAGCAACCCATGTCCCTAACACAGATTGGCAACGATTGGAAGACATACAGACTACTATAAGTCTTACTTATGGTGCGTTATAAAGACAAAAATAAGTGCTTGCATTGTCCGATTGGGTTGATACTATAGGCACATCACTTACAGAGGAGCAACACAAGATGGGCTTAGCAACTGATACGATAGTTCTACACATTGCCAACGATCAAGGCTACTACAACACCGCGCAAGAAATATTACAGCGCTGCGGTGATTCATACGACGCCTGTATTGAGCTTAAAGATATGGTGGACGAAATCATGTTCCCAGAGGCAGACATTCAGGCACAGAATATGGACTTATTTTTCCGTCATGATATCATCATGGACGCATTGTCGCAGGTCAACTGGCGCGAAGTTTACGAAAGATTAACAGAAGATTAAAGGAGGTAGCATAGTATGTCTTTTAGTATTGAGTACAGAGTTGAACAGGCGAAATCTTCCATAATCAATGGTACAGAGCACCCTGATTTTAGAGTGGTCTTGTATGTTAACGGAGAGTGGGAAAACGAGTGGGGCAATTTGTGGAGCAAGAGCAAAGCCACTGGAGTCGCTAATCGTTTAAACAAGAAGGAGGTAGCATAGCATGAATATAGTATTTGAAGCCGACACCTACAAAGTACCAGCGTTTGCATTGCCAGCGCTGGTCAATGGTGACTACACCGGAATAATGGACGATGACGAAGCATTCGTAGATAATCTCTGTGAATGGTTAAACGGTCAATACGGTGAAGGTTTATGGCACATTGGCGAAGTTGGTGAGCAGTATTTCGGTAGAGCTGACTTTGAAAACCTTTTAGGCGATATTAGAGACGTAGAAATAGTCTATAAACTAGTGGAGGAACTATAACATGATTCATACTCACGACAGCCTACGGGCACAAGACGGTGACTTTGAGAACTACCACTACCAGCTAACAGACGGCGAGCGATACAGGCTGACAGACGGTGAATTAGGATGGTTAAAGTTTGTTAGGGGTCGCTATGGCATAGCAGATCACATTATAGACAACCTAGAGGATGATGTTTACACGGTAGACCTACACGGTATGAGTGAGGCGCTAGAGGATGACGGTTGCTTTCCAAAGGCTGTTTGCTTGTCAGATGATACAGTGCTACAAGCAATATTTTTCTATAGTGCAGAGGAAGTGACAGTATGACAAAGACCAAACTTTACAAAACGGTAGCATTTGATGCATTACTGTCTTTTTTAGGATCTTTTGCCATCTTTGGGTCTATTGTCTTACTGGAAATGCTCTATTTTGCAAGTTAAAGTAAACCCTTGAAACCCACAGAGGATAGAACACAATGTACAGGATAGAGTGCCCAGACATAGAGACATTTACAAGGCTTTTGGTGGACTTAATGAAGGAGGGCGTATCGTACACTGCCGACGCTGAATGGTACACCATAGAGTTAGTGGGTGAAGACTAAAAAAGACACAAAAATCTAAAAATAATGCTTGACAAGGTTTTTGGGTGCCTGTAAAATCTACCTAAAGTATCCTTTAGAATATATTCTATAGATAATATACTAAAGATACCTAAGGTAGCCTAAGGAGATATAAAGTATGGAAATTATAGGGATACTAGTCTTGTATGTCTTTTATAGGGCAGTGACAAGCGAGCGTAGGTCGCTGGAAAGACAGCGCAAAGTAGCGGAGAGATACCGAAAAGAATCTTTGGAGACTTGGAAAAATGACTAACAATCCAAAACTAACACGAAAAGAAATCTTAAAACTGTTTGTGGGTTTGTATGATTTCAGAGAATCTGAGGTTACTTTGACGGATGAACAGTCTAAAACCTTGCTGCATGCAATGGACATATTAAACACGGCGCAAAGAGATCGGATGATAGCGGAGGAGGACTTTTTGCATGATTATCATAGAGGGTAGAGAGTTTGGGATGTCTCAGCGCAGAGAGGCTGTGGCATTTTTAGAGGGTATCTTGCTGGATTTAGACAGGCATGCAATGGTTGTTTTAGACGGTCATGGTCTACTGTTAGACCACCATGAGCAATTACAGGAAATTTTAGACAATGAGCCAATTTTTTATGTACACTGACAAAACAAAACGCTACACCATTTGGGAAAGTGTCCCTAAAGCAGACTGGTTGCCTAAAGGTGGCCTAAGCTGGACTAACAGGGGCACGTTTAGAGCAACTAATGCCTACTCAGCTATTGAACAAGCGGCCTATGGCGGTTACTATGTCAAAGCAGGGGACAAGATAACGAATAGCAATGGCCCTGAAATCATCATTAAAACAGAGGGAACCGTATGAACCTTTTTTATACTAGCGTCAATCCACAGACTGCGGCACAGTACCAGTGCGACAAGCATGTAGTTAAGATGATCCTTGAGACTGCACAAATGCTGAGTACTGCTCACAGGCTCACAGAGACGCCACAAGCGCCTTTTGTGTACAAGATGACCCATAAGAATCACCCAAGCACAAAGTGGCTCAGATCGTCTCAGATTGCCTACAAATGGGGCTTAGAGCATCTAGAGGCATTACTTGCGGAGTACCGTTACAGATACGGTAGGATTCACAAGACACAACGCGAAAAACTACAGTACCTAAAAGCAGTACCAGCAGCGCTGCCTGACTTACCATTCACACCACCACCACAGTGCATCTATGACGAGTGCAAGGCAGAGGACACAGTGCAGGCTTACCGTAATTATTACAAAGCAAGAAGGAGTGAGATTGACATGAGATGGACAAAAAGGAGTGCACCAGCATGGCTATAAAAATGGACACTGAGGCAGACTATGTGCTAGAAGCCTACTGGTGGTCACACAAAGTAGTGGACAACGTAGTCAAGAAACATAAAAAGTTTGTACTGGCCTGTGTTACTGCCTATAGAGACTACGAGTCCGAAGAAAGCGAGTCCATGCATCTTACAGAAATGTTACAGCTTAGGGACAAGCTTATTGAGCTGTACAGGTGTCACCCTGACGGTGAGGTCATTGTTGAACTAACTATCAGACAGGAGTTTGTAAACGTATCATGAACCTAACAAAACGAGAAAATCAAGCAGCATCTTATTTAAAATTAGGATGTACTGACGCTGAGATAGCAGAAAAAATACACTGTTCGCACAGAACAGCTAAGAATTATGTGGCCGTTATTAAGAAAAAACTCAAGGCTAATAACAGAATTATAGCGGCTTTAAGATTACACGGAGTAGACGTATGAACATATTTAAGAGACTTTACAGAGCATTGTGTGACATATTCACAGACATTGCTGAGGGTAACATTACGGAAGACGAGTTTGACAAGGTATTCTGGACTGCCTGTGTAGCCTTTGGTTTTGTACTGGTCTTGCTTTACGTTAATTTAGGTAGCACCAGTCAACCAATAGGAGTTATGTAGTATGAATGTAGAATTACTAGACATCATGGGGTCAGACCTAACGGTAGTCAATGCTGCCAGAGTGTCCTTCGCTGGTGAGTCAGAGGAGTTCGGCAGTAGGGACAAAAAGCTAATTAAGTATCTCGCAAAGCACAACCACTGGACACCCTTCGGACACGTACAGGTGCAATTTAGGATCAAAGCACCAGTGTTTGTCGCTAGGCAGCTTGTGAAGCATCAGGTGGGCTTAGTGTGGAATGAAATCAGCCGGAGGTACGTAGACGTTGTGCCGGAGTTTCATGCGCCGGAAGCATGGCGTAAACGTGCGCCAGATAAGAAACAAGGTTCACTTGATGAAACATTTGAAGGCAGAGACGAAGAAAGATTTGACATAAAATACTGGGACTTGTTAGAGAAAGCTAAAGCAATCTATGACAACATGATCGCCTGTGGTGTAGCACCGGAGCAAGCCCGTATGGTCTTACCACAGTCCATGATGACGGAATGGTACTGGACTGGCTCACTGGCAGCCTTTGCCCGTGTGGTTAAACAAAGGATATCCAGTGACGCACAGTACGAATGTCAAGTGATTGCACAAAAGATAGACCAAGTGCTTGCAGTGAGTGAGGAAGTAAGCTATTCTTGGGCATGTTTAATGAAAAGGGAGTAATCATGAATAAAGAAGATATGGACTTGACAAGCCCTGTGGAGGGTTATATGTCACTGGAACAACAGAAAAAGATGGCTTTAGAGTTAGCATACGACGAGTTGCACAGTTTGCGCTTTAACGAGCTACATGCTATGCTTAGAGACTTTTTAATGCAGAAGTATCGCTCTTTGTCACCTATTGAGCTTACGGATATGTACGAGAAGAGATTCTGGTACATGATAGGAGAATAATCATGAGCAGATGCAGAGCCTGTAATAATGCTATGACGGATACTGAGATGAAACGAAAAGATCCTCACAGCGGAGACTATACAGACTTGTGCAGTGCATGTTTGGTGGTGTCCGTTGAAGCCTTGCTTGAACTGGACGGTATGGTAACGGACATTGAGACAATTCAATTATTAGACGAAAGGGAGGTTGACTATATATCTGAAGACGATATAATAAGCTTTGTCCAACAACGGGACAGTAACTTTGAAGATAACTACTAATGGAGTAATTGTTATATGAATCAGAAACACATTGCTGAAGGTACAGTGGCCTTTCAATCACTGAGAAAGCATGACGAGTGGCAAGGACAGTCCACTGGTAAATTCACACTCACTTTGAGCTTACCGGAGGACGTAGCTGAAGCTCTACAGTCTGAGGGTGTAAAACTTAAGGACTACGAAGGAACTGCTCAACGTAAGTTTAGCAGCCAGTACACGGTTCCTGTGCTCAATGCGGACGGTACACCCTTTGAAGGTGACGTAACCAGAGGCTCTCATGTACGTATCCTGTACAGTTATGGAAAACCCCATCCCGTACACGGTACTTCAACCTATCTTGACAGGGTGAAAGTCTTAGATCTTGCGGAGACGACTCTCAGCGAATCACCGGAAGATTTCTAAGGAGAACCTTCTCATGTCTGATAATAAATTCACAAGGCATGAGGAATGTCCTCAGTGCGGTAGTAAGGACAATTTAGGGAGGTATTCAGACGGACATGCGTACTGTTTTACCTCCGATTGTGACTACTTTGAACCTGCTACCGACACTTTGGAGACTACATCCTCATTTACAAATGGAACCTATCAAAAGGTAATGGTAACGGAAATGACTGGAGTAATAGAAGCTATACCGGACAGGCGCTTGTCCAAAGAGACATGCAGCAAGTTTGGTGTGCGTATAGAGTTTGACCAGAAAGGTAACATTGCGAAACACCACTACCCCTTCAAAGATGCGGACACAGGAGAGATTGTCTGTACCAAAGTACGTATCGTGAAGGACAAACAATTCATGATTAACGGTACTTACGGCAACAATCTGGGCCTGTTTGGTCAAGACACTTGTAGAGGTAAAGGTAAGTTTATTACCATTACTGAAGGTGAACTGGACTGCCTATCGGTATCTGAAATGTTTGACAGGAAGTGGGACGTAGTGTCTTTACGAACTGGTGCGGCATCAGCAGCTAAAGAAATAAAGGAGCAGCTAGAGTGGCTGGAAGGCTACGACAATGTGGTACTCTGCTTTGATAATGATAAGGCTGGACAGATAGCCGTAGACAGCGTTAAGGCTTTGTTTAGCCCCAACAAGCTGAAGGTGTGTAAGCTACCCATGAAGGACGCCAGTGACATGCTCATGGCGAATAAGATCAGGGACTTCACTACGGCATGGTGGGACGCTAAGACACACAGACCTGACGGTATCGTAGCGGGTGTAGACACATGGGATCATCTCATTAATGCTCGCAAGGTTAAATCTATACCGTATCCGTGGGCAGGTCTAAATGACTTGACCAAAGGAGTCAGACCGTTTGAGCTAGTGACGATAACCTCAGGCAGTGGTATGGGCAAGTCTCAACTCGTAAAAGAGATTGAATACTTCCTGTTTAACTGCACAGAGGACAACATCGGTATACTCGCTCTTGAGGAATCTCTGTCCCGCACTACTTTAGGTTTAATGTCAATGGCAGCTAATAAACCATTGCATTTAGATGAGGATGCAGACACCGCCAGTTTCAAACCTTATTGGGAAAGCACGTTAGGATCAGACAGATTCTATTTGCTTGACCATTGGGGTTCAACTGGTGAGGAGACGTTAATGTCTCAGATAAGGTACTTGGCAAAGGCTATGGACTGCAAGTGGATCATCCTTGACCACCTGTCAATCGTAGTCTCAAGTCAGGAGAACGGTGACGAGCGTAAGAACATAGACGCAATTATGACTAAACTCAGGACTCTGGTTCAGGAGTTGGGCATAGGTCTATTCTTAGTCAGTCACCTCAAACGTAGCGGTGGACAGGCTCATGAGGACGGAGGAAAGATATCTTTATCTGAACTCAGAGGGTCACAGTCCATCGCTCAATTATCTGACATTGTGTTAGGTCTTGAGAGGGATCAGCAGAACGACGACGAAGACGTTCGCAACACTACGACACTTCGCGTACTGAAGAACCGCTACACGGGCTTGACAGGCCCAGCGTGTTACCTAAAGTACGACAAAGTGACAGGACGTATGTTGGAGACACAAAAACCAGCGGAGGTTATAGGTGATTTCTAGTTACGATGACATCATAGAACGGGTTGTGACAACACCCATAATGACTACAGCTCATGAAAAGTCTATGGAGATGGGAACCTTGAGAAACTCAGTCACTAAAGGTGCTGGAAATCTCGTTGGGTTTGTAGGTGAGGGCTTGGTACATGAATACTTACAAGATCAGGGCATGATGTGCGGTTGGACTAACACGTATGATTATGATTTAATTCTTGAAGGAGATACAACTCTTGACGTAAAGTCTAAACGTACCGGCTTCCCACCAAAGCTTGACTACGAGTGCTCAATAACGGCGCTTAATACAAAACAAGCTTGTGATTTATACGTATTCACTAGAGTTCGTAATGATATGACTGTAGGATGGATACTCGGTTTCTTGCCAAAGGCTGAATACTTTGACAAAGCAACCTTTATGGAGAAGGGAACTATTGACTCTTCTAATGGATGGAAGGTAAAGTCGGACTGTTACAACGTACCGATAAACGAACTGAGGCCAATAAGTGAACTTATCAAAAAGCAAGACTCTGATACTTGACATTGAGACTGACGGTCTAAAACCTACAATTATATGGTGTTGTGCTACTAATCTGTTTGGAACTGTGTACGATGCTGAGACATTCAAAGCACAGTTATCTAAACATGACGTAGAGAACATCGTAGCCCACAATGGCATTGGTTTTGACTACCCAGTTATGTCTAAGTTATGGGGAGTTGATTGGACTAGTTACAAGCTTTACGACACTTTAGTCCTGTCCAGACTGGCTGATCCATCCAGAGAAGCTGGCCACAGTCTACGCCAGTGGGGTGAGCGTTTGGGATTCCCTAAGGGTGAGCACGAAGACTGGTCAAAGATTAGCTGTGAGATGGTTGCGTACTGTGAGCAGGACGTAGCAGTTACTGTTCGCGTGTTGGAATGTCTTGAAGAAGAACTCAAAGGATTTAAAGACGAGTCCATAAAGCTTGAGCACGACGTTCAGACAATCATCCAGAAACAGATAAATAACGGATGGTTGATAGACGAGAAACACACACACAATTTACTAGCATTATTGAAGGAGAAGAAGTATGAACTTGAAGAAAATGTACAACAAACTTTTCTACCGTTACCTGTTTTTATTAAGGAGGTTACTCCGAAAGTTAAGAAGGACGGTTCCTTTTCGGCGGTTGGCCTAAAGTTTCTGGGGGATCAGTCTGAGAATGTGGCTGGCAGGTTTTCTCGTATAGACTATCCCCCTTTCAATTTAGGATCAAGACAGCAGATAGGAAGATACCTACAGTGGTTTGGTTGGGAGCCTAAACTGTTTACTGAGAAGGGACACCCCATCGTAGACGAGTCCGTACTGGACACTGTAACGGACATACCGGAGGCAAAACTTATTGCTGAATACCTTATGATTCAAAAGCGTGTAGCTCAAGTACAGAGCTGGCTGGACGCTGTTGAGGAAGACGGTAGAGTACATGGTTACGTAAACACTAACGGCGCTGTGACAGGCCGTATGACACACTCAAGCCCTAACATGGCTCAAGTACCAGCGGTATACTCACCGTATGGACATGAATGTAGATCTTGTTGGTCTGCACCTGAGGGTTATAGTATTGTAGGCTGTGATGCCAGTGGTCTTGAGTTACGTATGTTGGCACACTATATGAAGGATGAGGACTATACTAATGAAATTATCAACGGAGATATCCACACAGCAAATCAACGACTTGCTGGACTTGAATCAAGAAATCAGGCTAAGACTTTCATCTATGCCTTACTATACGGAGCAGGAGATGAAAAGCTTGGGACAGTGGCTGGGGGAGGTAGAAAGACTGGCAAGAAACTTAGAGAATCTTTCCTTCATAATCTGCCATCATTCGCAGCTCTTAAGAAAAGAGTATCAAAAGCAGCGGGGAGAGGATACCTCGTTGGACTTGACGGTAGAAGGCTCACAGTCAGATCAGAACATTCCGCTTTAAACACTTTGTTACAATCCGCAGGCGCTTTGGTAATGAAAAAAGCTTTGACACTTCTGGATGAGTATGCTACAATATGGGGTATAGACTACAAGTTTGTAGGTAACATTCATGATGAGATACAGGCTGAGGTTATCAACGAGCGTACAGACACTTTTGGTAGATTGGCCGTGTCCTGCATACAGGCAGCCGGTCTTGAATGGAAACTAAACTGTCCTCTGGACGGAGAATATAAGGTAGGAAAGACATGGGCACAGACACACTAATAGAAGACATCTATGGCTTGGTGTCTACCAAAGAGGTTTCTGACGGGGTAGACATAGACAAAGAGATAGATAAGCTGGGCGAGTCAATCAAAGAGCTAATGAGGATTGAGTTTAAGAAGGACAGACCTAAGGATACCAGAAAGTTACGCCTGTCCAGCATAGGCAGGACTGATAGGTATCTGTGGAATCAGTATCACGGTACTGAAGGTGAGGAGTTGCAGCCTCACACCTTAGTAAAGTTCTTGTACGGGCATGTCATAGAGGAGTTGGTCTTATTCCTTGCCAGAGCCTCTGGACATGAAGTCACCTGTGAACAGAAACGGTGTGAGGTTGAGGGAGTTGTAGGTCACATGGACTGCAAGATAGACGGTGTAGTGACGGACGTTAAATCCGCAAGCACCTTTGCCTTCAAGAAGTTTAAGGATCGTAGAGTACCTGAGGATGATCCCTTTGGATACGTAGATCAGATCAAAGCCTATGCACACTCAGAGGGTGAGCGTAAGATAGCATGGTTGGCTATGGATAAACAGAATGGGCATTTGACATTCTGTGAGCATGATTTAGACGATGAGTCCGACCCTATGCACGAACACCTCAAGGGGGACATAGCTGAACGTATACGGCATGTAAAAAAGCTAGTAGAGGGGCCAGAGCCTCTGGAGTTCTGCTACCAAGACGTACCAGATGGCAAGTCTGGAAACAGAAAGCTCGCCGCTGGATGTTCTTATTGTCAATTCAGAGACAAATGTTACCCCGATTTACGTACTTTTATCTACGCAAGTGGGCCAAAGTATTTAACAAAGGTGGTTAAAGAGCCTTTTGTCGCGGAGATACCGGATGGCTTTTAAGCAGACAAGGTACGGCATGTACAGGTCAGGTCTTGAGAAGAAGTTCGCTGAGACATTGCCAAGAAAGTTCATGAAGTATGAGCCTTATGACGTACCTTACGTAACCCACAGGAACTACAAACCCGACTTTGTGTACAAAGACTGGCTGTTGGTTGAGTGTAAGGGGTTCTTTAGAGAAGGTGACACACTTAAATATAAATCAATACGGGACTGTCTGGATGAGGATCAAGAGCTGGTCTTTGTCCTGTCAGACCCAAACAAGAAAGTTAGGAAAGGAGCTAAGATGACAATGGGTAAATGGTGTGATAAAGAAGGATTCAAGCACTATACCATCGCTACTACACAAGAGTTGATTGACTATGCCAATGCTAATTGATGAGCTTAGAGAACGTATCCTACAGGAGTACGATGTAGACTTACTCTGCGAAGTCTTGAATATAAGCGCGGAGGACATTTTAGATGCCTTTGAAAATAGGTTGATAGATAAGGTTGAATTATTTGAGGAGTTGATGATTGAAGAGGAGAACGAAGATGTCTATTGACTTAGCGACTAAAGAGGAGTGGAATTCAATTTTAGTGAACAAACCTCCGCATTACAATCAAGGGGGCATGGAGGCCATTGATTACATTAAGCAGCAGTTAGGAGAAGGTATTGTTGACTACTGTGAGGGCAATGTGCTAAAGTACCTACACCGTTGGCGATACAAGAATGGCTTACAAGACTTGCAAAAGGCTCAGTGGTACTTAAACAAAATGGTTGAAGAACAGGCGGGACTAGAATGAAAGTAATTGAAGGAACATTCGGAGAAAAAACAAACGATAACAAAATAACTGTCCCTTTAGTGTTTGAAGCAATAACTAATAAAGAAGATTTGGAGAACTATGAGGATGCTTTCTGTATCGTAAAGTCTGAAGAGTATATCGTAGTGTCTACCAACATGGAAACATTAGAGCTTTCTTTCTTACTGGATCAAATAAAACTATCACTATTAACTGGAGGGGAGTACGAACTCTGATGGATCAATATCAAGAATACATACACAAAAGTAGATATGCACGATACTTAGATGAAGAGCAGCGCCGAGAAGACTGGGAGGAGACGGTAAACCGTTACGTATCTTTCTTCACTGAGCGTGAGCAGATTACTGACGAAGAGGCTGAGGAGTTGTACAACGCTATTTACGAGCAGAAAGTTATGCCTTCCATGCGCTGTGTGATGACAGCGGGAACAGCCCTAAAGAGAGACAACGTAGCAGCCTTCAACTGTTCTTACCTTCCCATAGACAGCCCCAGATCCTTTGACGAGCTTATGTACATCCTGCTCAATGGTACAGGGGTAGGGTTCAGCGTAGAACGGGACTACGTTAATCAACTTCCAGTTATCGCTGACAGCTTCCATGACACTGAGTCCACTGTGGTTGTATCAGACAGCAAGGTAGGCTGGGCAAGCGCCTTCAGAGAGCTTATAAGCCTCCTGTATGCAGGTAAGGTTCCTAAGTGTGACTTGACTAAGGTAAGGCCAGCAGGGGCTAGACTCAAGACATTTGGAGGCAGAGCCAGTGGGCCACAGCCTTTGGCTGACTTGTTTAATTTCTCTGTGGATCTTTTTAAAGGGGCAGCAGGACGTAAGCTAACGTCTCTGGAGTGCCATGACTTAGTGTGTAAGATTGCAGACATTGTTGTAGTAGGGGGTGTACGTAGGTCAGCTCTTATTAGCTTAAGCAATGTTACCGACAACCGTATGGCTAACGCTAAGAACGGTGAGTGGTATTTAAGTAATGGTCAACGAGCCTTAGCAAACAACAGCGCCGTGTACTCCGAGAAGCCTGACTTTGATACGTACTCTTCCGAGATGAAGAGGCTGTACGATTCTAAGTCCGGTGAGCGCGGTATCTTTAGCCGCATTGCAGCACAGAAGGTAGCAGCACGTAACGAACGCAGAGACGCTACGCATAAGTTTGGGACTAATCCTTGCTCTGAGATTATCCTACGTCCCTATCAGTTCTGTAACCTGTCTGAAGTCATTGTAAGGGAAGACGATACTTTACAGACCCTCAAAGAAAAAGTCCGCATAGCGACTATCTTAGGGACTCTACAGGCTACTCTTACTGACTTCCGATACCTTCGCAATATATGGAAGAAGAACACAGAAGAAGAAGCATTGCTTGGCGTATCTATGACAGGCATTATGGACTGTAAGATTACCAATGGGTCTACAGGAGAAGATGCTTTAGGAAGACTGTTAGAGACTCTTAGGGACGTTGCTATAGAGACTAATAAAGAATGGGCAGACAAGCTGGGTATTAACCAGTCCGCTGCTATCACTTGTGTTAAACCTTCGGGTACTGTCTCACAGTTGACTGACAGCGCCAGCGGTATTCATCCCCGCTTCAGTGAGTACTACATCAGGACTGTACGAGCAGACAAGAAAGACCCTCTTGCTACTGCTATGATTGAAGCAGGTTTCCCGCACGAAGAAGACGTAATGAATAGTTCTAACTGGGTGTTTAGCTTTCCTCAGAAGGCTCCTGAAAAGGCTGTAACAGTAGAAAGCATGGGAGCTATGGAACAGTTAAAGCTGTGGAAGATCTATCAAGATAGCTGGTGTGAGCATAAGCCTTCAATGACTTGTTATTATAACGACAACAATTTCTTTGCTGTGTGCCAGTGGATATGGGAAAACTTTGATTCTGTCAGTGGGATTAGTTTCTTGCCAGAGGCAGAGCATGTATACAAGCAAGCCCCGTACCAGAAGATAGATAAAAAGACATATCAAAACTTGCTTAAAAATATGCCTAAACATTTTAAGTGGGACATTGAAGAAAAGGATGATAATACTGAAGGTACTCAGACGTTGGCTTGTGTAGCTGGAGTCTGTGAGATATAAACCTAAGGGGGCGCAATGCCCCCTTTTGTTTATTGTTCATCCTGAGGCTGTCCTGTAAGCATTCCAGCACCCTGTAGGCCGTAATTACCGGCTAAGGCTGTATTAGTAGCAACTCTAGGTAGCTGTCTGGCTACTTGACCAGCAGTAGGTCTAAAGTTTTGAGCTTCTTGAGCTATCCTCTGATTAACCCTTCTAGCTACTCCAGATCTCTTGTCGCTATAAATAGAGTCCTTACCAAAGGCTTTTGGATCTACGTCTAAAGGCGAATATTCTCCTACGATCTCACCTCCCGCTAGTCTAGCCCTTCCCTGTTTAATGCCTCCTGCTTTATTGTAAATCGGAGCTACAGTTTCAACAGGCTCTCCTAATTCTTTAGCCAGTCTTCTTCTTGCCGACTCTTGAGACTCTCTTGGGCTATAAACGTCCTTTTCTCTGCTCTTGTAAACGTTGTACTGCATCGGTGGGAAGATAGTTAGCAAAGGTTTTCCATCTACAGGATCAAAACCCATCATATCATGCCTGTCACTAACAATAACATTCACATTACCGTCTCTATCCATAGTAGTAATACGGTTGACACCCCCAAGCTCTTTAGCTCCTGCCTTAAAAGAATCTTGAAGGATAAACAAACCTTGCTCTGGGTTCCACTCTAATTCAGGCTCAGAAGCCAATTTTCTTTGGGCATTCATACGGGTCTGTAGTTGTAACGGAGTAAGTTTTTTTCCGTTCTCGTAATCTTGTAGTATGTCCTTTTCTGCCTTAGTTAAAGTTCTTCCTCTGGCTGCGTCTATTACTTGTTGAGGAGAAGCAGTCTTTAAGTTTATACCTGTCTTATCAAAAGTGGTGAAAAATTTGCTTGTTCCTTCATTACGCTGCATACGCGCTTGATCCGTCATTCTGTGTTGCTTATCGGGATCTTTAACTACAATGGCTGTTTTACCTCTACTGCTGTCTACACCCCAAGTGCTATATATCCTATCTTGCAAGTATTCTTGATTTTTTGAAGATATAGGAGGATTCTCAGGAGTTTTTGTAGTCATTGCTCGGGGAGCTTGGAACACCATTTCGTTAAACTTTTGTCTTGATGGCCCCATTTCGGAAGTTAGGACATTCAAGTTTTCAAAGTTTTTTTGTATAAACTGAGGTATGTCTTCACCAAGCTGCTTTCTAAATAAATAGTTATAAGCTAAGGCACCTTCGGTCATAGACCCATAGCCTTTGTGTTTTTTATCAAAAGCTTCAAGAGCTTTAATAGCTTTAGGATCTCCTGCATCAGCTTTGGTTGCTAAGGCTGTTCTTCTTGTTACCAACGCCTCTGCTTTCTTAGCTTGTCTTACAAGACCTTTGGTAATGCCTGTTTCATCTTGTAAAGCCAAAGCTCTCGGATTAAAAGCTGAAGCTAAAGCATCTTTGGCCCCAGAAGTCGCTGCTTCAGCCACCCCAGCGGCAACTAAAAGTGGGTTTCCAGAATAAAAACCCCTAACTTCAGTAGGCATGTTACGGGCAATAGCGTTAGCTATTTTACCAACAGGTGCTACAGCTAAGACATTACCAATAGATCCTAAATCAGAAGTTAATTCAGGGTTTTCTTGTGTAAAACTAACAACAGCTCGGCCTATGTCAGTGTCAGCAGCAGACATAATAGCTTTTTGCAAAGGTTTTTCAATGTTTTCTTGATACGCAGCCTCTACACCAAACTCATCAGGAACAACTAAATCTCCTATAACGCCTAAAGTATCTCCAGCAAGACCTCCAAACAAACCTACAACATCGCCAGTAGCTCTGAGTAAACGCTGTCCTGCGTTGATTTCCCCAGACATAACCTTTTCGTTATTAGATAAGGTTCTATCAACGTAGTCTTGAACAGTTTCTCCTGCTTCGTTATAGCCTTCTTGTAAAGCGGCTAGTAAACGAGAAGGCTCACTACTCGCTGCTCTGTCTTTAGCCCTAAGTCGCATATCAGCCATTACTTAACTTCCTCTTCTTCTCTAACGTCCTGCATAAAAGCTATAATAGCAAGCCTGTCTGCTTTCAGTTGTTTTAGTAAAGCCCCGTCTGCTGTTTTAATTGCTTTGTTCAGATTTGTTAAAGTAGCACCTAAAGCTTGCTTAAGTGTCCCAGATCTTTGAGCAGCTCTTAAGGCATACATAGTCCCAACTACAGCACCGCCACCGGCTATATACGGCAAAGCACCGCTGTAAGCTAAAGCAGTTGTAGTTAAACCAGCAGTTACCGCTAAACCGCCTACAGAGCTAGGAGCATTAAGACCCGTTGCTTTTTCTAAACGAGTAATAGCTCTGGCTACCATTGTTAAATCTTCAGCATTAGACTTATCCGTTAAAGTGTCTAAAGCATTAAACATTAAGTTTTGTCTTTTTAGCTGCCTAAGCACATCAGTTTCGGGAACAGCTTCAGCAACGGAAGTGTTTATCTTTTGCCTGATAACTCTTAATGCCGCTGCTTTTGCGTTTTCATAGTCTGCATCATAAACGGCAGGAGCGTTAGCTTTTAACTCTCTGTCTAAAAGTTTTCTAGCGTTTAAAAGACCAACGGCAGTACCATCACTACTTAAGATAAGTTTGTTAGCAAGGCGTTGCATACTTTGTATGTTAGAAATGACAGCTTTTGTACCATAAAAAGTATCAGAGTTTACTAAAGCAATAAGATCTTTTTCTAATTCTTGTTGAATAAGTTGAGTGTCTACTTTAGGATTGCCTTGCCCTATTATACGTTTTTCAAGACGTTGAGCGGCAAGACCTATCTCATCTTCAACAATATTCATGTTGTACGTTGCAGACCTGCTTGTATTTATTTTAGGTAAGCCTGTAATAACGTCAATAGCTTCTTGTTCATACTCTGTAGGGTTATAAGTTTTAGTGCGTAAAAGTCCTTCTTCAGTTACCCTACCTTCAGCTTTACCTATATTTCTAGGCTCTAATAAAGCTTGCACACCTTCACGTTTATTAGTAAACTTTTTCTTATCCCCTGCAAGAATCATCTTACGGCCTGAGTCTTCCCAACCGTCAGTCAAAGCTTTTGTTTTACTAGCTGGGGCTACAAGAGCAGCCATGTCTACAGTAGACTCTAATACCCTAGCTTTTCTTTGGTTTTCTTCAGAAGAGTTTTTCCAGTTATTGTAGTCAGCAAAAGATTCTTTAGCCATGTTTAAAACAGGGCCAACCCACTCGTTGTTCATTATAAAATCACCAGCAGCACTAAAAGCTTTTACAGCGTTGTTTACAAAAGGTTCTTCTATAACGTCAGGGGTTGCTGCGGACAAAGCAGCTTTACCTACACCTATAATAGCTTCACCGGCGGCTGGAACAACACCTTCCATTACCCCTAACAAAGCAGCAGTAGCTGCGGGACTTTGATACTCAGAAAACTGTAGCTTATCTTGCTGGTAGTCTTCTATAGCACCGCTAACACCTGAAGCAAGCGTTCTTCCTGCACTAGAAAGATCTTCAACAAGCCCAGAGCCTATCTCAGCAAAAGTTGGAGCTTGATACCCCGCAGGCTGCTTAGGAGCGTAACCAGCAAAGATTTCTTCAAGTTCTTCCTCAGTTGGAGGAGAATCACCTTCAAGACGTAGTGTCTTATTTGTATTTGGATCAGTAACAGTATATATCGGCATTATGTCTTACCCTTCTGTAACGGTAAATCTTCCAACTTTTGAACCCGCTGACTGCGGAGGTCTACCTTGACTAGTTAGTCTAATTAAGTCTAAGTAGTCATCTCTTTCTAAACTTGTATCTTTAGATAAAATATCAAAAGCTTTATCTCTCTGACCGATAACATATCTTTGAGCAGCCATAAACTCTTCAAGAACCCCTCTAATAGTTTCTCTATTTAATGTTTTATCTCCAGCAACAGCTTGTAAGGCCAACTCAGCATCTTTATCCGACAAACCAGTACCGGAACCAAGAGCTTTAATAAACGTAGCCATTTCTTTAATACGGCTAATAACAAAAGTTTCAGTGGCTTTAATGTTTGTTGAGTCGTATGTTTGACCAGTAGCCGTTGAAATAAACTCGCCTATACGATCTAAGCCTAATTTAGCCCCAGCACCAGCACCTAAATATGCCTCATCAATATTGTCCAAAGCAATCTGATTTGTTATTAAACCGTTCTGAGCATCTCCTGCTAATTCATTTAGCTGCTCAAAACTTTCCATACCCATTCTAACTATCTGCTCATTAACTTCTTTGTTCATAGCAAAGTTTTCGTTGATAGTTACTTTAGGAGCTGGAAGCAATTCTAACTCGCTGGCATTGACCCACTGTTTTGCATTGGGGTCAGTACCAAAGGCAGGGTTTTCAACTTGTCCTGAAAATTCATTAACTCTATAAGCAACAGTATTTCCGTTTTTATCCCTAAAAAATTCATTTTTAGCTTTGCTTCTTTCAGTTTTACCTTCAATAAGTGCTTTAAAACTTTCTGGGGACATGTTTTTAATAGTAGCGTCGTTCCACTGGTCTTCCGGTAATCCTGCTTGTACGTAACGTATCTTACGGCCTGCAAGACTGTTGACTTTTTCTACTTGATTAGTCTTAACTTCTCTAAGGTCTTTAACAGTATCTTGTAGTATTTTATCGTCAATGTTTATACCAGCTCCAGCTAACATTTGAGCTATATCTGGCCGCCCAGCTTCATTAGCTTGAGATATTAATGTCTTAATAAATACTTCTTTTTGCTGTGTTTGTTGTAAAGCTGCGGCTTGTTGTGCTTTTCTTTCTTGCTCTGCTCGCATAATTTCTTGTGCTTTTAAAATAAGAGCTTGTTGCGCTACAGGGTCTTGTAAATACTGTGCCCTAGCCATCATTGCTTGAGCCATGCCTTCTGGAGTAGACATATTAAATTCTGACGCGGCTCTTTCGGCCCTTTCTTGACCAGTTTGCATGTAACTTGTGTCTACCCCTAAGTTACCAAACAAACTACCTACTCTACGAGCCAACGGGTCTGTAGTTCCCATTTGCTTGTACTGAGGAGCTGCTTCAGCTAACTGTCTTTTAGGTTCATTGGGATCCATCCGACCAAAATCAGAAATCCCTCTTAAAAATCCTTGTGAAAATTTAGCCATTTTAACCTATCCCCAGTAATTTTTTAATAACGTCAGGCAAATCATCTAAAGCACCACCTGTGTTCGCAGCTCCTACTAAAGAACTAAACAAACCACCGCCGCCTACACCACCACCAATAACTTGACCGGCAGAGCCTAAGGCTTGTCCTAACAAACCAGCCCTTAGTTTCTGAGCCTCTAAGTTAGCTTCAAGTCCAGAAGCAGCAGACTCGGCTTTCTCCATAGCGGCTTGTCTACGTGCTGTGTCAGCAATGGACGCTATGTTAGTACCTACCTGTAGCTGATTCAACAGTTGTGCTTCAGGTGCATAACCAGTCTGCATCAGAGCCTGTAAGTTAGCAATGTCCCCTGCCTGTAGCTGTGAAGGTAAGCCAGCGGCTGTTCTGGATAAGTCAAACATACCCCCAGCAAGACCTAACTGACCTTGCTGTAAAGCCTGTTGTGCCCCAGCAGCCCCTATATCTGCCTGTTGTAAGCCCAACAACTGCTGTAGTCTTTGTGCTTCTAAGCCAGCCCCTGCTTGTGTACCGGCTAATCCTAACTGGCTCAAGCCCAGACCTCTTTGAAGAGCTTCTGACTCTAAACCGGAAGAAGCTTGACGTAGCTGACTGGACAAACCAGCGGCTTGTGCTGCCCTGCCTAAACCCTCACTTTCAAGACGAGACTCAATCTGCTCTGCTGATAAGCCTAACTGAGACAACTGTGAAGCTCTGTCCTGCGCTGCTGATTGTAACTGTGAAGAAGTACCCGCAAGCTGTCCAGCCTGTCCTGACAAGCTTAAGGCTCTCTGTAGGGCTTGTTGCTCTTCAGTGCCTGCCTGTTGCATAGCCATCAAAGCTGCTTGATTCTGAGCTTCTGCCTGAGCCTTAGCTAATGCAAACTGTTCAGGCGTACTACCATACTGTGCTGAAGCAACGCCTAAACGTCCTTGAGCAGCCAAACGGTTTTCTAACGCTAATCGTTGTCTTTCTTCTTCAGGAGACTGAGCAGACCTAATTCTTTCGTAGACTTCTTGTTCTCTTGCTCCTCTAGGCTGCATTAAACCACCGGCGGCTTGTCCCGCAAGACCTGCATATTGTGATCTCAGAGCTTCTATGTCTGATGGAGCAGCCCCACCTAACCCTTGCTGACCTAAAGCTAAGGCTCTTGATCCTAATTGTCCTATTTGCTGTGAAGGCTGTGCTCCAAGCATACCGGAAACATCACCACCAAATAACTGAGCCAACTGATTAAGCTCTGAAGAAGGACCAGCCCCTGCAATCCTTTGCTGTCCGCTGGTCAAAGCTTGCTGAGTAAGCCCCTCAAGACCTGTAGGTAGACCCATACCAGCCAGTTGCTGACTAAATAACGTACCTACTCCTGCTCTTTGCAGAGCCATAGGTAAGTCCTGTTGTCCCGCCCCTGCTAAAGCTGTGGTTGCCCCTGTTAAAGCTGAAGCACCAAAGGGGTCGTAAGTTGTAGCTCTTGTAGTAGCTTGTGGTAATAAACCCGCAGCCCCTGTCTGTAAACCTGTGGCTAAAGCTTGCTGCTCTGGGGATAAACCTAAAGTAGTACCACCTTCGGCAGTAGTTGTTGCTGTGCCTGTTCCTGAAGTTACCGTAAAAGGTTTAAACGCCATTTCAGTGGCAGCGGTTTGACCTATACCTGCCATCCCAGTTTCAGCAGTTGTCCCAAAAGCTTTAAGCTCATCGGAGAGGTTTTTATACTGGCTTATGTCAAACCCTAAGCCCAATAAATCATCTATAAGAGCCATTAGTAAGTACCTCCAGTAATTAATCCAGCAGTCAACGTACCACTAACAGTTAGTGTTGGTATTGTAACTGTGCCTGTAAAAGTTGGGTTAGCTGTGTCTGCTTTTGACGCCACTGCCGTAACAAGTGCATCAAACTCAGTGTCAAAGTCAGCCCCTTTGATAATCTTCGCAGGGTTGCCCGTAGGAAGAGTATCTTTGGCTGTAAAGTTTGTAGTCTTTGTATAATTGCTCATTAGATCATCCTACCTATTAAAGCTTGAATATTAACTTCCTGCAAAGATAAAGCGTTTTGATTTATAGTAGCATCCATACCTATGGTTACTACCGTCCCTGAACCCGATGTTTTAGTCTTTGGTCTGTCCACAATGATGGAGGGGCTGTATTCTGAAGAAGATACATTATATTCATTTTCGTTGTAATAAGCTGTTTGGCTACCAGAATCAATGGTTACAATTTGCTTAGTGTACGCTTGAGTATAGTCATATCCCCAGTTAATAACTGCCTGTGCTCCCTGACCTCCCATAAATGTTATAATAATTTCTTTTAAAATCTTTAGTCTTGAAGTATCCCCAAAGGATAAGGGGTTGCTAAAGTAAGACATATCATAAGGCTGTCCGTAATCCTGATAGTTACTGTAAGTAGCAATACCGTTAGTGTTGCCTACGTACAGAGTACCGTCCTGTAGCCTTTCTAAACCCCTAAGAGTCGTGTCTGACCATGTAGTAACCCTATGAGAGCCATCCTCTAAAGGAGTCCTCATATCAAAACAATAAACGTACTTTGAGTCAGAAAAAGACAGTAAGTAAAAAGCTTCCTCAGGGCTATAGATAGATCGTAGGGGGCTGTTGACCTGCTGTGTATTAATGTAAAGTAAATCATTACGAACATTTTTACTGATGTCCCTAACGGGCATTGACTTTTCTTGTATTGTTCTTCCAAAACTTCTTAGCCCTTCACTGGACATAAAAATTAAATCAGTACCTGTGGGCTGTACAGTGTCTCTATCAATACAACCTACATTGGCTATAGTGTCCGTCAAAGACATTGTAGTAGGGTCTGTGGCTCCTTGATAGACAACAATGGAGTTTTTCCCGAATATAATTAAAAAGTTGTTGTGTGCCGCTAAAGCTACAATTTCATCTAAACCGTTGGGCCATACCTTACTGATATCAATGGAACCTGTAGAACCTCCAGACCATCCAGAGCCGTTAAGCAAATCAGACCAGTAGATAGTGGACTTGTCAGCGGAAAAGTCTGCAACCCAGAGTCTACCAAAAGCTGCTAACACTTCATTAGCCTGTGGTGGAGTGCCGGTCGCATGAGCATGAGAAGACATTTTTTCTACAACACCTGCATGAGCAGAGTAGATTAAAGGCTCGTATCCTCTTTGAAACATATAAAGATGGTCATTAAAGTTTACCATCTTCCAGTTGTTAGCTGTAATTGTGTAGGCTGCGGGAGTAGCGTCAGTTAGCGTTGTAGTGCCAGTAAATATTTTATTGTTACCCGCTGAAATAACAACATTGTTACCAGTGGGGTTTATGTACTCTTTAATAACCTCAATCCCATCACTACCGTCTATGGGTGTTGTGCTTGTGGTTACAGCGGTAAAGCCTTTACGAGAGCCTATACGTCCGTATTGGTCAATAATGCAATTATCTGCAATGGACGCATAGGAAGCATCCAGCGTAATAGGAGAGTCTTGTGTGTTAAGACCTCTAAAGGCTGGAGCAGCAATCGTTATATTTTGTCTGTCTTGAGCCATATTAGACTGCCCTATAAACCATTTCTTCTGGATGTTTATAAGCGTCCAAAGCTATTGCATCGGACAAGTAATTTTGAGCAAAACTTAAAAGTTCTCCTGCTGACCTACCCCCAGTTTCTCCTCTTTCTCTGGCTGCTAAAGCCAACGCCATGTGTAGTACAGGCATGTGAGGGATAATAAGCTGAGAAGTATCCTCAGTTAAGTCTGGGTTTCGTTGTACGCAGTTTACACGTATTGTGTATACTCCGTTAGGTATTGGATATAAATCAACTTGAGTGTCCCCGTTAGAATCTACACCATTAAAGTTATAGAACGTAGGGCTTGACTTTGGAGGAGTCTCATTTAAAAAAGCATTGTCCATCCAATGAGTGTCTTTGTAAGTCATAAACCAATTAGACGTGTCATTAATAACGTCAATAATTTTAATTCTATTACCACTGCCTACAAGCACATAGTTAAAAATATCCGCTGTAGTTGTAATTGTTAGTGTTGTTCGTAAAGCAGACCAATCCCAAGCATCTTCTACAA
>Ga0196899_1000335_pt1 | contig 25613 bp, 33 predicted proteins | sample VirMetDEL_Sep_01_FD_169095 | JGI IMG/M metagenome (GOLD analysis project Ga0196899, IMG submission 169095) | Aqueous microbial communities from the Delaware River and Bay under freshwater to marine salinity gradient to study organic matter... | ecosystem: Environmental > Aquatic > Marine >... | reverse complement strand
CTCCTAACTCAATATTTCCCGAATCAATCACCTTTCCTTGTTCTAAACTTTTAGAAACTTCAGCAGGATATTTTCCTGCCGCACCAAACAAATCAAACAACTCTTCTTCATTATCTAATTGTATAGTCCAAAACATAGACTCATCACCGACTAATATTCCAAAGGAAACATTACCATCTTCTCTATCGTATATTTTGAATTTACCTGTTCTATATTCTTTGGGGGTTTTATAGGCTTTTAGCATAGCATACTTATCTGTAAAATCCGAACCGAAGCCCATTTTACATCTATCATACTCTTCTATAAGCCTCCTAAATTCTTTTTGATTTTCTCTTTCTCTTACTCTTCTAACAAAATCATCGCAATCTTGGTTGTAGACTACATATTCACATATCGCTTTTAATTCATCTATTCCATCCGGAACTATTCCGTTTTTTTCAAGATAATTTAACATATCAGACAAGAAGCCACTATTTATTGTCTTTCCTTTTGCAGTTTCTTTATCTATTACATCAAATGTCTGCTGTAAAACTTGTTGTTTTAAATCATTACAGCATTTATCTTCATCAGTGGAAGCATAAGACATAGACACCATAGGTGTTTCTTTTTGCCTTTCTATAGTAATTGGAACGCCTGTCATTGGAACTCCTCCTTCGTTTGCAGATTCCAATATTAGACTCATAGCACTTTTGGCGATAGTATCTTCCTGTAGAACTTTGCTAGGGTCTACTAGGAATTTATTTCCCTCCTTTTCTAATCCATCTCTTTGGGGAACAAAATCAGCAAGGTTTGTTTCTTTTCCTTGTAAAGTATCTTCATAAAGAGCAGGATATTTTCTATTTAGAAACTCATGAGTTTCTTTGATAGTTCTAGGTTTCGGTCTTAGATAGTGATATAAAATTAATGCCAACTCATTATTTTTACCTTTCATAACTTCTTCTGCTTGATTTTTCCACATATCTAAATCAGCCAAAGCATTCTTAGACATCAAATTGTTCTCTTCAAAACCATATAACACAAAGCCACTAGTATCGTATTTTGCTATAATAGTGGTTTCACCATGAATATGGTCTGTAACTTTTATTCCTTTTTCTAAAGCAACCACATCATAATTAAGTGACTTCTTAGTGTCCTGCGAAAGTATCTCTAGAGTGATTGGTTTATCCGGATATTCTACTTCGGGAACTTCGATTACTTTGGCAGAAAATAAACTATAACTTTCTCCCTTTTTCTTAACTTCATCTACCTTTACTCTAATAATATCACCGACATCAACATTAATTTTAGTATTGAGTGCCTTACCTACATTCATATAATTTTGACCCTTTATTTCTACTAATCCTGCCGCATCTTGTAATACTGGCCCCACTCCTACAGAATATGAAAATAAATTACTCTTGGTTTTGTTTTTATCTAAAACTATTACATCTAAGTCTACAAAGTTTTTCCACTTTATCCATTTAGGATTCTTTTTAGTTCCAATATAATATGTTGAAGTAGCGTCTTTTATTACCACTCCTTCTGCTGTTGGTATCTCCATCATTTCTTTAGAATATTTTTCTAGGTCTTCTAAATTATCTGCTTGTCTAGTATCTTTCTTAGAAGGATAAGCAATTGCCTCGCCACTCTTAGCAGAATAATTATTGAAAAGAATAGTCATCCTATTAGACAATTCTTCATCAGTCAAAGTTTGTGATTCGTGCCTCATAATATCAAAGACATGACATCTTAATTTAGCATCTTTATATTTACCTTTGAACACATGGGCTATAGTATCTGCCCTGTGTAGTGCTTCATCGCCATCAAACAATATTAACTCGCCATCTAAAATACAATCTCCATATTCTTTTTTATTTAATTCTTGAACTTGAGCAGAACACTTATCTGTAATATTTTTCTCGTTGTAAGAATAAATTGTAACTTTGCCATCTAACTTATGTAATTGTATTCTCATACCGTCATATTTTTCTTGAACAAACCAATCACCGCTAAATCCTTTTAGTTGCTCGATGTCCTCTATTTCAAAAATTCTATACATTGGTTTGTTAGGAACAATAAAATGTGAGAGAGACTTTTCCTCTTTTTCTCCATCTTCGTTCTTTTCAATCTCTACTAACTCTTCCCAATCTTCTTCATCATTTCTAGAGAAGAAAATAGTTTCTAAAATATCCATAGCGGCCTTTACTTTTCCTTCAACTTCCCTAGAATCTTTGCCGTCTCCATAGTGTTCAATAATATACAGCCCTATGTCGTCTGCCTCTAGGTCAAGTCCGTCAAGACCCTCCGTTATTGTGTCACTTTGCATGTCTTTTATTGCTAATACATCCTTTGAAAGTGCTTTATTATCGCTTCTTAGTGCATAATGCACAAATTTAACCATAGTTTCCGGATTACTCAATAATTCTTCAAGAACATTACCTTTGAACATATCAGCAAATGGGTCAATTACGATTTTAGAAGTATATCTTAGAAGTTTAATATCTTCAAAGAGTTTCTGTGCCTTTAGACTTTCAGGATTTTTTGTGTCTTTATCTTTCAAATCCTCTTCTTCAATAAATCTCTTAAGTTCTTTCCCTACTGCATTTAATTTTTCATATGATTCTATAATGATATCTACAGCATTTTGCCATCTGCTACTGTATTCTTTTGGGTCTTCTTTTGCTGATAAATAGGCAACTCTAGTTTTTTCAAACAATCTAAGTATTTCTACCGAAGGTTGCTTATCCTTCTCAATAGAGTCTAATTTCAAAATGACTCCCTGCCTAAAATAATTAGTCGTCTAATTTACTTTTTTTAAAACTGTCACCCGCAGTAGCATGACTATCTAAACCAAAACCGGAGTGTTTTCCTTGCGGTTTCATTTCTAGATTTACATTTTCTGCCTTTGGTCTTGTTACCTTTACTGCCTCGGATTCATCTTTCAATTCGCTTCTATTATTATCCATTAAAGATTGGTATAATATTTCTTTAGCGTTTCTAGCCTTTTCTATAGCCATGCTTATTTTTCTTTCTTCTGCTGTTACTCTTTCGGGCATTATTGTCCACCTGCCTTTTCTACCATTTTATGAATATCACTCCAATCCATATTAGAAACATTTTCCATAGAATTTTCTCCTCCTATGGTGCTTGTCATAACAGGAGTTGGACTATCAGTAACAACATATCCTGCCTTCATAAGTAGGCTATCTTTAGCATAAATTGTCTTTTCAAGTGCCTCTACCTTTGCTGTTAGGGCTTTTACAATCTCAAGCATTTCTTCATTTATTGTTCGTTCTTCGGTCATTCTATCTTCTCCCGTTCTTTTTTACCACTAGGATATACTAAGTCTCGTAACTGACGATACAATAATTCATACTCCTTACGAAGTTTGGTAGCCGTGGCTACAATATCAATGTTCCGTTCATCCATAGATTTCATTTTTTTATTGAGTTTCTTATTGGATTTCATTAAATCTAATTCTTTTAGAGAAGAAATTAAATCTCCCAACTTAGTAAAGTCTTGACCAAAAAATTCTGTTGGTTCAGCCGCCTGTAATGTTTTCTTTAATCTTTTTTTACCTTTAGCATCTAAAGAATCTAATATCTTTTGTGGGCTTTTTGTTTTCTCTTCTTTGAATATTATCTCTCTTCCATCATCATAATAATCCCATGTCATATTTATCACTCCAACATTCCTTCTATAATGTTTAATTTTTGTTCTAATTCTTTGACCCTGCCAATAAATCTTACGGTCAATGAAGATATTTCCGAAGTCTTATCCATACTAATAGAGCCGAATCCCGATGCAAGTTCAATAGTTTCACTTTCAATATAGTTTCTTAATCCGTCTTTAAATTTGTCTTCTATTTCGTCAAATTGTTTAAGCAATTGCTTCAAGTCATTTGTTGTTTTTATTCCTGTTAAAATGACTTTACTTATTTGTCTTTTAACATCCTTAGACACAACGCCTTCAGTTTCTAATTTTGCTGTGACTTTTTGTAATCTTTCTAATTCGGGTTTTGCTTCTGCTACAAAGTTAGCCTTATTAATGAGTTCATTCAATTTAGCCTCCTCTTCTTCTATTTTTTCAGCAAAATCTAATTTTGCTTGTCGAATATACTTATCTCTATTTTCAGTTATGTCTTTGACCTTAGCCATTAACGATTGTAGTTTGGTATCTTTATCTCCTTTTATTTTCTTTCGTTCAGTGCTAATTAATTCATTAATACCTTGCCTTAGTCTTTTTACTTTGTTTGCTATTATTTTATCTTCATCCTTTTCCATTTCTTTTAATTCGGAAAGGCGGTCTTCTAATAGGTTTTTTTCTGTTTCTATTTTGGCTAAATCTCTCATGGCTTTTCTAAATTTAGGAAGATATCTTCTTTTGATTGATTCTACATCCCCTAACTTTCCTTGTAATGTATCCATACTTGCCATCAATTCTTCTCTTCTTTTGGGTCTATCTATTACGCTAAGAGGCTCATAACCTTCAACGCTAGCAAAACAGTATAGAAGAACATCTACAGCAGTAAAGGTAGTTCCTTCTACATTAAATTCTTTTAACGCTACTGCTCTAGCCTCTTTCTCTAGTTTATCAATATCAAAAAAGTCATCCTTTCCGTCACCGTAAAATAGTTTTCCTCTTTCAAGAATATCCTTGAATTTTTTTGTTAAGAATTTGGGTTGGCTTTTTAATGCTTTTAATTTATTAATTATTTGTTCTGCTTTTTTTGGATTAGTTCCGAACCTTCGGTATATTTTTCTCCATCCTGTTCCTTCTATCTCTAAATTACCATCTTTTAGTTTTAGAGTAACACTATCTAATAATTCTTCTACATCATCGAGGGCATCAAATAAAACCGATATTTCTTCTTTGGCAAATTTTATTTTTCTTTCTCTAATGAGTTCATCTCTTTTTAAACCACTTTCTATGTTTCTATCTGCTGATTGTTCTACTTCTCGCTGTAAATCTGTTTTTGGCGCAACATAATCTTCTTCTTCGCTAGCCCTAGCAGACCCCGCTTCATCTTTGGCCTTTTGAATATATTTTCTATATTCTATCATATTATTTGAATTGATATTTCTTTCAAGTGATTTCTTAATCTCACTAGCCGAAGCCTGTTGTTCTACTAGTCTAGTAGTCTCGTCATCTAACTCTACTTTGCTCAAAACATATAGTAAAGATTTATTTTTAGACAACTGTAAAAACATAGTATCGCCTCAAAATGGAATATTCTCTCTTCGGTTCTTTTGCTTTGGCGGTAATGTAATTACATCCGGAACATCTGCTGAATGCAATTTCTTTTTTACCGTTGTATCAGCAGGTATTCCCACTGTAAAGTCTCTACTCGGTTTTAGTTTAGCATTCTTGTTAGCATTTAATGCCCTTACTTCTGCTAATTCTTTCTTTAATCTAATTTCTTTTTGTCTGCTATCTTCTGTCATTAACCTGTCCTCCTTTCCGTTCTTCTATCTACATTTTGATTTCCTGCATCTTCCGGTAATCCTGTTAATCTCTTATCGGGGCCTCTACTCATAGAGGGTTTATTTCTTGTTGTTGGAGGGTTCTCTTGTGGCTTACTTAACTGTTGCTCTTGCATTTGCCCCATTTGAGAAGCATCTATGTTAGTTCCCGCATATGGGTCTACTTGGAAATCACCATCTTCTTTTTGTTCTCCTCCCTCCGGCTCTTTTGGTTCCGGTTTAGAAAAAGTAAAGTTTCCATCTTCATCCATATCAACTTCAAATCCTAAATTCTTAATCGAACCTGCAACATTTACTTCTAACTCTCTCTTTCTTATTACTGCTATTTCATCTTCTTCTTCGCTTGGTGGAAGTTTTAAATTCCAATCAGTAATACCAAATTGCTTAACAAGGAATGGGAAAACATAGTTATTATAGACAGTTTGTGCCTTTTGAACTGCCCTATTTGTTACAAGAATTTGCATACCTTCATTATTTAATCCACCGCTTGTAGTATTATCAGCCATGAATACTTTACTAACTCCGTAGAACGCTGATATCCTATCTCTTAAATCATCCTTAACAGAAACATAATCCATTTCTTTTAGGCTGTCCATAAATTTAATCCACTCAACAGCCCCTTTGCCGCTTTCCGATTCTATACCCATAACAGGAATAAAATGAGGGTCTGTTTCCATTTTTTCTTTTACTGAACGCCAAAAAGAGCGCATAGAATCCATGTTTCTAGTTTGAACAGCAAGTAATCCTCTCGGCATTCTGCTCTTAGTATAAGATGAATTAACATAGTTTTCCATAGCAATCAGTGTCATAATATTGTTAAATAGAGTTACAATAGGAGACATTCCATATAATCTAGAAGGACTATATTTGCTAAAGTGCAAAACTTCTCCTTTCAAGAAGTGTTGGTCTTTACCATTTGCTCTATTTACATAATGAACAGGGAACATATTTCCTCCGCATTGGTCGCAGATTTCATGAGGGTCAGTGGTTATTTTATCTCTATGATTAACACAAGTGAAGCCCTTAGTTCCTCTTTGTCCTAATTCATCAGCATAAATAAACATGGTAACAGGGTCGCCACGATAAACTTCCTTTATTCTGTGCATTCTAATCTTACCATTACCATCAATAAAATACTCTTTGACTAAAACAATATAAGCATCATCCATTATATTCAAGTCATCTTCTAGTTCTTGTAAAACATCAATGAATAGTTGTTCGGACTTATTGACATAACCTTCAATGAACTTTTCAGCATACTCTAATTGTTTTACATCGGGTTTCTTCAAGTCCGTAGACTCGCATCTTAAACATTCATTAACAGGTCTACTATGTTCTTTTCCACAATTATTACATCTTGCCTCATATGCCTTTTCCCACATATATCCTCTTCTAAATACCTCTTGTTTTAGTTGAGTAATACAGGTTCTCGCTATAACAGATTGATTAACTAAGTTGTAAATAATTGGGCCAGTAATCATATGATGCTGTTGCCTTTCTTGTATTCCCATATTATACACGGTTCTATCCGCAGGTTTGGGAGTTTGTCGCCTAAACAGGTTAGTTAGTTTAAATCGTCTTTTTTCCTCTACCATAAACTACACCCCTAAAATTTCCACAAAACACATCGGTTATAGAACCTTCGACATAATAGGTTTTCCTGCCTTAATCCAACATTCTTCACAAAATCCAAAAGGGTAGGCAACTTTAGCAACATAACAACATCCGTAGAAGGTCGGTTCGGTTGATTTCTTCCAAGCCAACCATTCTTCCGAATTCAAGCAAGTATTCCTCCAATATTTTCTAAATCATCCATTGTAGACATTTTACAGTTATCTTTGTATTTCTGTATATCATCTAGATATATTCCTTCTTTTAGCCAGTCATACCCAACATGGTCTTTATGATTCTCCCATTTCATCAGTTTGAAAATCTCATCACATCTTCCTTTATACCAATCAGCCTTTTTGTATGATTTTTTCATGCGTATGAGTTCTAGCAATAGTTTAGCATTACCCTTTTTTAATCTAAAATGAGGAAGACACTTTGTTAATAATTGCTGAACATCACCTTGAGAATAGAAATTTAAACGATTAATTAGTCTAGTATTTTGTGGAGATTTTTGGTCTAGGTGCATTTTACCGAAACCTATTGACTTGTGCATTTCCTGCATGAACGCCTTTCCTCTTTCCCCCGTAGCCACAAGCCCGACTCTAGGATTCATGTTTCTATCTAAAGTAATAAATCCATCCGAATCAATAAATGCGGCAGTATAAGCCCAAATGTTTTTCTTAATCATTGAAGGCATTTTGTAATATGACCCTCTATAAGAAGTAATATCTAATTTTTTAATTGCTTTAGATATCGAATTAGGGCTACTTATTTTGAATAGAGTTGTTGGCATTCTTTCATGTATTTGTTTTGCTGTTATGCCTTGATTTTCACAAACTGCTTTTAGTATAAAATCCTCTTGCATTTCTTTTTTGGTTTTATTAATTGACTGGTCAGTGATTTTATTTATGGTACTTCTAAATTGTTTTTTTGCTTGCACCATTTCTTTGTGTAAATCGGAGTAGTCTTGGCCGTAAGCCATTCCCTTTTGTTTTTGTTCCGCTTCCCAAAACTTACACAAAGAATCAATGGTTTCTCTTCTCAATTCCGAACTCTTCATTTTATTTAATTTGTATAGGTCTTTTTCATTATATCTCATTTTAGATAGAGGTATAGTGTAATCGGATAGCCATGTAATAGAGCCTATACACTTTTGTAAATAATCAGCATACGCATCTATCATTGTGTCTATGGCTTTAGACATTTTTTCTCTATGTTCTCCTTTTAATTTTCTTCTAGCCTTTCTCATTTTTTTAACCAAATCGGGAACACTTTGCTCTTGAATAATGTATTCGTCGGGAAATGTGTTTAGTTGTTTTCTAGCCTCACTAGCATTTATATTATAATGTGTAGATATTTTGACTATCTCTTCGTGTTCCGACAATACCCCTTGATTGTATAGTATTTTATTTAATTCTACACCTAGTTGCCTCTCGGCTTCATTCATCACTTCTTCTTCCTCTTCATCCAATTCAGCCAATCTTTCCATTTGTTCAGCCGCTTGGCGATATTTTTCTGCTTGTTCTGTCATGTAATCACCTTAGAAGTTTAATCCCATTGGATTTATCCTGCCTTTTCTAACTTGTGGTTTAGAATCTTCAAAAATACCCATATCATCTAGTAAAATAAAACTATCAGTTGCTTGATAGGTTGCGGCATTGGCTAATGCTAGACTCATAACCATGTCGTCATGCGCCCCAACACCCTCGAATTTACCTCTTTCAGTAATAGCAAACATTGACAACTCCTCCAATAAGACACTAGTAACTCTTCTACTTTCTTCATTCCCATAAGGAAAATTCATCTTACCGTTCTCTAGAGTCATCTGCAAGTTCAAAATTATCTCTTGCTTCTTTCTTCTAGTAGTATTAAAATCATGAATATTTAAATCAGCGACTTGTCGCAACTCCTGCGTAAATGATTTAGCAAATGTATTTGTTTCGAATAGTATTGCCTCCGGTCTAAACAGTTGCCCTATCAGTTTCACTTTCTGTATGTTTTCTCTAAACTCTACATTCTTAGACCTATCAACATATACTACTGATTTATTTTCCTCTTCATCCATTTCTATTACAGTAATTACATTGTAGTCACCATCAGTAGAAATAGCAGGGTCTACACCTACAAAGTATTTGTAGCCTTCACGCTTTAATGGCTTTAAAACTAAATCTTTATTTTTGGCATTATCTAAATGTTCGGGATTAAATAGAGAAGTTCCTGTAGATATAGGAACACACATATATTCTCTTGTGAACATCATAGACCCTACTTCCGCTTTACGAGCCATTAGTGCTTCATAGTTCCATCTATCCGGCCAAAGGGGTTCATTAAGAGCATTAAGACAAGGATAGGTATTAACAGTATAAGCAGGGTTTTCGGCAAGTTGTTGGTAAATATCCGTATAACTAAATGGAGTTCCGATAACTCGCAAAGAAGCAGTATGGTGAAGTGTTGGTATCATGTCACCATAAAACCAATCCGTAACCTTTTGGATTCCTGTCATACTAAACTCTTTCAAAGGGTCGTCAATGATAATCTCTTGAGGGTGAAGTCCACGAATCTGTGAACCAACAGAACGCTCTAAGATTTGATTACCATTAGTAAGTGTAATGTTTCCTATCGCCCATCCTCTAGCGGGCTTATATTTCTTTAACATGGGATGAGTGAACATTTTGTCAATGTCTCTCATGTGAACTAAAGTCTGTTTTTGGTTAGAAGAAATATATAGCATTTGATATGGAGGCTCTTCAAAAATTAATTTCCAAACTACCCAAGCGTGCATAAATACGGATTTACCGTGGTCACGGCTACAAATTATTACAGTCCTTTGTGTTGTTTCCATGAGTTCATGCCACTCTTGAATATATGAAGGAAAGTCAAACCCAAGAACATTTTGAAAGAAATATGGAAATGAGTTTTTAGATAACTCCATATCCATTTGATGTTCAAAATTAAATGTGTCTAATTCCATAATATTCCACTAGTCCTCTTTGTAAGGGCGATATCTAAACATAGGCAACACCTTCATTTGATTATACATATCCTCGGACATTATATCATCTACTTGAGAATATTCTTCTATTCTTAACCCTCCTCTTTTTTCTACCATGTCAAATAGTCTTTGAGTATCTGTTCCTTTTAATGGGTTTAACAAAGTTACTTGTGCTTTATCCGAGCCTAGTTTAGAATCCCTATATTTGAGAACCTCACCATAAGAACCCTTGACAAATGAAAAACTGTTTCCTACGAAATAAAACTTATCGAATTCTTTGAATGAAGTATATCCTTTTAGTTTTCCAGTATCGTCATCGAAATCTGCAACAATATTAAGAGGATGAATAACAGAAGGATATCCTTTGTCTTCTGCCTTTATGAATTCATCTAGGTGTAAGAGTTTTTCTTCGGGTAGAATTTCTATCCTCTTTAATATGTTCCACCAAGACATTTCAACTACCTTTACGCCACTTTTTGTTTTTCTTTTCTTTAGTTTTACTCGGACTCCATTTTTCTTTGTTAGCCCAATAAGCCGCAGACATTTTTCCACGCTTAATGTTTTCAGCATGTCGGGATTTGAAGGCTTCTCTTTGTCCTTTGGTTTGATTTGTCTTGACTCCCTTTTGCCCGAATTTCATGTATTTTGCTCTCTTACTTTTAGCATCCCAAGCCATTACATGATGAGACTTGCTTTTATCATCTCTTAGTGCTTGTGGGTCATTTAGTCCGGAAAGGCCTTTTTTTCTTGCCCTTTCCAATGCTCTCTTTCTAGGGCTTTTGGGCTTCTTTTTCTTCTTGAGAATATCCATCCAATTACTCATACGCATCACCTATTAGATATCCTAATTTCTTTCCTGCTTCTATATCACTAGGATAATGACTACCCATTTGAATTCTAGATAGTGATATTCTATCAGCCATTTCTTTTAATTCTTTCTTCTTATTTGGGTATTTTTTACTTAATGCTCTTTCTAATCCATGAGCCGCCATAGAATGACCGCTAGGAAAAGCAGGAGTATCGTCTGTAGTTGTTTTAGTAGATTTAATTTTATCACTTATTTCATATGGTCTTGGTCTTTGATATTTCATTTTTAATGACATAGCATAATAATTAATGTCTTTAATTAAATCTCCATAATCTTCTTTATTTGCGCCAACAATATCAAACATCTCTTTTTCCGGTTTAAGGTCTGCATCTTTCATTTGTTCGGGATTAAGTTTTTTCTTTTCCATTATTTTTAGAATAGCAGGTATTTCAGTTTCTTCTTTTGGGTAACTTAGTTTAGGAATGTCTACTTTTATTTTTGGAGTTCTCTCAAGCATAGCCCTTTTCTTACTAGAAAGTGTGCCTTGCCACTTTCTTCTCTTGAGAATATCCATCCAACTCATTTAACCACCTATACCATATTTAATTTCTAATAATCTTAACTGTAATAACAATAAAAATAATTCTTTAGGCTGTTTCATTGATACACCAACTGCATTTCCTATGAACATATCCATATCATTTTTTGGTATCTGTTCGCTAGTGTTTAGGTTATCAAATAACTTAGGAAAAGTATCTACACCTTGCTCTAGTTCATCCTTAGTTATATCAAATATCTTGTATTCAAATAAACTATCAACATTAATGGCGGTTGCTACTGCTTTAGCAGATGTAGTAGTTAAAACATCGGCACTAATGAGATTACCTTTAAAAATATTATAATATTTATTGAATTCATTAGTAGGCATAACTTCGAACTTAACTTTATTTTCAGACCCAGTTCCGCCTAGCCTTATATGTTCTTTTCCTGTCATCATCGTAGTATCATTAAAATCATAAAATAATTCTACTTCATCTTCTGTTAATTCTGCTACATTTATTATAGGCTTACCAGTAATTCTAAAATCTCCACCTGTGCTACCGAATAAAGCATAAGGCATAGACTCATATATATTTGTAGACCAATATTCGCTTGAACCGCCTTCTTGATTTCCTTGATAAATAGTTTCTACTATTTTTTCATCAAACTGTGGCTGTCCTTCTTTATAGTAAGTTCCTGTTTTTCTTTTAGGAAAATTAGGATTTTTTAATTTATATGGAGACTTTAGAATACTTTTCCACAAAATATTCACCTGCCTTTATCAAAAGATTCTTCCAAATCTTTGGCATATCTAAGCATATTTCTGCCTTCTCTAATCCTTTTTCTATTACCAGTTATTAACAACTCACCAGTTAATTTCATCATCTTTATTGTTTTTTGAAACATGGCTTCTGTTCCTTCATCTAACTTATCGGAGTATTTTCTACGCTGTGTATATTTTCCTCTTTCAAAATCTTTCAAGACATCTTCAACTATTTTATTTGTTATTCCTTGCTGTAGACTACCTTGTGATAATTCAAACCATCTACCATCAACATAAAATTCAGCAAGAAAATTATAATACTCTTCGAATTTTTCCTGTGGAACTTGTATTGGTATTGAAGAAAGATTCTGTGGTTTAGATATAAAGACATTACCTATATTTTGTTTAGTCCCTTTTCTTTGTAACCAAAGATTAGCATTAGTGGCCTTTCTGCCAACTACTGCTGTTTGTTTGATTACATTGAGCCAAGACATATCATCTACCTTCTACTCTACGATATACTTTTTTAGCCGACTTACCTCTAGGAACATGCTGTTTTCCTTTTTTCTTTCCTTCTTTTTTCTTTCTATTTTCATATTTCTTTTGGTTATCAGTAAGTGCATCTGCTACTGCTTTAGGGGCATACCTGTCATCTTTTCCATCACCAAGAGGTTGCCATTCTTCTTCATTCCATTCAACCATATCTTTTTGTTTATCAGTTAAACCTTTAAGGATATTCCACCAACTACTTTTTATTGACAAAACCGCCACCTGCCTTTTGATATCTTCTATTGAGTTCTTGGGATTTACGAGCCGACCATTGACCTGCGGCAGTTCCATGAGTATTTTGATTAAGCAAAGTTGCGTGTATTCTTTCCCTTAGTTTTGGTTTAGTATATACTCCTTTAGGTGCAGTATATCCTGACTTCTTTTTCTTTTTCAAAATTTCTTGCCAAGACTTACCTAATGCTCTATTAAAAGTTCCATCTTGGAGTTGCCTATATCCTGCTCTAGTAGCGGCTCCTCTCATACTCATGCTAATTTTCCTAGACATTTTTTCTCCCATATTTCTAAAATCTCTAGTAAGGGCATTTTTGTTACCTTGAGTTTCTAATTTCTTAAGTAAGTTTTCGTAGAATTCTCTATACTTCTCATAATCTAATCTAAACTCATCATCTAAGTTCATCAAAGCAAATGCTTTATCTGCTGTTTCACTAGGTATCTTATATTTTGCTTTGTTCAATTCTTCTGTCATAGCCGTCACCTAAATTCTGCCTTAATAAGATAAACTTGGTCTGCGCTTATACCATATTCTTTTGCTATATTGTTGTGAGAATCGTCACCTGTAACTATCTTTTCTACTTCATAAACGCTCAAATCAATCTGTTGTTCTACTTGCATTTTATTGATTACCTTATTTATTCCATGAGTATTGAATATGCTTCGGCCATGAACAACCTCTTTTCCTAATTGCTTTCTAATAACATCATGAGCCTTTAGCATCTTGTGCAATAGAACAGGTAAGTCCACTTGGACATTCTCAAACAAATCTTTGAGTCTGTTGTATTGTTTTCTTTTTGTAGAATCCTGCGTTAATGCCCCTTGATTTTTGTCCAACCATGTAGGTAGGGCGAATATAGGGAATCCCTGTTTGTTTTCGTGCTGTTCATAAAACGCATCATATCTCTCTTTGATTGGCTTTCGTGCAAATTTTCTTTTCCCCAACCTTTCTAGTTTTTCTTCATCAAAAGCATCTTCAGCAAAATGATAAATGATAGCGGCACAATAATTATCATTTTGTTCTTCCTTTCCAAAAATCTTAGTTAATGCTTCAGCCGCATCCATGCCTTCTTGTATTAATTGTTTTCCAATCGTGACTCCCGAATCAAACATATTTTCTAAGAAGTCGGCTATGCTTCGCAAATCATCATTGGTAGCCTCGTCTAAACTCCCCTCGAATGCCATTTCTATAGAACTAGATAAGACAGTTTCCACTCCTAAATCCACACTAAGTAGTTGGAAAACCTGCGTTCCTAAACTTCTTCCAAAAGTAGGAACAGAAATTGGCAAATAACCTGCGTAGATAGGATTGAAGAAATACTCTACTGCTGATTTCATCATCTTTTTTAGTGCGTCGGAGACTTCTCCCATTACCTCTCTAAGTTCTCCTCCTCTTTGTAGAGGAACAGGAAATTCTGCTCTTGCCGCAACTCCTAGTCTTGCTTTATCTCTACTATCTATCATCGAACCTCTCATTCCTGTAGAACTTCTAACTTGAACTTCTGCTCTAAATTGGTCTGCCGTTAATAGCCTATACAGGTCTTCAAAAAAATCTTTAATTATATCTAAATTATCTAAACTTATTTTTTCTCCATTAAGTGCATCAAAACTTTCTTCGGAGTAAGATTGAGCAAAATCAGTATTGCTCATCACAGATATAGGTAGGGCGAATTTAGCCTTGTAATCCTCATCTAATACAGTAGTATCTTCCATTTCGTCAGCCCATCTTTGTAAATCATATTGAGTGTTTAAAGAAATTATTTCTTGGCCTTCTAGACCTTCTCTATTAGAAAGGCTCTCTTGTATGTCGTCTAAAGCCTCTCTTAGTTCTAATTCAGCCTCATCTGTAATTGATACTAATTTTTTGTTAGTATTATCTTCATAAATTAGTAGCGGGTCTGCTACTGCTCTCAACTTACCAACATCTCCGCTATACTCACTAACATTTTCATCAGTATATTGTCCCAAACTTTCTCCGGATAGGGTCTGTCCTCCCCCTGCATTTTCACTAAGAGTAGACATCAAATCTCTCGCTAATTCTGAATTTACATCTGCAAAACTAACAGGGTCATCTTCATATCTTTCTTCTAATGACTCTTTATCAAACAAATCTTCTGCTATCATTATGTTAAGCATAATGTTCCAAAACTTTTGTCTACGATTTGTAAAGTCTTTATCTACAGATGGGAAATAGGCAATATATTGTAACTTGTTTAAGTCTATTTTTTGTAAATCTTCTAAAGCGTCTTGAGCCTCATCAGCCTCTTCGGGGAATTCTATCTTTGCCAACTTGTCAAATAATTTCTCCGTATCTTCTTTGAACTGCTCGAATTTTTCAGTGACACTATTCCAAAAATCATAAATCTCTATTCTAGTAGATTTTTTAGATGCATCTGCTACTCCCAAGTATCTTTTAATTGGAAACTTTCTTTCGACTATTGATATTTCTATGTTCTTTTCCTCTAAATCTTCTGATAATTTGTCTATAATAAAATCATAATTATCGGCTAATATTTTCAAATCATCATTCTGTGAAGCCCCTGCTACTGCGGCTTTTAGGCTATCATTTTCTAGTAAAGAAATATCTTCGTTTCTTATTTCTACATTTCTTCTGTTTCTTAGTTTAATTTCAACCAAGTCATTATAATCTACTAAAACACCATCTACAACTATATTCATATCAAGTAGTGGCTGTATTACTGACCTAATTTGTTTGACTCCTCCTTCCAAAATCGCCCTAGTTCCTGTTCCGGATAAGTTTCTTAATTGTTTATTAAGTTCCTTTTTGAGTTCATCAGTTTCTTCTTTGATGTATTTTTTTCTAGCCTCTAGATTTTGTTTAGTTTGTTCGGGGTCTTGGCTTGGTTTATCGGGAAATTTCTCGTTGGCTTCCTGTTCTATTTGTTCTATGTATGGTGCAAGCATTCTACCACGAATGGCTTTTCTTTGGACTTTATTTGCTTCACTTAGAAATTTAAGTTGTTCTTTATCAAATTCGACCTTCATGTTGTTACTCTCCTTATTATTGGTGGACTTGCTGATGACAGTTTATCTAATACTTCCTTTACCATAGTATCTTTGAATTGTTCGGGGTTCTCAACTAGCCTTTCTACGGTTTGCTTGAAGCCTTCGATGATATCATCTCTTGCTCTATTTAGAATTGAAGCCATATTGCCATTTAACTTTTCTGCTTCTTTCTTGGCTTTATCGGGATTTTTCTTTATATTTGAGTCTATTATTTTGTAAGATTTTTTGACTTCATCTCCTCTTATAGCGGCTATAACACCTAAAAAGATTAAACTCCTTTCGGCACTAATAACATCCAAAGCACCTTTATCTCGATTGTAAGTTTTTACATGGTCAATTAGATTATTTTCTTTAGCGAAATCTATTAAGAAAGCAGGGAAATTACCTTTCGAGTTTATTTGATTTCTAAGTTTTTGTGTGGATTCCTTTATATCTCCACTAAGACCTTCCTTTAATTTTGCTTCTAACTCTTCTATTTTCTGTTTGAGTTTTTTCTCCGATTGAATTATTTTGCCCTTTCCGCCTAATTCGGGCTTGTCTGTGCTTTCTACTTTTCTCTCTTTCGGTTTTCCTTCTACTTGGGATAGTAGTTTTTTAGCCCTTTCTAATTCATCCTTTATCCTTTCTTCTATCATTTCAGTAGTGCCTGTTTCTACCTGTATTCCTTCATTTTTTTTGGCATCCTCAAAAGTAAATGGTATAAATTCATTGAGTTCTTCTCCATAATCATCCTCTTCTTCAAAAGTAAATATTTTGGCACTATCGGCTCTTTCTTTACCGTCATATTCTTTTATTTTTGGAGAACCGTCAGGATTTCTAACAATATTTCCGTCTTTGTCTCTTTCTTCTGCTTCATATTTAGCAGGCCTATTTCGGAAAAAATAATCCACTCTAACTTCGTCTTCTTCATAGCCTTGTTCTAATAAATATTTTTTAATCGCTTCTGCTTCTTTGACAGTATAACTGTTTTTTAGGAATTGATATGTTTCGTTTCTTACTGTATCCACTTTATTAGTTACTACTGCATCTGCCCTGTCACTATCTGTTAAAACTTTGTAGACTTGTCTTCTTAGTTTATCAAATGGTAAATTTATATTTTCTATTGAACTTCTAAAAATCCTAAGAGGAACATTATAATCCTCGCTTTCTTGTTTTCCAGTATCGGGTAAAGTTCTAGTAATGTCTTCTACGATGAGCGTTCTTGCCTCTTTTTGGGACATGCTTCCTTGTGTTCTTATTTGGTCAAAAAAAACATCAGCCCAATTTTGTTGTTGAAATGTGTTTTTTATAATTATTTCTGCATAGGGATTGAAATTAAAACTCTTTTTGCTGCCTTTTTCTAAGAATAATAACTTAGGTAGTTTTACTATGCGAGATTCATTTTCTAATATTTCTTTAAATCTTACAGGCTTAAAACTAGTAACTACCCCTGCAACCCTGTCTATGATTCGCATATAATTTATAATTGAACTTGCTCCGAAGGGCTCTACTAATTCATATTTGACATTTTTAGCGGATAAGGTTACTGCTTCTATTATTTTAGGGTCAATTTCAACAACTTTGGAGTCAATATTCAACATTAGGCCGTTTTTATCCTTAAATTTGTTATATAATTGTAGAGCGACAGCCTTTTCTTTAACAGTATCGTCATCATCTAAAATTTCAACCTTATTTTCCTTATCTCGCTTGATTTTAGGTTGAATCAATAGTCTAAAATCATTTAGAGTCCTAATATTTAGAAGAATTACATCACCATCTACTCTAGCCGCATTAGTATTTGATTTTCCTCCTAGATTTTCTGCTAATTTTTCCATTTCTGCGTTGCTAGGTGGCGTTTGAGTAAAATAAATGTAAGATTTTTGAGTATCAAGGCGCAAATATTTCAATTTGGCGGCTATTTTTTTGTTTTTCTTTAGTGTGCTTACTCCTAAAGACCCAAATTTGTCAATTTTTTCTAAAATTTTAACAACTTCATCGTGTTTTCCTTCATTTTTTAGTTGAACTGCTTGGTCAAGTAACTTTTCTATCTCTACTTTTGGCAAAAAAGTCAAACTTTCCATTAATTCTGTTAAATTTCTTTGTATTTCATCCATTGATAAGTCCATGTGGCCAGTATTCGCCCAAGTTTCTACAAATTTTTCTAAAGGAAGTTGGCCAGTTCCAACTTGTCTAAGAGTATTCTTTATTTTTTCAAGCCCGCCTTCAGTATCTTTGTCTCCGCTAGCCACGGCATCCTTTACTTGCTGTAAATATTTTTGAAATTGCGCCCTATTTACTAAATTATAGGCTATCATAGTTTTATTAGATTGCACTTTAGGCATCTTTAGAACTTCTTGCCACGACAATAAAAATCACTCCTGCATTCATTCTAGGGATTCTTTCACTTCTGTTAATAGTCTAATTGCTCTATTTATTACAGCCATACTTGGCCTAAGTTCTTCACCATACTGCTCTTTAAGCATAATTAAAGTTTCTAAACCTTCTTCTATATGAGGAGTTTTTGCCAAAAGACTTGCCGCCATCTTATTATCTTTCAAATATCCTTTCGGAAAATATCTTTTAATTATTTCTTCCCAACTCATTGTAATTTCTCCTGCATTCTCTTCTTAATGTCTAACCAAATTTCGGGATTGTTTTGCGCCAATACTTCTTGGACTATTTGCATTTGGGCGACAATAATTGTATCTTGTCTCTTGTGAATCAATTTACCCTTAAACTCCATAAGATATTTTAGCGACTCTCTAATTTCTCTAGCGAGTTTAGTTAAAGCATCAATCATTTTTGGATTGAGGTCACTACCTAAATCATTGAATACTTGTTCTAATCTTGTATCTAGTTTAGCCACATTGTTAGAAAGCAGTTCAACTTCATTAACTTCTTTTCTTGCTATCATCATAGCCGCACTTTCTTGAACAATAGGCATCAAATGGTGCTTCATGTGTCTTTGGATTTGTTCTTTAGTAGTGTCTAATGCTTCTGCAACAGATTCACTTTCAATACTACCTTCGCTAATTGCCTGTTCGTAGTGTTTTCTCATCGGGTCTACACACAATTTACATTTCGGGTTTGAACTCATTTTATATTCGCCCATGTGATTTCTTTGGTGTTGTGCCGCAGTTCCACTTCTCCAACCGTATTTCTCATCTAATTCATCACAGGTTATTTCTCCGGAGTCGAGCATTCGCTCTAATTCCGCCCTGTCTTCATGTTGGCACATGCCGCACCTTTTTCGGCTAACGGCCAATTTATCTCCTCCAAAGATTCTGTTGCCAAAATTTAGAAATTACTTTGTTGTCTAAATTACCTTGAGCCTCTTCACCAAACTTTTCTCTTCTAGTTTTTCTATAGTCGAAGCCGCCTCTTCTATCACTTTGCCATGCTCTAAATCCATTTGGTGCTTTCTTGTCCTTACTTCCGAATTTTCTTTGAAGGGCTAAGTCCACTAAACCTATGACCGGAGTAGCAGTAGAAGTTAATCTCATTCTGTCAAAATAAACTAGTATTCCGTCTTCTCCCGATTCTATTCCCGCTAAGCCTCTAACTAAATTTTGGTCACGGTTTCCTAATCGCAAATCAGTAGCATTGAGGCCGCTTCTAACTTTATTAGTTAATAGTCTACCACCTGCATTCCAAAGAGATTCATTCGTCACAACTTTGTCAAAATATTCTCTTACGGATTCTATTTTGTCTAATTCCGAAGCAGGAGTTCTAGGAGGAATATTATCTAACCTAATACCCACTGGGTCATCTCTTTCTAGTTCTTCTTCTGCTTCTCTCATAATTTCTATAAGTCCTTTCGGCTTAGAGAATTTAGTATCTTTATTGGAGAACAATGCCAAGTGTGGAGGATTTTCCCCTGCTAGCCAAGAAGGGTCTACTCCATTACCTTCACCTGCATAATTATCAGTCTTATAATGTCCTTGAACTTCTTTCTCTTCTATTACTTCACCTGTATCGGGGTCTTTTATTTTGTCAGTAAATAATATGAAAGCAGGGTCAAACGCTTCGGTTCTTCCTCCTACATCTTTTCCTGTGTTTCTATATTTTTCTAATTCATCTGCGAATTGACTGATTAGTTTCGCTTCTGCTTTGGTTAAGAATCTGTTTTCTTCCATTATCTCATCAATCTTATCCAAGAACTCAATCGCACCTTGACCCGACCTTCCTTTATTTCTACTACCATCACGAATAATGTCTTCTGTCTTTAAGTGCATTTTAAGAAACTTATACAGGTTGCCTACATTTTTAGTTTCCAAATCCCCATCAGTAATGTTGGTGCAATTTGTTTTCCATTGTTGGTATTTACTAGGGAAAGAATAGTTTGGGGCATCTACAGGATTACCATTGATGTCTATTTCATCTTTTTTCTTTTTGTCTTTGTCGCCCTTCTTCTTTTCATTTTTTAGAAGGTCGTCTTTCTTTTTCTTTTTAGAATATGATACGCCAAACATAGCAGGGGAAGATGTGGTGGTTACAGCCGCCTGCTGTTTTTCTTCTTCATCTTTTAGAATATCTCTCCATGACATTTTAATCACCTCTTAGTAAAGACGCTTCTACCACGACTTCTTTCCTTTTTCCTTTCCTTTGCCCGCAAAACCTCTAAATCTTTTTCATCTATTTTGTCTTTTGGAGGGGCTTGTTCGGCTATTTTCTTTTGGTTGCCAAACAGTTTCTTTTCGAATTCTTCTCTTTCTATATCAGTTCTTTCTATTGTTCCACAACTTCCTTTTAGAACCTTTTTCCATGACATAGTTCGCACCCCTTATTTATTCGTTAATGTCCCTGTGTTATAGTTTTAACTGTCTTGCACTTTTCTCATCATTGTTATTATAACATCACCAATGGCATCTGCTAACAAATAATGTTGCTTTAATAAATCTTCTAATGTTTCCGGACTTATTTGCTTTTCACTAAAGAAACTATTAACAGTATTTCCCACCTTTCTCAAGACTTGTGCATGTTCGGTAATAGCATCTATAGCCATCTGATAATCTCTTTGTTGATTATTTTTAATAATGTCCTGCCATGTCATAATATCGCCTCATAGTGTTTCTAATAGATGCAAAAAGTATCTAGAATAGGCTCTTGCATTTTCGGGAGTAGTTGTAAAATATTCCTCCCTAGCAAAAGTAGTTCCTTCTGTAGGGGACATTTTTCTATCTGCCTCTTGTCTCTTTTTCAAATACATATCAATGGCTTTTTTGATAGTCTCTTCTTTCATTACTTCTATCATTCTGCCGTATTTTTTTACTTCGGAAGTATCTAATGAGTTTATTATTTCTCTAGCGAGGGCGATTGGCATGCCTAAATCAACTATCTTTCTACTTAGGATTCTTTTCTCAACAGGTCGCTTCTTAAGGACAGTTTGCCAACCTTCACTCTTAAGAAACGATTTTCTTTCTTTTGTGTTTTTTCTTCTATTTGGGTGATGACTATCTTCTACATTCTCATAAAGAGTTAATTCGTTTCTCACTTCTCTACGACTACTTCTTGGAAGTTCTTGAAACAAGCGTTCTAATGTCTTTTTCATATCATATTTATACTCGGCCAATTCATATTCAAGTGTTACATTTTGTTCCCTTGATAATTTTATTTGATTAACTAGGGGTTTTGCTATTTCATATTCTTCTTTATCCATACGCATTGGTTTATTATCAAAATAATTATTGAACCTATTGTATATTTCTGTTTTTAAATTTTTAGTGTGTTGCTTATTATCTAAATTCCCACCTTTTAGTCCAATTAAATCTCTAAGGTTTTTTGAATATTTTAGAATTTCCTTTCCCATTCTTTCTACTTCACTTTCATCTTCTGCTCGTAGTTTTTCTAATAGTTTATAATATTCTTCTTGGCTTATACCATCTTGTTCAGCAAATTTTAATTTTCTATTAAAATCCATTTCCATATCACCAAGTTTCCAATAAAGTTCCCAAACTTTCCTATGAGGTGTGTCTAACTCGTTTTCATAAATATTCTTATATGTTTCAGTCATATACGCCTGAAGTCTTATTTTGACTTGCTCCCTTTTAATTTCACTAGAATCTCTTATAGCAGGTTTGGACATAGAAAATCTATTAGGGTCTACATTTCCCTTTTTTCTTTTAGGGATTTTAATGTCCCTTCTATTTTTTAGAATGTCTAACCAATCCATTTTTTATCACCTAAACTGCGGGAGTATCTTTTTCTTTCTTTTCTTTTCTTCTCCTTATTTCATTCATTTCCTCATTAGAATATTTATGATAAGGATTGCGTTTTAGTTGTTCTTCTTTTGTTTTTATTATATCTTTCCAACTCATTTCTTACCACCTGTAACAAAACACTTCTTTGACTTTTCCTCTTTCTCATCTACTTCTTTTGACTTTGCATCAAACCACTTATCGAGATAGTTGCACCTTGTCATAATTATCGCCCATACTCTTTATTTAATTTCATAACAAAATCCGCTACTAATTTTTCCATCTCTTCTAAATCTTGTAGGCTATTAGAATCATCTACCATCTCTCGGATAGTATCTAGGTCTTGTTTTATTTGCCCTCTCATAAAAGCCATATCTGTCATAGAATCCGCCTTATTCATTTTTTTGTCTTCGAATTGAGGAATAAGAGGATATTCTTTTGACGGTAGCCCCTGCTTAATTCTCTCTCTTGCTCGCCTAACATCTATTGGTAGTTCTTCTTCCTCTTCTTTTATTATTTCTTTCCAACTCATAATTTATTCCTCCTTAATATGCCCTGCCTGTATTGCTTTTCTTAACCATCTATTTAGTTCTTGAGGAGTAGCATCTCTTCTAATTAAAATGGCCACTTCATCCAATGCATCCAATGGAGTCATCATTTTTTGAACATGACCTTTCCAACCCATATTATCTACCCCTAATATATTCATCCATCCAACTGGCAGGATTACTTTCAAACAAATCTTGAGGAGGCAATTCCTTTGATTGTTTATCTTCTGTAGGTTCTTTTCTACACTTATCCCAATCGTTCAACACATCCTCTACTTCGTTATAATCGAACAGTTCTGCCAAAAAGCCCCTTTTAGCATCATTACTCATCTCCACAAATCTTTCAATAGAATCGTATAATGAAAAACAATCTTCTTCGGATAAAATTGAAACGGTGCTTTCTAATGCTTTTTTGTTCTTTTTATTATAATCTTTTATGAAATCATCTAAAGAAGCATAAGTGCCTCTTTTTAAATACGGTTCAGCAAAACTTCTAAAATTATCATCTACCATTTTATCGAGGTGTTCCGGAGTTCCAATCTTTTCAATGGCCTTTTCGAAAATATTTACTATTTTGACCCTAGCCTCTTCACAGCACATATCGTCTCTATTCATTTCTAGATTTTTGAGTATGGCTTTCCATGTCATATTAATCACATATTCCCGTAATAGTTGCCTCTTTGTTCTCTTTCACGATACATAGCATCTTCCATAGGAGTTTCACCCTCATTCTCATATTTACCTGTATATCCAATATCGCTCAATAGTTCGAACTCTAATTGCTCAAAGGCTTCCTTAATTTGAGCATCTTTATCTAAGTTATATTTTTTCATATAATCTTCTATTTTTTCTAATAGTGGAGAAATAATATCATATTTTTTATCGTCTTCATCTGCTTTCTTAATCTCGTCTTTCCATGTCATATTATTCACCTAATACCCATACCTAAATGTATTTTCGGGAAACATATCTCTAGCAGAAGGAGAACTAGGCATTTTAGAATAATCAATATCTTCTAATTCTCCTTCAAACTCATCAAAGAAATTATCGTAAAAACTGTTTTCATTCAAAAACTCATTTAATTTATCTTGAGGCAAACTATCTACTGTGTATTCAGGGTTTTCCATAATATTGTGATAAAATTCCACTTCGCTTTCCGGCATTCTAAATTGACTTGATTCTACATAAGGCTCAAAATCCCTCAAATATTCAATAAGACCTTCTCTAGTTAATTCTGCCTTTAGTATATCTTTCCATGCCATAATATCACCTAAACTGATTAATTAAATCTTGAACTTCTTTTAGTAATACAGGTTTTAACTTTTTATCTACTAAGGTGTCAAGGAAATCCATATCTCTATTTTCTGTCATAGTATCATCATCAAATAATTTAGAATACATTGTTTCTATCATAGCAGATACAGTTTCCTGCAACCCCGCTTCTGTTCTAATTTTCAATATGTTTTCCCATGTCATATTATCACCTTAAATTTCTCAAAAAATGTGGCGGAATTTTTTTTCAACGGTGCTGTTTATACCATGCAATAAACTTATCAGTCGGCCCACTACTCATTGTTATTTGTGTCAATCTTTCCAATGGTGGCAAGTTTGGTTCTGTTTCTTTTCTAAACTGTGCTACTAAATGAGGTATAGTGCCTTTGTCAATGGTAACAGAATTATTACCTTCACCAAATTGCACACTATTTCCTAAATCCTTAGCATAGCCATCTCCTACTTTCATATCTAACTGTTGTTTTCTTAGTTCGTCTTTCCATGTCATCTTATCAACTCTTTTTTCCCCAAAAATGTGGCGGAATTTTTTTGGCACTTGCGTTTTTATTTTTTTCTATAGATTTATATTCCCACAATAAAAACATAAACAATAAACCGTGAGGTTTTATTTTATTAGATTTAAATAAACGGTTTTGTTTGTTATAATTGCGCCCGTTTAAATTGTTTAAATTAACATTATTACTTCGCAGTATATTGTTTATTACTGAAAAGGGCGATTTAATGTTATTGAAAATGGTGTGATAAACTAGTTGCGGGAGGTTTAGAAACATAGTTTATCAGTAATGGCAAATCGCCTTAGATTATAATATATTCGGTTCTAAAATGGTTGAATTAATTGTTTAATATTCAAAATAGAGCATTAAATCGTTATGTTTTAAATCTACAGAAATAAAAATTTTGGAATACAAAGCATATGGTTGTGTATTGGAATATGCAAAATGCATAAAGGGCATTTATTCTCAAGGTTAGTCAATAATTGTTTATAGCGGCTAACAAACGAATAAAAAACGCATTACGCAACTACTCAATGTTTAATTCTAAAGCCTACATCCTTCCTAAACAATGCCCCTGTTCAACATTCTCTAATTATGCACAATGAATTGCCATCGCATGTTGCCAATTGCTACTACAACCATATGGTTTGAGACTTTGGCGATATAACCCTACCTATATTCGCCATTACAGCGATATAGGGATTACGGGGAGGCATTATCAATTAGTCCTCATCATATTGCACCTTCTCTTCCATTAGGGAGGCTATGTCTAGGTTGCTTGCATTATTGATATCTATTCGATAGAACCATGCTCTAACGAGTATATTCAGTATGTCGCCATTGTTTAGTATTCTTTGAATCATAGCCATATTTTTACTGTCTAACACACCTATTTGGCCACTTCTATCCATTTGACCGTTGTAGCCTACACCACACATGCTTAGAGCATCAAATAGCACTCTCAAAGTCCTAATAGAGCCGCTACCGAATTCATCGAATAGCATTTCAAACAGTCTTTTTATATCTTCATTCTCCTTTATATCATTAATTCGTGACATATCCAAGTCATTCTTAACCGTATAAGGTAGTTTGTCCACAAAGTTTCCATTACCATATGGT
>Ga0196899_1000334_pt1 | contig 25629 bp, 46 predicted proteins | sample VirMetDEL_Sep_01_FD_169095 | JGI IMG/M metagenome (GOLD analysis project Ga0196899, IMG submission 169095) | Aqueous microbial communities from the Delaware River and Bay under freshwater to marine salinity gradient to study organic matter... | ecosystem: Environmental > Aquatic > Marine >... | reverse complement strand
TCTAGGAAGCCTCTGATATTCATTCAGTAATTCCTTTGCGTTTAGCTAGTGCAGCTGATGCACCGCTGAGTGTGTTGACTAGGTAAGGCTTAACACTGGCAGGGTTCTGGTGTCCACTCACCTGCATAATACCTACGAGATCAACGCCTGCTTCCACCATCTCAGTGATAGCTGTGCGGCGTAAGTCACGTGCCTGTAAGTCAGGGTCTAGTCCTGCCTCATCCTTAACGCGATTGACGTAGTGATGTATGTCAGTCTCTGAGTATGGATTGTAGCTACCACTCTTAGGCTTGACGTGTGGTGCTACGTATGGTTGGAACCCGAAGTCTTCCTTCTGTTGTTTGAGCATAGGCATTAGCCCATCATCAATAGGCAGGTGTACCTCAGCGCCACGCTTAGACTGTGTGATGTCTACACGTTCCTGTTCAAAGTCGATAGCGTCCCACTTGAGTAGACGCATATCACCTATACGTTGGCCCCACTCGTATGACATATGTACGATTAGACCTATGCTACGGGACCACCAGTGTGAGTACGCTGTGTCTAGGAACAAGCGCACATCATCAGTCGTCCACTTCACATTGCGAGGCTTGTCAACCTTACGCTTCAGCAGGGACACAGGATTGTACAAGAGAGCCTCGTGCCGACGAGCTAGGTTAAGTACTATACTCAGGCACGAAGCGTTGTAGTTAGCTGCACGTGGGCCTCTCTCGTTAAGCCACGTGTCGTAAGCGTAAGTGACGTGCTTGAGGCTGATGTCACGTAGCTTGATGTTACCTAGCACCTTACCTTTCTGCACCTTAGTCATACAAACTACAACCAGTCTAGTCTCGTACTGCTTCTGTGTTGGGCCACTTAGTTCAGCAAAGGCAGGGCTATTCAAGTATGCAGTGATTGCATCACGCAGGGTGTTAGTACCCTTCAAGTCTAGCTGTTTATGTTTCACCATTTTTTCCTCACTTTCCAGTATGCCCAACACTCTACACAATGTCCTTGCCCTAGCACAAGATCAATGAAGTACACAACGTTAGGTTTCTTTTCCTTTTGCCACTGGTAGTTCCTTGCGCTGAACGTCTGATTGTTTTGTCCTCCGAGGATTACGTTTATCAGTACGCTCAGTGCTGTCAGTACTCGACTCAGGTAGATTACCAACCCAGTGTGTAACATCATCAGTCGGGTCATCCTCTTCTCCACTCTCTTCTGTCATATTAAAATACTCCAAAGCCTAGACCAAATGTAACCCACGCCATCAGTACGATGGCGCAGTACAATAGTAGGTCTTTAAAAATTTGGAACATACAGTTCCCCCTTGTCACGTAGTGCATCAATGTGGCGTAGCTCTTGACGTAAAGCATCAGCCTCATCGAACTCACCATCCCAGTCAGCATCGTCGATAGCACGAGCTACACGATTATGCTCCTCATTGATAGGTGACAAACGTGGATCATCATAGTTAGGCATCTTCATACTCCTCTTGGTATTCTTTCCAGTTCTCATACTCATCATCTAAACTCCACTCAGAGATTAGATCACTAGGTACATTATCAGACCAGTCATCATCTGTAAAGTCTACTTCGTAGCTGTTGTCTTCGCCTAGATCATACAGACCTATGAAGCACATACCTGGCTCATAGTATGACGCAGATATTTTGATGTCGTGATTAGCTTCACCATTCTGATAGGCTGCGATGGGTGGACCCCACGCACTATCAAAGCTCACGTAAGCAAAGTAATCACCTTCAATCTCTTCAGGTCCATCTACAGTAGCGTCACTGATCTCCCACTTAGTACCCCACTCTTCGAGTGCTGTGCCGTAGTCCCACTCACCGATAGGGTTAAGGAACTCTAATAGTTTATCTTCTTGAGCAGCAGCAACCAGAGCATCCATCTTCTCTTTGGTTCCACTGACAGTGATTGTATTCATACACCAGTTAGGCATTGTTGTTCTCCTATGTATAAGTAAAGGCGGGGCCGAAGCCCCACTAGTTTAGCCTGCAAAGTGACGCACCTTACGTGAGCCACGCTTGTTGCCAGACTGTTCGATGTACACGCTGCGCTTACCTATGTGGTATGCAGTCATACAAGCACCACGTGTCACGCCAAAGCGTTTGATATATTGGCGCTTGCGGGTCAAGCCCTTGATGCCTGCGAAGTTAAAGCGGAAGCCAGTAGTGCCATCGTTAAGTGGTTTAGTTGCGAAACATACAAACATTATTTTGTCTCCTCTAGTGCTGTACGAATTTCAGATAGTAAGTTCTTGAGTTCTGCGTTGTTAGCCATACGAGTGTTAGGCAATATCTTCTCACACATATCAAGTATCTTCAGGTTTAGTTGTTTAGTAATCATTTGTCAAGCCCTCCGTCTATGACAATAAGTTTAGGTTTGTAGGCAGCCTTGGGTACAGGACGTATGAGTTCGTGTCTGTACTCAAGGAACCTATCGTAGTCATACTCATCGAGTCTTAACTTCGGACGGTCCGAAGATAGATCAAACCAAGCGAAGTTGAACAGGGTCTCAAGCAATGCAAGCATACGTATGCCTGACTGCTCAGTCCTGCAAGCCGTAATCAAATACTTGTTGTCGTTGATCACCTCGGAAAGGTAGCGGGTATCCTCGTCTGTCTCGTCGAGTGTATGCATAGTCATTGTTGTGTCTCCTTACATCTACTTTGTAATGTCTTAACTTCTTGAGCGTACCATCTATACGATCTTCAGGTACAGTTGCTATGAACTTACCGTCAATGAATATTTTATATGTATTCATAGCCTGCTCCTAGCATCACCTTTGTCGTAACCTTCTGGTCACCACCACCAGTTAGCACAGCCAATGTTGCTTTGTCAATAGGCTCTCCAGTGTCCTTAACTACGAAGCTGCTGTACTTGTATGGATTGTACGTCACCTCCTTGCCGTGAAACACAGCGTGGAAGTAGTTACGAGCACAAGCCTCGTCATCCTCTGGCAAGATGTAACCACGTACAAAAGCGTGGACATTCTTCTTACGCTCACGTAGTACACGCTCACGTCCTGCCTTACGTACTACGAACTGAGGGTTAGCGATAGCAATGTGATTAGTGTGGTCAATCACACGCCCTGTCTTACAGTCACGCACACTGAATAACTTCTTGTGCAGATTAAAGTATACTTCAACTCGTTTCATTGACACACCCTTTCTTCCATTTACTTACATAAGGTTTATTTCCTGTGGCTTCCGACACCTCTAAGTAAATAACCCATCCATTTATTTCTACATAAACCGATTCATCTGTACGTCTATCAACTCTCATCTTCCAATAACTCCACATCTGTTTCCCATACCCAATCACCTACACCGCTGTCGTTGAACTCGCCACCGTCAACGTTGTCCTTGATCCAACGCCACCATTCGTCCTCTGGAATATCATCAGGTACATAACCCTCCCAATCCAAGAAGCTAATCATTTGTGCTGTCGATCTAACTCTGGGCATCACTCATCTCCTCGTTAAGTAAGTAGCTACCTATAGTCTCCTCGACTATATCGAATAGCGTATTGAATCTATCTTGTGCATCATCCGTGTACATCACACAGTCGTGCACCTTGTCGTGAAAGTACAAGTCCTCTGGTGCAGTCACATTAGCATAGTACATATTCTCTAGTACAGCACCTGCAATCTCAGCTACAAGTTCTGTTCGTGTTGCTCTACATATTAGGGGCATTAGTTTTCCTCCTGAAGTAATCTCTGCATAAACTTTAGCATCTGCTCTTCGTACTCGAATGTGATCTGCCATTCGTTGTCAGGCATAGCATTCCACAGATGATACTGTCCGTCAGGATATGATATGATAAACTTATACTTCATTGTTCTAACTCCATTACATAAGGTTTGCTACCAAAGTCGGTAACGTTACACCAGTTATCAATCCACTTGCCGTGCAAGCAGTCACAGATAGTTTCATCAGGTGCATTGCCGTGCACTAGGTATGCCCAGTCTACAGGTGTAAGCTCCAGTGTGTCAGGGTTCACGGTGCATAGCTCAAGCTCTACCTCATCACACGCAGTGGCAGCTTCCCATATCGCATCAGGGTTGCGGCCTGTGTAATCTATCTCACCCTCCCACGATATCATTACTACGCACTCAGTGTGTGTAATCACATCGTTGATCATCTTGTATGCTACATCGTTACTCATTGTTCTAACTCCTCTGGTACAACATCCCAACCAATCCATTCAGTATAATAACATATCTGTTTGGCATCAGGTTCATCATACAAATCATCACGCTCTAAATTATCTGCCATATTACGAAGCTCATCATCAGTACAATCGTCTGCTACACGGCGTGTGACCTCGTATTCAACCGTAGTATTTAAACGTATCTTAACTGTCTTCATTGTTCTAACTCCATAATTGCAGTGACGTGATACTTAGACACAGCATCACCAGTTGGCAAGGACTTATTCATACCACCCTTGTCAGCTACGTAGTTACACCACGTGTTCCACCAGTACTCGGCACCTCTGCGTCTACACAGCTTAACGTAGTCACGTATCTTGCGGCGGCGTAGCTCAGGCTTGACCTTCTTGTTAAGCAGCAAGCTATCTTCGGACCGTCCGAGCATACGAATGTTGTGGCGATCCAGACAAGCCACCTCAAAGCCGCACATCTGTGCAATGAAACCCGCCTTGACCATACCGATAGACGGAATAGACACAAACAAATCGACAGCCTCTTGAGCACCGTCAATAGTGTCCTTGCCATACTGCTGAGCGATAGAGTTGATCTTTTCGTGCAAGCGCTGGGCGTTAGCCTTGGCATACTCTATGCCTTGCGCCTTGGTACTGGACACCCACTTGCTGTGGATGCCCTCCGCTTTAATAGATACACGCTGCTGTATGACACGTGAGAGTGGCATATTGATTGTGCATAGGGTGAACTCTATCACGTCATACAATCCATCGGCTGATGCCATAGCGTATTGAGCGATTGCGTTACAGTCACGTTGATACATTGTGAAGTCTCCTCTCGTATCGTTTTATCTTTCTGTGCCATCCAGTAGGCCGATGACATATAGAGCACCAGTTAAACCTGATGTGTCATCATTGTCAATAGCTTCCTTGATAGCCTCACGTACAAAGCGTAAGCTCTCACGTACTAGCTGTTCTTTTTCTTGATCAGTCATTACATTCTCCATCACTCGTAATGTGGTCTAACCTCAGGCCAATCCCTAGGTCTATGCTCTTCTACTCTGACCTTCAGATGTTTGTCAATACCCATCCTAAGTTCAGTTGCTCTATTGAGTGCAGCGTCCTCATCGAAGTATGAGTTCCACACATAACCGTTATAGCCTGCATCGTAGTACCACCCGCCTTCTTCTGGGCCACCGTACTCACGGCTATACTCATACACATTTACATAGTATCTCTTACGCATCTTTCTTTATCTCCCAAGTAGTAAAGTTCAACAGTCCTTCTAGCCAATCGGTTTCATCGTAGGGTTCCCATTCCTCACCACGATCATCATTTATTTCACGCAGTATATCAAACAGTGTGGCTTCCCACACTTCCCCATCAATAGTATTTACGAGTGTTATAGGTTGCTTACGCATCATACACTCCTAACGCACCAGGGTTCTGCCATTCACAGAATAGATCATACTGATCTAACACCTTGTTAATCTTTTCGTTTACACCGAAGTCATCTAGCTCACCATAGGAACCATCAGACATAGCCCAATAGTCAGCCCATACTGTATCGTAGTTCTCCTCTGCGCTGATCAGGAAGTGATAGCTCTCACCTTCGTGAATGTACATAGGCACACCCATATTCTTGAGCATAGTGTATGCAGATTTAGCGTGACGTTTCATTGGTATTGCTCCTCTAATAATAGCTGCTTGACGTATGGCACTGAACGTCCACACATCGCACTCAGTTTCTCTACTGTGACACCCCAATGCGTATCAAAGAAATACAAAATCTCTTCGTCGCTCCAGTGGAAGCCACCTTGTAATTTAATCTTGTCCATATTGTCAACTCCTCTATTTACGGACGGTCCGAAGAAAGAGATGGCCTAAGCCACCTCCTCCGTGATCTCCTCGCATACATAGTATGTGTCAAGGTCTGGGCGGTATGTCCACGCCTCCTCATACTGTGCCTCACTTGCAGGGATGGATTTGAACTCACCCAAGAACAAGTCATCATACCCTACATTAGGGAACTGCCCTGCCTCATTGTTGAACTTGAGCGTGGCGTACACCTTGCCGTAGTACCCATCACGCAGTATCAGGATAGACTCTTGCTTATCTACATAGCCAGACTCAGCGATGTGTTCCATAAAGTCATCCCATCTCATTATGTACGAGCGTTCAAGCTTGCCCTTGTATGAGCCGATGCATAGCTTCATCTTGCCTTTGGTTTTACCCATCACCTCACGCTCATCTACGTAGCGTAGGAACTTAGCGTTAGTGTGTACGTCATCATCGTTGTCGATTGCAAAGATTACATATTCACCCATATCATTTTCTCCTTCTGGGTTGTGCTGTCATCGGACGGTCCGAAGATAGCGGTTTCGATCTCGTATGTATATAAGAATGACACCCCATAAAATGTTTGTCAACCCCACCATAATGAGGCCAACAGAACTTCATAGGTCGCATCAGTATACGCTTGCGTAGCGGGTATTTTCTGCGTCCCATATCACAGCAGCCCCGCACCCATAGCATAGCCGAGCACATAGCCGAACAGGCACAGGCATAGCATATTGAGCAGGAGCATAAAGGTGTGAGTGCGTTGTTTCGCTTTGCGTTGTTTGCTAGTCATATCAAAAAATCCTTGTGTTGTATTTTCGGACGGTCCGAAGATAGGGGGACAAAAGAAAACCGCCCCGAAGGGCGGCTGTGTTTATGCAGGAACTGTAAGTTCAACGTCGAGCGGGACCAATTGGATGGATGCATTGCGGCGATCACCATAAATATTGAAATGCCAACAGCTATCGTCCCCGTCTATGACGGCGTTATCACCTACATATGCGATTGCGTTATCGAGTGCATCACTCTTGCGATTGAATGCGCCTAGTGTGCCGTCATTGTCTGAGCCGTGAATAACATAAACTACTTTCATTTTACTGATCCTTTCAGGATTAAAGTTTTATTTTCGGACGATCCGAAGATAGGGAAGCCCCGCCGCTAAGCGGGGCCGTGTTCATTATGCCTTGCTTGCCTTGGTCAATGCCTTGCGGAAGTCTGCAAGTGTGATGCCGTTGTCGTTCAACAATTTCATTGTGGCCTTGGCAAGGCTGTCCGCTGTGATAGGTGCATCCGCTTCCGCTGTGGGTTTAGCCGCTTGCTTGCCCTTGGATGTGTTACCTGCAGTCTGCGCTTTTTTGACCCGCTTACGGACCGCTGAGGCACCAAGTGAATTGAGTTCACCTTTTTTGTTTAGCTTCGCTACTTTGTCCCAGTTCTCAGCGACGAACATTGCATCGTTGCGGTCTTGTGCTGAGCGCTTGCTTAGGGGTGTGGCGGCGATAGCTGCACCAAATTGCTTGTTCGACTTGTAGACTGAGCGAAGCTGTAGCAACCATAGGCCAATATCACGGGTCTGAAAGAGCACCAATTCTGCGGTGTCATCACGCTGATCAAATAGGTGTGAAACGTGATCACAAGCCTCTGTGAATGTATATGATGTGCCTTTGTATGTTACTTTTGCGTCGATGTGTGTTTTTGCTACTGCGTTTGTCATATCGAAAATCCTTTTTTGCTGTTGGGCGATTGTCGCCGTTTCGATGCATTTAACTTGGCAGCTGATTCGTTTTATGTCAAACACTTTTTTTACCCTTTAGGGTATCTATCTTCGGACGGTCCGAAAATAGCTTTTTTTGATGAGAACGAATCAGCAACATTGGACATCGGCAGGGTGGAACGAATCAGCAACATTGCCTCGCGTGATGCGGATAGCGCAACGTGATGTGCCTGCCTGATGCGCCTGACGTGATGTGATGCGAGAGCGTGATGCGTATGATGCGCAAACGCTGGGGGGTGTGCTGTGTGCAATGCGTTCGGGGGGATAGGGGTGTTATGTGCATAAAACGCTGAGCTGTGCGCGTGATGCGTGAGCGCCCGTGAATCAGCCTATTTTAGCGAATCTGTGAAGTCATATCACTATAAAAACCCTTTATTTTCAACAACTTAGCACCCCATCTCGCGCCTCGGACGCGCAACACACACGTTAAACACGGGCGGGCAGGGGCCACACCCCCCTATACCGTTACGTATATATGTACTCTGCAACAGAAGTGGTTTTTCAAAAGGGTGTTACATTATAACAGTTACACTATTCCCTTGTTTTCCTATATAATTCCACACATTCCCTTGTATTTCTAGTAAGTATATCACAGAATGTTTCAATCTATTACAGTGACGCTACGTAATTATCACTTTTATGCTACAGCTACAAAGAATCACTTGACAAGTACCTACATTTTATGCATAACTACGGGGGTAAGGGGGCTTAGTTAAACTATAAAGTTTGGACATAGGAAGAGTTTAAACTAATATATAGTATAACTACTGTAGTTTAACTAAAGAAATAGCTTGACACTAATATTAAACTATGATATAGTTATACTTAAGGTTAGTTAAACTAGGGTAGAGTTAAACTCCCTCTTAGTCTCCTCCTCACTCAATAGTTAAACTCTACATAATGTTTAACTAACCTAACATTCCCTAAGCAATCTATGGAAGTTTAAACTCTTATAGTTATACTATAGGGGAAGTATTCCTATATTTGTAGTAATTAATGCTTGACAACTATGAAAAAAGACGTAAAACTATATGCAACAGATCGTGTAATCGAAGAGTTTTACGATGCATTAGCCTCTAATGATACTCGTAGCTTACAGAAAGTACACATACCCAAGTCAGACGTTTTCTATGTACGTCAAGCTATATATCAAGACACAGGTGTGTGGTACACATTGGATCACGTAGAGAGAGCTATGTACTTAGAGGGTCACTTACATCGTAATGAAGTGTTAGACCCAGATAGAAAGAGACACTATGCAGATACTTGATAAAGTAAAACAATATTGGACTTGTGTTAAGAATAACCCTAAGACAGCCATCCTTTGTATTGTAGCTCTGGCTGTAGCTCACGAGGTGTATCACTGGCTATGGTAGTAGATTTTGACATAGACGGTGACGGTAAGGTCACACTAGAAGAAGTAGCAATGAAGGAGCGTATGCTTGAGATAGAGCTACGTGAAGAGAAAGCTGAGTCTCAGAAGAAGATGGCTTGGGTAGCTATGCTTATGATGATAGGCTTTACAGCTGTACTATTTTATGATGGCTTGATAAGTGACTCTCGTGTTAATGCATTAGCTGATCTATTTGGTTTGTTCTATATAGCACAGACTGGTATTGTAGCTGCATATATGGGTGCTACAGCTTATATGGCTGGTAAGCCTATGGGTAACAAAGTAGCAATGACATCAAGTAAAGTGGATATGAGGTAATGGTAGCACTACCAGACAGAACAGCTTTTCAAGGTATGCGTCAACAGACGGTAGCTAATGCTAGAAACTTAGATTCTGTTGCTATAGCCCCTCCTGTATCTACTGCTCCCCCACCTAGACCTGAAGTTGACCCTGCTGTTAGAGCACCAACTCCTGTAGATTTATATAGAACAGCAAGTAATAGTTACTTTAATCGTCTAAACTCTGATCAGAATTATCTTAGTTTAATGCAACAGATACAAAATCTGAGTGCACAACTACAAAACTATGTCAACAATACATATGCTCCAGATTTACAAAGGCTACAAAGTCTTAATAATCAAGCCAATCAGTATTCGCAGGTACAACAACAGCAACAACAATTACAACAGCAAATACCATTTTATGGGGAGCAAGTACAGAGGCGATTGGAAGAAGAGCAAAGGATAAAGACCTTAAACAGCTTGCAGCAACGGCAAGAAATACTGCAACCTGCACCACCTCAGATTCTTGCTCCACCCCCTAAGCCTGAAGTTGACCCTGAAGAAAAGATTCCAGAAAGCTTTACTCCTTCAGTACCTACATCTACTAATACTAATATGGTTGTTGACCCTATACGTCAGCCTTTTGTTCCTAAACCTGTAAAGCCTGAAGTAGACCCAGAAGAGAAGATTTTAAAAGTACCAGATCGAAAAAGTACTACTGACTATGAGGATTTTGTAAAAATGACAGGCGGTGGTGGAAGACCGCTTGTAGATTTCAAACCTGCAGATACTACAGGTGCAAAGCATTCTGGTCAAGGCATAGGTGGTCAGGGTGGTATTCCTGCTTTACCGAACAGAGGGCCGCAGATGATTGTTGATCCTATACGTCAACCTTTCGTTCCTAAGCCTCCAAAACCAGAGGTAGACCCAGAAGAGAATATACCTACTAACACCTTAGTATCTAAACCTAAGCGTAAAGCAGGGATGGCTCCTAGTCAGTATGGTGGTATAAATACAAATGTAAGAGGACTTATGGGGTAATGAAATACTTATTAGTAATACCTGTTGCTGTCTTATTAGCAGCTTGTTCATCTAAGAACGATGTAGCTATGAACACAGATTATCAGTGGAGTAAGTCTCACGCTGAACAGAAACGGCTTGAGGCTATTTCTGAGATAGCTAAACAAGGTGAGAGTGGGGTAGTAGCTGCTGCCTTACTTATGCAACAGAATGGTCAATACAATGCCGCACCCCCACGTACAGGTGGTGACCGTGCTGTAGACTTAGCTAAGACTATTATGCCAGCACTAGGTAATACACTTATTGGTGTAGGTCAAATTGGTGCTACAGTTTATGCTGCTGAAGTACAAAAAGATATAGCTATTAATAATAGTAACAACAATAAAGAGGTAGCTATCAATAGCTCTAATAATGACACTACTGTAGCTACGCACACTAATGATACTATGGCAGGCATTGCTGAAGTTACTATAGTTAACCCTGAAGTAGTGAACCCAGAGGTGGTAAACAACACCACTATCTGTGTATCTGATGCAACCTATACTTGTGAGTAATAACTGATGGCATTTAGACTTTCCCAGCGCTCGTTAGATAAACTAGATGGTGTACATCCAGATATGGTAGCTGTAGTTAAACGAGCTATTGAGCTTACTGATGTAGACTTCGGTGTGACGTATGGAGTCAGAACTTTAGCTGAACAGAAAGAGTTATACGAGTCAGGCCGTAGCCAGACTATGAAAAGTAAGCACTTGATCCAGGGTGACGGTTATAGCCACGCTGTAGACCTTGTAGCGTACTTTGGTTCTAATGTAAGTTGGGAACTCAATGTTTACGATAATATCTGTGACGCTATGGCTCAAGCAGCAGAAGAACTAGAGGTGCCTATCAAATGGGGTGCAGCTTGGTCAGAGGGTGACATTCGTTACTACGATGATACAGCTGAGGATGCAATGAACGCTTACATTGACCTACGTAGATCACAAGGTCGTCGTCCCTTCATAGATGCCCCACATTTTGAATTGATGATGGGATAGTACATTGTGAGATGGGTAGTCTTAGCTCTTTTCTTATCTGGTTGTGGTTTGAGTACTCTAGGTCTTCTTGGTGGGTCTGGAGGTCCAACAGTAAACTCAAACGCTCAGATAGGCAAAGAGAACAGACAGTCTGTATTATCTGTAGAAAATAAAACTAGCGCTGGGCGTGACGTAGTAACAAAAGAAGTAGAAACAGGTAAAGTGGAAAACTTAGATATAATAAATACGAATATACCTCCGTGGGTAATACTTGTACTTATACTAGGTTGGATACTTCCTACTCCTACTCAGATGGCTAAGGCTATATATAGATTCATTACAGCACCCTTTAGACGCAAAACACTGAAAGATCGGATGAATGGCTACAACTAAAGACGTAGAACGTTTACCTAGCGGAAAGCTCAAGTATCGTGGTGAGACTTTCCCTGGGTACAATAAACCTAAGCGCACCCCTGGTGAAGCTAAAAAGTCAGCTGTTCTAGCTAAGAAGGGTGACCAAGTAAAGATTGTACGCTTCGGTGATCCTAATATGTCTATCAAGAAAGATCAACCAGGTCGTCGTGCTAGCTTCAGAGCTAGACATAATTGTGATACAGCAACGGATAAGTTTACTGCACGTTACTGGTCTTGTAAGGCTTGGTGATATGTGGGTTGCAATAATGCTTATATGTCTTGATCCTTCTGCGTTATCGTGTCAAGTGATAGCTAAACCAGAAGCGTTCTACAGTGAGAAGTCTTGTTTAGAAGAAGCAGAAGCTGTAGCTGTAGGTATGTTACAAAAAGGTATGTATGCTGTACCTGCCTGTTTTGAAGTAGGAACGAGTTCGTAATATGAGTAAATCACCAACACCAACTAACAAAAAGTTATACTCTCAAGTAAAGGCAGAAGCTAAAAAGAAGTTTGATGTGTGGCCCAGCGCATATGCATCAGCGTGGTTAACCAAAGAGTACAAGAAGCGTGGAGGCAAGTACAGTGGCACAACCAAGAACAAGGTCACGTAATAGCCAACACGTATTACAAAGTCAGCGTAGGAGTTTTTCTCAAGGAGGCTTAGGTAAGTGGTTTGGTGAAGAATGGACAGACGTTAAGACAGGTAAAGAATGTGGGCGTAGTTCAGCCAGTGACTCAAGTAGACCGTACCCAGCGTGTAGGCCGAAGAAAGTTGCCTCAAAAATATCCAAAAAAGAGGCACAGAAAAAGACAGGACCATCTAAAGTTAATTGGTCAACAACAGCATCAGGAAGAAAGAGAGCATAATTATGAAATTTAAACCTTGTCCAGGGTGTAAAACCCCAGCTAAGTGTGCCAAAGAAGGCTGTCAGAAAGAAAAGACAGGTATGGCTTATGGTGGTATGGCTTCTAAAAAGAAGAAAGACTATATGGCTATGGGTATGTCCAAAGGCGGTATGACTGCTAAGAAGGGCTACAATAAAGGTGGCTACTGTGGTGCATCTAATCCAGCTGAGCGCCCAATCAACACGAGTTCATAATGGCACAGAAGTATTACCATAAATATAAAGACGCACTAGAAGCTAAAGGTTATCGTGTAGACGAGCACGGCTACGTGTGGGACTCTATGGGTAATCAGTCTGCAGGTGAAGACAACTACGGTAACGTACAAAGTAAAGACCCTAATGTAAATGCTATCTGTCAAGAAGCTGAGATGAGTTTATCTACTAAAGCTAAAGCTGCAGTTAAGAAGGTAGTTAAGAAAGTAACACCTAAAGCAAAGGCAGTGAAGTCAGATGATCTTGAGATTGTACGTGCACGTGATGAGAATGGACATTTCATCGCTGATGATCCCTCTACACCTGATGTGAATGAAGCTTACGTAGTTAAAAGTAAGAAGAAGAAGTAATAATGACATTAGTTACGCAGGGTAAACCATCACGTAAACGTTCTGTGTGGGGCCACAATACTGGTACTACAACAGAAGATGTATATACTTGTCCTGCTAACTGTAGTGCAGAGGTTGTTTATATGATTGTAAATAACTCTGGTGGGTCTACTAACAGTGTTAGTGTTAAGTGGTATGACTCTTCTGATAGTTATGCATCAGGTTTTGTAGAAGGTAAAAGCTTAAACGCTGGTGACTTTATAGAGTTTCAAGGTATAGAGCTTGTTCTTGAGCCTGGTGACAAGATTCAAGTTACACCTGTTTCAGCAGGGCATATTGATAGTATTGTCACTGTAGTAGAAACGTTTATCCCAGTCGGATAGCATAAATGCATAGCGGGTATTCCAAATAAGCTATTTTAAAAGGCCCAGTATTCTAGTATAACTATATATGTTTCCGTTAACATAAGGAGTACATATAATGGAACTAGTAATTTCTGAATCATCAAAGTGGGCCACTAATTTTAAAGCTTGGCTGGTCAGAGTGTTTAACGCAATGATTGAAGCACGTCAACGTCAAGCTAATGCACGTATCGCAGAGATGCACCTATGGCGTATGTCAGACCGTGAGCTAAACGATTTAGGTATCGGACGTGGTGACATCAAGCGTATCGTAAGAGAAGGTAAAGAATGATCTATACTTGTTTGAGGAGGCAGTATGGACCCAGTTACAATCATAAGTGGGGCCACTGTCGCCTTTAACGCCCTTAAGAAAGGCTTTGCTATAGGCAAGGACTTACAAGATATGGGTAGCCAACTAAACAAGTGGGCTGGTCATATGGCTGACTTAGGGCAAGCTGAGAAGCAAGTTAAGAACCCTCCGTGGTGGAAGTCTATTGGTGGCTCTATAGAGTCTGAGGCTATGGAAGTTTTTGCAGCTAAGCGTAAAGCTGAGTCTATGCGAAAAGAGCTAAAGGATTATATAAGTTTCACGATGGGTCCATCAGCTTGGGATGAGCTTGTAGCTATTGAAGCTAAGATTAGAAAGCAAAAGAAAGAACACGAGTATCGTAAGGCTGAACTACAGGAAGCTATCATAACTTGGACTGTATCAGGTCTTCTTTTATTATTAGGGTTTGGTGTATTGGGATTCGTACTTTACCTAGTGGCATAACTAAAAGAAACAGTAAGTACTACGTCTTTGATAAGGATGGTAAGTTACTCATCATTACCACATATAAACGTATAGCTGAGAACATAGACAGGAAAGCTAATGGCAAAAAATCTAACAGAAAATCAAGTAAAGTTTCTCGAAGTACTGTTCGATGAAGCTGGCGGTGATGTAGTTAAAGCTAAGAAGCTTGCAGGTTACAGCGAGAATACACCTACACGTCTTATTGTAGATGCGTTGAAAGATGAGATATTCGATGCAACTAAAACCTATATGTCTCGTATCGGACCTAAAGCAGCTGTAGCATTTGGTCAAGCTCTTGTTGATCCTACAGAGCTAGGCGTAAAAGAAAAGATGCAAGCTGCTAAAGAAGTACTTGACCGTGCAGGTATTATTAAGACAGAGCGTATGGAAGTACAAGCATCGGGTGGTTTGTTTATTCTGCCCCCTAAAGATAGTAATGATACGGATAACTAAACAAAAAGAACGTGAGAGCTTAGGCTACTGGATGTTACCTAAGCCTGACTTCAAAGTAAAAAGATGGGAGCGAATCCCACGTCTAACACATCAGATACCTTTCGGGTACGAGATTGATCCTGAAGATGACGACTGGCTAAAACCCATCTCTAAAGAATTAGAACTATTAGAGCTTGCAAAGAAACACTTAAAGCAGTATAGTTACAGAGAAGTGGCAGCTTGGTTATCTACACAGTCAGGTCGCCGCATATCTCACTCAGGGTTAAGAAAGCGTATAGATGTCGAAAGAAAACGTAAATCACTTGCTGCAATTAAACGCAAGCTTACCCAAAGGTACGAAAAAGCGCTCAAGCAGTACGAGATACTCGAAAAAGAAAGACTCGGTTACTACACCTACGCCGACGAAGACTCAGACGCAGAGCTTGAAACCAGCTGAAGTTAAGCCTGCTGAGTTTGATCCGATAGCTGCACGTGAAGTAGTCTTTAAGCCTAACCCAGGGCCACAGACACAATATCTAGCTTCTAGTGAACGTGAAGTACTATATGGTGGAGCAGCTGGCGGTGGCAAGTCCTATGCGACTCTAGCAGACCCTCTGCGTGATATGAACAACCCAGACTTTAGTGGTCTACTTGTTCGACACACAACGGAAGAACTAAGGGAACTCATACAGAAAAGCCAAGAGTTATACCCTAAAGCGATTCCTGGGATTAAGTGGTCAGAGCGTAAGTCTCAGTGGACCACACCAAGAGGAGGACGACTCTGGATGTCCTACCTCGACAAAGACACAGACGTTATGCGCTACCAAGGACAGGCGTTTAACTATGTAGCTTTCGACGAATTGACTCAGTGGAACAGCCCCTATAGCTGGAACTATATGAGGTCACGTCTACGTACTAGCTCTAAAGAGTTAGGCTTGTATATGAGAGCTACGACAAACCCTGGTGGTCCAGGCCACTCTTGGGTTAAGAAGATGTTCATAGACCCATCGCCTCCCAATGAGCCGTTCTGGGCTACGAATATAGAGACAGGTGAAACACTAGCCTTTCCCCCTGGGCATACCAGAGCAGGAGAGCCACTATTTAAACGCAGATTTATCCCAGCTAGCTTGTTTGATAATCCTTACCTAGCTGAAGGCGGTGACTACGAAGCAATGCTTCTCTCACTACCTGAACACCAAAGGAAGCAACTTCTTGAAGGTAACTGGGATATTAACGAGGGTGCAGCGTTCCCTGAGTTTAACAGGGCTATACACGTTGTAGAACCTTACGACATACCACATTCGTGGACTAAGTTTAGAGCGTGTGACTACGGTTATGGTTCTTTTACTGGTGTCGTATGGTTAGCGGTAACCCCTAGTGAACAACTGGTTGTATATAGAGAGCTATACTGTTCCAAAGTCACGGCATCAGACCTAGCTGATATGATATTAGAAGCAGAAGCTAATGACGGTACAATCAGATACGGCGTGTTGGACTCTTCTTTGTGGCACAACCGAGGTGATACTGGCCCATCCTTGGCAGAGCAGATGAATATGAAAGGTTGCCGATGGAGACCTTCTGATCGCTCAAAAGGCTCTCGTGTTTCAGGCAAGAACGAGATACACCGCCGATTACAGGTAGATGAGTTTACTGAGAAGCCAAGGCTCGTATTCTTTTCTTCCTGTACCAATACTATATCGCAACTACCGTCTATACCTTTGGACAAAAGAAATCCAGAAGATGTAGATACAAATGCAGAAGACCACTTGTATGACGCATTAAGGTATGGTATAATGACAAGACCACGTAGTTCTATATGGGATTACGATCCAGCTAAGAACCAACGTACAGGCTTTCAAGCTTCAGACTCAACATTCGGGTACTAAAATATGGCAGACATTGATGATCTAAACTTTGACACAGACGAAGTAGTTGCTGCAGAAGACGGCAGTGATAAGCTCTTCGAGTCTGTCAGTAGCGTAGTAACGTATGTTAACGAGCGTTATAAACGTGCAGAGGATGCACGACAAGTAGACGAAGAGCGTTGGCTACGAGCGTATCGTAACTATCGTGGCTTGTATGGTCCTGACGTACAGTTCACTGACACAGAAAAGTCTCGTGTGTTTGTTAAGGTCACCAAAACAAAGACTCTCGCTGCGTATGGGCAGATTGTAGACGTGTTGTTTGGTAATAACAAGTTCCCCCTCTCGGTAGACCCTACCGTGCTTCCTGATGGCGTTGCAGAGGCTGTACACATCAATGTCGATCCTAATGCGGAGCAAGCAGGAGAAGAAGGTAAAGCTGTCACTGAGCAACCCGCAGCAGTTACACCTCTCCTAGGTGATGACGGCAAGCTACGCCCAGGTGAGACTATCATTGATTTGCAGGAACGTCTAGCTGGAATGCGTAACAAGCTAGCTCCAGTAGCTGATAAAGTCATTGAAGGTGACGGTACTACTCCTACTACAGTGTCTTTCCACCCAGCGCTTGTTGCAGCTAAGAAGATGGAAAAGAAGATTCACGATCAGCTACAAGAGAGTGGTGCATCTAAGCATCTACGCTCTATGGCTTTCGAGATGGCACTACTTGGTACGGGCGTAATGAAAGGCCCATTCGCTGTAGACAAAGAGTACCCTAACTGGAATGAGAACGGTGAGTATGACCCACTGATCAAGACTGTACCTGAGTGTAACAATGTCTCAGTTTGGAACTTCTACCCTGACCCAGAAGCTACATCTATGGACGATGCAGAGTATGTAGTTGAACGTCACAAGATGTCACGTAACCAACTACGTAGCTTAAAAGGTCGTCCTTACTTCCGTGACGAAGCTATCGAAACAGCTATTGCTCAAAGCCCAGACTATGTACGTAAACACTGGGAAATGAAGATGGAAGACGACGACACCCTGTCTGAGTCAGAGCGCTGGGAAGTGTTAGAGTTCTGGGGTTTCGTAGATACAGACATCCTAGAAGAGAATGGCGTAAAGATTCCACGTGAGTTTAAAGACTTAGTTGAGATCAGCTGCAACATCTGGATTTGTAACGGTGAAGTACTACGTATGGTACTAAACCCATTCAAACCAGCACGTATCCCTTACTACGCAACACCTTACGAACATAACCCTTACTCATTCTTTGGTGTAGGTATCGCTGAGAATATGGACGATACCCAGACCCTAATGAATGGCTTTATGAGGATGGCAATCGACAATGCTGCTTTATCTGGAAACCTCATTATTGAGCTTGACGAAACCAACCTGGTGCCAGGACAAGATATGTCAGTGTACCCAGGGAAGGTGTTTAGGCGACAAGGTGGTGCACCTGGACAGGCCATCTTCGGCACCAAGTTCCCCAACGTTGCTCAAGAGAATATGCAACTCTTTGACAAAGCTAGGGTCTTAGCTGATGAAAGTACTGGCTTTCCTTCGTTCGCTCACGGACAAACTGGAGTCAGCGGCGTTGGTCGGACTGCCTCTGGTATTTCTATGCTTATGTCTGCTGCCAACGGCTCTATCCGTTCAGTAGTTAAGAACGTAGACGACTACTTGCTTGGTCCTCTAGGTAAAGCATTCTTTAGCTTCAATATGCAGTTTGACTTTGATGAGTCAATCAAGGGTGACTTAGAAGTTAAAGCATCAGGTACAGAGAGCTTGATGTCTAACGAAGTACGCTCCCAGCGCCTAATGCAGTTCCTACAGGTAGCGTCTAACCCAATGCTTGCGCCTTTCGCTAAGATGGATTACATCATTCGTGAGATCGCTAAGAGTATGGACTTAGACCCAGACAAGGTTACTAACTCTATGCAAGACGCAGCTATCCAAGCTGAACTGTTTAAGAAGTTCGCACCACAGCAACCCCCAGCGCAGCCAGGACCAGCCCCAGGCCCAGAAGGTCAAACTCCAGCAGGTGCTAACGTACAAGACACAACTGGCTCAGGTGGAGCACAGATGGGTACAGGTACAGCACCACAACCAGGCGAACAAGGATTTAGTGGGAACGTAGGCTAATGTCAGGTATCTCTCGTATGATAGCTAAGCAGCTAAGCGCATCGCTTGGCATCACTGACAACCCCAAGTACAACCCTATGTTTAAACAAACAGAAGAGGTACTGACGGATGTGGCTGACCCTAGTGACCCTACCGTTGCACGATTCTATAGCCCACTAGAGAGTGCTATTGACGAAGCGCCTATCGGTAAAGAGGGTACACGTGGTGAGAACATCGAAGCGTTTGTACGTAAACGTGCGCCTAAAGTCACACAAGCTGAGATGGAGTATCGTGGGTTAGGACTAGAGCCTGGTGAGTTATACACAGCTGAGACAGCTAAAGAAGGACTTAAGGGATTAGATGTTAAGGCTGTTAAAAAGGGTTTTCGTTATCGTAATATGCAACGTCAAAGCTCTTTACAGGATAAAGAGTTGGACTACACTGAGTTGGGCTTAGATGCATCTGATGATCTTGAGTATTTTACTCACTACGGCCCTTCTAACCTAGCTCATACACGTTATAGCTTGCGTGGTGGCGATGAAGGTAATTACATACTTATTGAAGAGCTACAGTCTGACGCCTTACAGAATGTAGTAGATGATGTAGCTGCATATACAAAGAAAACTACTGAAGAGATGGATGAAGAAGTATCTGAAATCTTAGAGCAGCTTGAATTTATGATAGAGTCTGAAGGTAGTGGATATCCTGATAAGGCTATAAAAGACTTAAAGTCATACATCTATGACACGGTAATACCTACACGTAAAAATAAGACGCTTTCTGATAAGCAGAAAAAGGACATATTTAAAGAAGCTTTAGATGATATTGGAGTAAAACCTAATATCCTTACACCTCAAGGTAGCTTATCTCACGTAGCAAGTGAAATTGTAGGACGCGAGTTTGAATTTGAAGGACATATGTACTTACCTGATCTGTCAGATATGTTATTTGAGGCGGTAGAAACTGGACTAGGTAAAATGGAAACAGTTACTACTAAAAAAGACTTACCTGTTCAGCGTATCACTGACTCAATTCGTATGTCCCTACAGGCTATTATAGCAGACGCTAAAGGAAAAGGTGTAGATGAGATTGTCTTACCTCCTGTAGAAAAACTAGCAGAGCAGCGTTTTGACAAAGATGAGCTAGCTTCCAAGATTGCCAAGGGTTCTGCTTTCTATAACACCTATGTAGCAGCATATCAAAAGGTTCTCAAGCAGCTAAAGAACGAATTAGGTAATCAGGTTAAGGTAGGTAAGAAACCGCTTAACTATTATGTATATGACGATAAGAGTTATAAACAGTCTGTCGAAACAGTACAAGGTACACTTCTAGACATTTCTAACTTGACTATTGATCCAACAAATATTAAACTACGCTTCAACAAAGGTGGATTAGTAGAGAGACCAACTAAATGAATTTAGGCGCACTAAAGAAGATCACAAATGACAAGCCTCTATGGGATGCTTACGTAGAATACCTAGATAGTAAGATCAGCGCAGCGCACGTCCGTATAGAGCAAAGTAATGACGCAGAGGCAATGTATCGCATACAAGGCGAGATAGCTGCACTACGTAGATTAAAACTTATGAGGGAAGAAGTTAATGGACACAGCTAAGCAAATGCAGATGGCCTTTATGATGGAGGAAGGTGGTCTTACTGATGATGGGACTACTATGGACCCTGTAAGCGGTAACGAAGTGCCTCCTGGTTCTATGGCTGAAGAAGTACGTGATGATGTCCCAGCGCAACTAAGTGAAGGTGAATATGTTGTACCTGCTGACGTTGTACGCTTCTACGGTGTAAAGTTCTTTGAAGACCTACGTACTGAAGCCAAGCGTGGCTTGATGGATATGGAAGCTAACGGACGCATTGGTGGTGAGCCTGTAGCTATGACTATGGATAATCAAGCTAGTGGCGATCTGACTCCTGAAGAACTAGCTGCATTAGAGCAGATCACAGGTATGGCTGTAGGTGGTATGGTCCCTCAACCTACACAAAGTACTAACCCTTATCTGCAACAACAGCAGATGTATCAACAGCCTGCTCCTGTAGCTATGGGTAATACTGGTCAGTATAACAAAGGGGGTCAGGTACTTTACGCTGCTCCTGGTACAGATGTTAGCACAGGTACAGGTATAACAAACCCTGTCACAAATCAAGAGTCAGACATTGATCCGTATCAACCACAATTCGGAACACAGCAAGCTTCTATGTTCTCTCCTGGTTACTTAATTGATCAGACTTTAGGTACTACTGCTACCCCAGTACATACTGTTATTATGTATGGCCCTAATGGAGAAGTAGAAACACTTACACTTCCTGCACAGCAAGCACGATATGAAGAACTACTAGAGCTAGGTTACTCTGAGACACAAATACAAACTACTACAGAGACTACAGTAGGGCAGCAAGATGAGGGTGAACCTACTAAAACACAAGTAAGACCAGAGCCTATTGATGTAGATAGTATTAAGCCAGAAGACCTATCTAAAACAGCTAAAGGTCTAGGCGTAATGACTAACATTGCTACAGCTATAGCTTCTAGTGCAGGACTACCAGTAGCGGCGTTTATCAATACAGCAGCAGTAGCTCAATATAACGACATCGTTGATCGTATGGATGATCTTGGAATTAACGAAGAAGGGCTGAAGAAGAAAGGCTCTATTTTCGGTGGTGAATCTAGCTTATATGAGAACTTAGCTGACACAAGTGGTGACGGCAATGTTAACTTCGGTGATACTTGGTTAGGTGACTTATTGGGCTTCGACGGAGAGGCTGGCGTACAAGGTGATAACCTAAGAGATTCATTCGGTGGCTCTCGTCGTACAGGCGGTGATGATGATGACGATGGCGGTAGCCCAGCTGTGACACCTTCAGCAGAACCAGAAACTGAACCAGAAGTTGACACTACGATAACTGACACCTCTTCTGCCGCAGGAGTAGCGGAGTCATCAGGTATGACAGGCGGGGCAGCTTTAGATGAAAAATACGGAATTACAGGGCTTAACCAAGGTGGTATTGTCAAACGTCCAAATAAGAAAAAGAAGAAATAGTAACACTACAATACTATCCATATAACTATAAGGCTACCCAGCACTACGCTGGCCCCAACATAAGGAGAAACAAATGCCTGAAGTAGAACAGCAAATTAAGGTGGACTCACCTGCACACTCACGAAATGCAGCACGTATCCAGCGTGACGAGCAAGAACTCAAGGAACTAATGGAGCAGGCTGGGATAGCCTCACAGCAAGACAATGAAACGCAGGAAGAAGCCTCCGATAGTGAACCCGATAGCCAAAGAGTTGAGAACACCTCAGTTCAGGATGAGGGTGTACGCAAACAAGAAGCGAAAGAGCCAGCTAAAGCCGAAGCACAAGAAGAGGATGACTCAGAGTTAAACGCTGAAGAGAAGAACTTCAAGAAGCGCTACGGTGATCTACGCCGCCACGTTCAAGAGAAAGAACAAGAGTGGAAAGTAAAGTTTGAGCAACTACAGTCTCAGCTGGATAAGGCTACAAAGAATGAGCTTGTACTACCTAAGACAGAGAAAGAGATTGAAGCTTGGGCTAAGAAGTACCCTGATGTAGCTGGTATCGTAGAAGCTATTGCAGATCGTAAAGCTGAAGAACGTGCATCTGACATTGATAAGCGTTTGAAAGAGATCGAAGAGCTACGTGTAGATGCTAAGCGTCAACGTGCAGAAGCTGAACTACTACAGATGCACCCTGACTTTGAGCAGTTACGTCAAGACGATGCGTTCCACAACTGGGCAGAAGAACAACCTAAGTGGGTACAAGATGCGCTATACGAGAACTCAGAAGACGCTAAAGCTGTAAGTCGTGTCATTGATCTATACAAGGCTGACAACGGTATCAAAGCAACTCGTGCAGCCTCTAGTGACAAAAATGCAGCATCATCTGTACGAACTAAACGTAGTACACAAATTCAAGAAGACGATGCATCTAACTATCTAAGTGAATCTCAGGTAGCTAAGATGTCCATCAAAGAGTATGAGAAGCGGCAGGAAGAAATACTTAATGCCCAACGCTCAGGTAAATTTATTTATGATATGACAAAGTAATGCTTGACATTCACTAATTCATAAGTAAAACTATAGCATATACACCTTAATAGTGTGTATGCTTTAATTAGCACTAGCCACACAAAGAACTACCCAGACATATAGGCCCAGCGCTCTACTAAGATAGGCCAATCTGATTGAGCTAAGCTGACTACCCTATTATGAACGGCCTCTTTAGTGGATATGTAGTGTACCAATATCACGCCATATCTATAAGGAGATTTTAACTATGGCTATTACATCCGCATCGGGTGGATTTACAGGTACCAACTGGTCCCCAATTATCTACTCCAAACAGGCACAGATTGCTCTACGTAAATCTGCTGTCACAAACGCAATCACAAACAACTCTTACTTCGGTGAGATCGCCAACCAAGGTGATGTGGTTCGCATTCAGAAAGAACCAGACGTAACTGTTAACGCACTAGAGCGTCACACAGGTATTTCTGTAGAGAAGCTTGCAAACGAAGACTTCTCATTGACAATCGACAAAGCTAACTACTTCGCATTCAAAATGGATGACATCGAAGATCAGTTCGCAAACGTTGATTACGTTAGCCTAGCTGCTGATCGTGCAGCATATAAAATGGCTGACGCGATGGACGCAGACGTATTGTCTTACCTATCAGGTTACACAACTGCAGGTGTTGCAATCACAACTACATCAGGTGATGCACAGCACGACACACCAGGTAACCTAACAGGTGAATGGCTAACAGCTAACCACTTGGATGCTACAGACTTCTCTAGCTTGACTATTTCAAGTTCAGCTACAGCAGGGGATTCTATCCCACTAGCACCACGTCTACCAGGCGCAACTGCGTTGTCAGCAACAACTGTATCACCTTTGTCAGTCGTAGCTCGTATGGCTCGTCAGATGGATACAGCAAACGTTGACTCACGTGGGCGTTGGATGGTATGTGATCCTGTATTTATCGAAATGCTAAAAGACGAAGATTCACGTCTATTGAACGCAGATTTCGGTGGCTCAGGCTTGCAAAACGGTTTGGTATTGAACAACCTACACGGCTTCCGTGTTTACGTTTCAAACAACCTACCAGCAGCAGGTACAGGCGCAGGTACTTCAGGTACATCTGCACAGTCAACTAACTACGGTGTTATCGTTGCAGGTCAGGAAGAAGCAGTAGCTTCAGCGGAGCAAATCAACAAAGTTGAGAACTACCGTGACCCTGATTCATTCGCAGACATCGTTCGTGGTATGCATTTGTATGGTCGCAAGATTCTTCGCCCAGAAGCTCTTGTGTCTGCAGTATACAACGCTGCGTAGTAACGTATAGACTATTGGGCTGGCTTTCTATAAGCTGGCCCTTTAGCACATCTAACGGTAGGATAACTCTATGGCTACTTATGTCGCATTAACAAATGAATTACTACGTAGACTTAATGAGGTTACACTTGATACTGCAGGTGATGGCTTTGATACAGTACGTAACGTTCAAGCTTTAGCTAAAGACGCAATCAACAGTAGTATTAGACTTATTCTGCAGGACGGTCAAGAGTGGCCTTTCCTTAAAACTACTTATACACAAACACTTACAGTAGGCACACGTGAGTACAGCTTTCCCTCAGACTACTCTAGTGCAGACTGGGACACGTTTTATCTAAAGAAGTTATCCTCTCAAGGTAATAGCCCTATGCGACTAAAGGCTATGTCTTATGAGGAATATATACAGAATGTACGTGCTTTGGATGACGAGGGCGATACAGTAAACGGTGATGGTCCACCCATTCGTGTGTATCAAACATTAGGTGAGTCATTTGGTGTTACACCTACTCCTAACGCAGCTTACGAGATTGAGTATACATACTGGTCTTACCCTGCTGATATGGCTTTATATAATGACGTAGCAGTTATACCTGATCGTTTTAAGCACGTAGTTATTGATGGTGCTATGATGTTTATGATGCGCTTCCGTAGTAATGAACAGAGTGCAGCTATGCATCAGAATAACTTTGAGGATGGCATTAAGTCTATGCGTCGAGTACTGATGGATGACCCACTATCTGTACGCTCTACAGTTCTTTCACGCTCAGGGACAAGCTCTTTTAACGGCGGTATCTAATGGCTGATAACTTAGCATCCTTCAAAGTATTCTGCCAAGGTGGTCTTAACACTAGTCGTGATGTGCTATCACAAGGTGAGACTCAACCTGGTTCAGCTATCTCTTTGATTAACTATGAACCTGCTGTTACTGGTGGCTATCGTAAGATCAGCGGCTTTAGTAATGACTACGGTACAGTTACAGGTACAGGTAATGTCTTAGGTGTTTGTGTAGCTAATGGTATCAACGATGGTATTCTAGCTTGTCGTACACCTTCTAGTGGTTCTAACTACTTACACTACTGGGATACAGCTACAGAGGCTTGGGTTGCAGTAACTACTTCTGGTTCACCTACAATGACAGGTGTAACAAAAGTACGCTTCACTAAGTACAACTGGGGTAGTTCTAAAGTTTTACTTACTGATGCTGTCAACCCTGCAGCTACGTATGATGGTACTACTTACACACAGATCACACATACTGATGCACCCAGCGCACCAAGACTGTCACACGTATTTAAGAACCACATG
>Ga0196899_1000332_pt1 | contig 25638 bp, 28 predicted proteins | sample VirMetDEL_Sep_01_FD_169095 | JGI IMG/M metagenome (GOLD analysis project Ga0196899, IMG submission 169095) | Aqueous microbial communities from the Delaware River and Bay under freshwater to marine salinity gradient to study organic matter... | ecosystem: Environmental > Aquatic > Marine >... | reverse complement strand
TGATTATTTCCATCTGTCACGACATGGACGCTCTCAGGGCCACAGGACTCGTAAACGAGGAATCACCCTACAGAGGCAAGATCGACGGACGCTCGGGCAAGCATATTCAGTATTCACCAGATGGCACTAAGAGCATGATCGTCATTACCTCGATTGACGAGCTTGAAGGCTTGGCTGAACTGCCCTTTGTGACCGTTACCTCTCTCGAAGAAATCCACGGATTCAAGCGTCAGGTCGAGATTGAGGGTGAGCTTCAGTGGACAGAGGAGGTTGTAACTGTCCCTGCATACACGCCTCAAGTGGTTGTGGGCTATACAGACGGCGACCCAATCTACAAGGTAGTGCGACATGACAAGCAAAAGACTGTCACTCGCACTCACGACGAGGATGGTAATGAACTGCCAGAGCCTATCGAGGTCGGAGTCGTTAAGACGCGCAATGTCTACGGAGAAGATGGTGAGCTACTTGAGGTCATTGAAACCCCGGTAATGGTGCTGGACTACTACGAGACAACCGACGAGATTGAGGGCTACAAGCAAGTTCCTGTGTATGGCGATGGTGAGGAGGTTCCTGAAGACACCTACACCCAGAAGGTTCCTGTGCTCGAAGAAGTGGCAGGTGATCCTGAGCTGAAGGCCCTGTATGACGAGATATATCCACGCACCCCTACAGTAGACGAGGAAGGGAATGTTCATATGCCACCTAAGTACTTTGCTATTCCGGGCGGGACTGATAGTAGCCATCTGCTTTAGTCTAGGTAGTTGTGACGCTAGGGTAGTCCCTCATACAACTACAGTCTCAAAGACTCAGAGCTTTGAGTTACAAGACTCAGCCGTTATCTTCTATAATGTAGTTGATGGTAGTGAGCTAATGAAGCATTGTGACCACGACGCCCACGGATGTGCGTTGGGAGTAGGTAGCAATGTTATACACATCTATGTGGGTAAATCCACAGACGATGCAGTTAAATCGGTCTTAGAACACGAGCTTGAGCACGTAGTTTATGGCCCTAAACATACTGACGGAACATAAGGAAATATTCCATGAGTGACGAGATAGATCACGTAAGTCTAGATAGAGTTAGTGTACCAGTAATGGTAGTAGTTGGTGGTATAGTTAGTTTGTTAATGGGCGCAGCCTATACGTTTAGCGATGATCTAACTAATCACGAAGAGAAACTACAGAACATTGAATTAAGAATTGCAGAGACAGAGCTAAGGTCTGCTCAAGAGAAAGCAACCTATACGGCTAATATGTCTCGTATCTCTGAGAGTATTAATAGACTCGCTGATCTACAGACTAAGAGTGCAGAAGAACGTAAGGAGCTTTCGGATAGAGTCCAGCGCCTAGAAATTAAAACAGGACATGATCAGTAATGGAATGGTTAAAGCTTCTAGTAGCCCCGGTAGCTAGTGTAGTTAATGGTATAGGCGATAGGCGGCTAAAGAAGAAAGAGCTAGAAGAAGCTAGACACATGAAAACTCTAGAAGGAGTTCAGCAAGCAGAGGCTTCTGAGTTCCTTGCGGATATGAAACGCACAGAGGATTTGAGTACCTCATGGAAGGATGAGTATATTACTTTGGTAATATCTATCCCCCTAGTGCTTTGTTTCATTCCCGGTGCTACGCAGATTGTACAAGATGGATTTGCTGCACTTGATTTAACACCGGACTGGTATCAGTATCTAGTCGTGGCTGTCTTTAGTGTTGGTGCTGGTGTACCGTTAGCTAGTAAAACAGTAAAGACTATTCAAGACATTAGATCAAGGTCTTGACTTTTGATCAAAAATATGGTATAATATTTCATTATGGCTAGAAAGAAATCTAAAAGGAAAGGATATCAAACTGGCGGTGCTGTTGGGATGATTGATCCTAAGATGTTAGAAGGTGCTGTAAAAGCAGGTGGTCGTAAGAATCTTCCTTCTTCAAACCCCCGACAACCTACTACTACTTCTGTTCCTCAATCCGATGAGGTTAAAGCAGCTATTGCAGCAGGCGCGGCTCCTAATGCCTCTCCTGATGACATGGCAGCATTTAATCTAGGTGTTCAGGATACAGATAAAGATGGTCACATATCTGATGAAGAGTTCAGAAGTTGGGGTGGCTATGAAGATTGGAAGGCTAAGAACCCTAGCGGTGGTGTTAAAGATCCCTTAAGTGATGTTAAGGGTGCTACTTGGACAGGTACGCAATACGTAGGCCCTACTGGTTCTACTGTTGTTCCTCCTACAGGCGGCGGTAAAGATTCTGTTTCTCCGGGTGTTGATCCAGAAGGCACACAAAAGGCTTTAGAACAATACGCTTCTGGCGAAAAGAAACTTTCAGCAGATACTCAGATCACACAAGAGAAGCTTGTTAAAGATGGTCAACTGCCTGAAGGTACTGTCTCTGGGCCTGCTGAGCAGATAGGAGAACAAACAGACGTTACAGCAAGTAGTGTTTCTGAAGATGTTACTATTAAAACCAAAGAAGGTGTACTTACTGATACACCTCAGTTAGACCCTAAGAAGGCTACTACTTACGGTGCTCAACAGATTCAAGAGGCCGCAGTAGGTGAAGCTGCTACAGGTGAAGTATCTAGAATAGCAGAGGCTATCTTATCTGAGAAGCCAATAGACGTTAAAGAGTCTGCTGTTACTAACAGAGAGATGTTAGAGTCTCAGGCTAAAGTCGTTGATGGTGTGTTATCTCAAGGGGCTTTTGCTAAGGCAGTACAGGCTGGTGAAGTTAAAGTAGATAAGACAGGTCTACCTAAACTAGAAGACGTAGACATCATGGAGCCAGAGGTACAGGCTCAAGTAGCTGAGCTGCCAACAGAAGCTCTTGTATCTACACAGATTGATAACCTCCTACAGGGTATGGAAAACGGTGAGACTCCTTCGTGGGCCTTGCCTGCTGTCAGTGCAGTAGAAGCACAGATGGCTGCTAGAGGTATGTCAGCCTCTACAGTAGGACAGACAGCACTGTTTAGTGCTATTGTATCTGCGGCATTACCGATTGCTCAGGGTAATGCTAATGCCCTGAAAGAACGAGCTAACCTTAATCTCCAGAACAGACAACAAGCAGAGATTACTCGTGCTCAGTTGCAGACACAAGTAGATGTTACTGAAGCTCAGCTTAACTCTCAGAATGCCGTAGTAGCCTTTCAGACTGATGCAGAACTCAGGGCCTTAGATGCTAAGATTGCTTCTGAGATCGGAGTAGCTAACCTTAACGCTGCTCAGCAGACTGCTATCTACAATGCCAGTACTCAGGCTGGTATGGACATGGCTAAGTTTAATGCTGCCCAGCAGGTTGAACTGGCTAACTCTAAATGGATGCAGACTGCTGTACTGACTAATGTTAACAACGCACAGCAAGCAGCCTTACAAGAAGCTACACTTCTGGCCTCTCAGGATCTGGCTAATGCAGATGCTCTGACTCGTGTACAGATTGAGAATGCTCGTAACTTCCTACAGATGGATGTTACTAACCTGAGCAACGAGCAGCAGATGGAGATGCTCAATACACAGAGCCAGATGCAGAAGCTCCTAAGTAACCAAGCTGCTGTTAATGCAGCTAAGCAGTTCAACGCAGCTTCAGAGAATCAAGTAATGACCTTTATGGCTAACCTAGCCAATCAGGTTAATATGCAGAATGCTGCGGCTGCTAATCAGATGGAGCAGTTTAATGCTCAGCAGTTCAACGTGGCTCAGTTACAAGAAGCTGGCATGGAACAAGAGGCTGCTAAGTTTAATGCTCAGCTAGACACACAGACTCAGCAGTTCAATGCTCAAGTAGAGTTCCAACGAGATCAGTGGAATGCTGCTAATGCTCAGGCTATTGAGCAGAGTAATGTCAACTGGAGGCGACAGGCTAATACAGCAGACACGGCAGCGGCTAATGCGATTAACCAGCAGAATGCTATGAATGCTTTTAACCTAGAGACTAGTGCTCTTAGTATGATGTGGCAGCAGCTTAGGGACGAGGCAGCGTTTGATCAGCAGTCTTATATTGCTTACCAGACTAATGCTACTAACCTGTATGCTACTGCCCTTAGCCACGAGAACCCTAGTAGCACTTCGTTCTCTAAGATTGATACGATTGTTAAAACATTTGGTGATATGATGAGTGGAGGCTCTTAAATGGGATTCCTTAAAAAGATATTTAAAGGTGTCAAGAAGGTCTTTAAGAAGATCGGTAAGGCCATTAAGCGCACGTTTAAGAAGATCGGTAAGTTCATGGGTAAGCTTGGTATCGTTGGGCAGATCGGTCTGGCCTTTCTGTTACCGGGGATAGGAGGCCTGCTTGGAAAAGCTGCTACCTCCCTTGGAGCTATGTCGAACCCACTGATGCAGGGTGTAGGTAAAATCCTTCAGACTGCTGTTAACTTTGGTAAGACTGCGGGTAAAGTATTCAGTACTGTTACTGATGCTGTTGGTGGTTTTGTTAAAGAAGTAGGTGGTGGTTTCCTGAGCAAGATGGGCGTCTCTGATGCTACGCTGGCTAAGATGGGTATGAACCCCGAGGGCGGCTTTCAGTCTTGGATGGATGGCGTAGGTAAGAGTGTTGGTGCAGTGCGTGATAGTGCTTCTGGTATCTTTGATCCTTGGAAGACGGATGCTCAAGGCATGGATTTCCATGCTCGATCAGTAGCTGAAAAAGAATACCAAACCTATATGGAAGATACAAAACAACTTGATGATATCTTAAACCAACCAAGAACCCCAGAAGAAGTAGCTAGGCTAAAGAATGCTCAGCCGGGGGATGTAGGATACGATCCCGTAGAAGCAACCGAAGCCGTTATCGAACAGACAGCCAAGGCCGCATCAGAACAGAATGAATCTTTCTTTGGTAAGATTGCTCAGAACACCAAAGACAGGTTTGTTTCTGATGTAACAAAGATGGGCAGTAATTATCTCATGCAGGCTGTAGGCTTAGCGCCGCAGACACAACAAATCCAAACCCCTAGTGGCGGTATTGCCTACACAGGCGGTGTAGACTATAGCCTCCAGTCTAGCCCGTTTATGAGTACATTCAATCAGGGTCTTGTTAATACTAACTACAACGCGCTCTTTGATCAGATCTATAGTTATCAAACACCGAGGGGTTATTCATGAGCACAGACATGAGAGTAGCCGAGGAGATGGCTAAGTTCCAACGACCCATCCCCGGCCAGAGTTTGACTAATGATCCTGAGAATCCAGCAGCTTACGAGAAGCCTCCTCAGTTTACTAATCTCAAGCAGGCTCAGGAGTGGGTCTTTGGGAAACTCATTGAAGAAGATACGTATGTGCCTATGATGAACCTCCTCGATTCCGGGGAGGCTTCGGTTATGGAGCTTACACAAAATCTTCTGTATCAAGGGTTTAGAGCTGGTAAGTGGAACCCAGACATGATGCTGCTGCTTGCTGAGCCTGTAGCCTATATGTTCATGGCACTGGCTGAACGAGCAGAGATTGACTTCAGAATTGATGATGAGCCTGACGAGGATGAAGATAGTACTGATATCTCTAGCTTTAAAGAAGCTATAGCATCTAAGGCTCCAGAGTCCAAGAAAGTACCTCAAGGTGCTTTACCCAAAGAAATCGAGGATAAGATAGATGAGGCACCTACCTCTCTATTAGCCCCTCAGACGCAATCTGAGCCTGCTGCAGAGGTTTTAAATGACAATGAAGGGGTAGATATGCCCCCTGAAGAAGAGTCCCTTTTAGGATAAGATTATGGCAAGACCAGACATTACAGAACTAGGTGAGAGCTTACTCTCTGGTAAGATTGAGCGAGTACGTAAGCAGGAGAAACGTGCTAAGAAAGATCAGCGTAAGGCTCTGTTGATGGGGCTGGGTCTTCAGCTTGGGGCTGGAGTAGCTAAATCTTTTTTTGATGATAAGGTTAAGGATTGGGCTACTAATGAAAGTGTATTTGCGGCACGAGCTAAGCACAATACAGCCCTTATGTCAGCCGAGCGTACAGTAGCTAGACAAAAAGAGATTGATAAGTTTGAAGGTAACGGAGTAGATTACTTCTACACGACTAAGGTTCGTCCTCGTATCGAATCAATGGCTGACCAGTACTTCAGAGATCAGGGTATTGACAGACCTAGCGAAAAGCAATTAGAATCTTTTTACCACGGAGAAGGTTATAAGATTGCGGAGAAAATGTACGGCGCTCATGAGAAAGCTAGGGCTGCTATTCCTATGTTGGGTACGGCACAAGAACGAGATGCTTATTTAGCCAGTGTAGACAAACGACCTGATAGTATGTTTGAGATTATAGGCGCTAAAATCCGTGGTAAGTCTAAAGAAGATTATCAACGAGAGTACCTTAGGTCTCTTGAATTAAGCCCTTATGCTCAGAGTGCTAAGATTATTAATGAAGCTGAGAATGTCCTGCTGTCTACAGGTGATGACTTTGCCGCTGAGAACTATGTTAAGTACAAGGATAAGTTGGCTAAGGTAGAAACCAATGTGTTCAAGGTAACCGCAAGGGACGAGCAGCTTCCTAGTGACGAGAGGCCGTTCCGTTCTTTTAAAGTTACACGAGAAGCTTCAGATGGCACTAAGAAGACTGACTACGAGTTTCCTACAGAAGAAGATCGTAGACTCTTTGAGGCATATAAAGAATCTAAAACAGAGACTAAGCAAGAAACCTTTATCCACAAAGGCGTGGAGATGTACCGGGATGTAACAAAGACGGTAGATCCTACTGGTAATACGGTTATTGAATCTAGCGGGGCTAAGTTTGTGAACGAAGCCGACCAAGCTAAGTATGGTAGTCTCGCTGGCTTCTGGCCTGTGACAGAAACTGCTGAATCTCTTGAAGATATCAACGGTATTACCTTTAAGGTGACAACAACAATGGTATCTGATCAGGCTGGAGGATCTACTAAAACAATTAAAGTGGATAAGCCTGCTGACTTTCAGCGACTCCCTAAAGAAGACCTCGATGAGTTTCAGTCTAGGATTTCTCCCTACTTCGGTGAAGAAAACAAAGCTGCTTTAGAAGAATATACTGATACTCTTGACGATAAGATTCGGTTCGGAGGCGAAGATAACTCTGGGTTTCAGCTTGTGCTAGATGCTACAGCAAAGCGAACTCGTCAACTAGAGACAGAGTACCAAGTAGATCTTAGTCGTGTTACGGGCCAAGCGTTTGCTAATCGTGCTATTAAAGAGATAGATATCGGTACTTTTTGGGACAGTTGGGAAGGGGGTGATCCTAGCGCGCACCTTAAACCTGTCATTAACTCAGGTGTCGAAGTTATTGTTGCTATTGCAGAATCTAACGAAGCGGTGATTTCTAAGAAAGACTTCGAGGCTCTGATGGGGGCCGGACAGAAGCACTACGAAGAAATTAAATCCATGACTCCAGAGGAAGTGCAGAAGCTCGTGGGCCGACTCGACGCTGTTAAGGCTTCTGGAAATATGACATGGCTTAGGTACTTAGAAAAAGAAACGTATAATGCTAGCGCCCTCGCCGGGGAAGGTTCGTTCTATTCTTTCCTTAAAAAGTTTTCTCAAACGAGAGGCTAAATTTTGTCTGACCAAGATTATGAGTTTACCTCCGGGTTCAGCCTAGGGGAAGAAGACGATGCTCAGTTTGAGTCTGGATTTAAAACAGATGAGTATGAGTTTAAATCCGGCTTCTCTCTAAACGAAGAAGAAGAATTTAAATCTGGGTTTAGTATTGACGAAGCTGATTCTATAGAGCAAGCTCAGGTCGTTGCGCCCGAAGAAAAACCTCAGACAATAGGCGAGAAGCTCTCTAAGTGGGGAGAAGAAGCCTATGAGTTTTTGATCGAAGACCCTGAGCAGATGAGCATCACTGAGCTAGAATCTGATGAGAGGTTTATTGAACTATCAGAAAAAGCAGGCTTAGCTCTTGGGGGTATGAGTGCTATAGAAGCTTTTAGGGCAAGAGGCGCTAATACTACAGAAGCTATCCAGATGGCGATTGAATCAAAAGTCTGGTCGCCTGAAGAAGCACAAGCTTACTTCGAGCTTAAAGATATGTTTGATAACGCTGAGCTTGAGGGGTTTGCTGAGTGGAGAGATGCTATCTTTGAGTATACTTATCAGGGTATTACTGACCCGATATCACAAGTAGCTCTGTTAACTGCTGCGTTCACTGGCGGTACGAGTGTAACAACGCGTCAACTTATGATGCTTACTGCAAATAAGATTACACAAGAGCAGGTTAAAAGAAATATCGCCTTAAAGGGTGCTTCCTTCGGGGCTATTGAGGCCGGTGCTGGTTCCGGTGCGATTGACGCAGCCGAGCAGATCACTGATATTAATGTTGGTGCCAAAGAAGAGTTTGACTTTGAGCAGAACCTGATTACAACAGGTACTGGTACGGTCTTAGGCGGCACGTTGGGATGGGCTGGTGGTAGGTATCTCGATAGCCGCGCAGTCGATAAGTTCATGGAGACTGACGAGATTGTAGACGATGTGGTTGTAAAGTCTAGTGGTAAGTTTCAAGAAATAATGAACAGCCCTACGGTCTTTGAAGCTACACAAAAAGCTAGGTATGCTTTAGCTAAAACGTATGGTAAGCCTACGGGCGCTCTTGTAGAGTTATCCAAATACTCTCCCACTGCTAAGAAGCTGATGAATTCTCTGTCCTATGATATGGCTCGTCCGTTACGAGGAGAGCGTGAGGTAGCTGGTCGAACTATGGGCGAGGCTGTCAATGAAATCACTGGTCATTACGCAGTAAACTTTAAGAAAGCATTCGATACTCTTAAAGATCCGCTGACTAACAAGGTAGATGATTCAGTTAATAATCGCTTGATGTACTACCTCCGAGGCGGGGAGCTATCTTTTGATGGTCAATACCCTGATGACGCTATTAAAAAAGCAGGCGATCAGATTAGAGAAAACCTCGACCTTATGCACGGCCATGCTAAGGCACTGGATATCGACATAGGTTTTCACGAGAACTACGTGCCTCGTGTCTGGAACCGGAAGGTCATGCAAGAAAACAGAGAAGAGTTCCTTGATCTTCTGGTTGCGTCTGGGCAAGCAAAGCCAAAGATTGATCCTGAAACAAAGACGCTAGTTAATGCTAGACAAGTAGCTTCTAAAATATACCGTGATATGTTGGCTGTCTCTAATGAGGGGCAATCATTGGAGGCAGGAAGACCAGCGTTCTCTCCTTCAAGATCCCTTGAAGATATTAAAGACGATAATATGTTCTCTAAATTCCTTGACAATAATGTTGAGGAAGTTATGCTGGACTATATCTTTGATCATGGACATAAACTTGGTTTAGTAGAAACCTTAGGCGTTAAGAACGGCGCTCAGTTTAATGAGAAATGGTTGGATAATATTGCCCTAGAGCTGGAGGCTTCTGGAATTAGAGCAGAAGGCGCAGGCTTATCGGCGGGTGAGAGGAACCTACTTAACCAAACCTATCAGATTGCAGCCAACGAAGTACAAGGTATCTCGCCCACCTTCAAGCCGTGGGTAGATGGGGTAATGCTTGGATACCAGATGTCGTTGCTTCCTTTAGCAACGCTCTCGTCCCTGTCTGAGGTGGCCCTGTTAACCTTAAACGCCACACCTACTCAAGCGATTAAAGGTGTAGGGTCTTCTCTTAAAGTTGCAGGTAAAACAACAGCTTATGGTGCTGTAACTGGCTATAATAGTATGGTGGCTAAAGCTAATAAAAAGCTTGGTCTTGATATGCTAGAAACTCTGCAAGTCAAACACAATATGACTAAGCCAGAAATTTGGGATACGATGGCTAGGTTTAATATTGCTACTAGCCGAGCAGCACAGGACAGAGTAGAAGGCTTGACAGGCTATAAGATGTCGAGCAAGACAGCACGTAAGCTCCAGAACGGTTTCTTTAAAGTTACTGCCCTTACGGACTGGACGAAGTTCGTAGAGATGAGTGCTTATCACGCAGGACATGATATTGTACAGACGAACCTGAAGGAGCTTGCTAAGGACGCAGCACATGCAGGCGCTAAGCCGTACATGAGAGCAGCTAGAAGGACTCGATTGCTTAATGAGTTGGCTGACTTAGGTATCTCCCCCGAAGAAGGTATTGAGTGGGTTACTCGCGGTGCTCTTAAGGACGATGCGTACTTCAAGAGCATCGAGAGGGCGGCTGCACGTTATACGTCTGGTGTTATCCTGCACCCTAATAGAACGAATGTTCTTAAACCTAACGTGATGAACCACCCGTTTACTGGTCTGTTGTTCCAGTTAATGAGTTATCCCACGGCTTTCTCAAATGTGGTATTGAAGAAGATGGCTAGGAGTTTAGGAGGGGATGATGCTCTTGTCCAGAATGCTAGGACTTTGGGGACAGCAGGGGTCATGACCGCAGTTGCTACGATTGGTAACATGACTAGAAGCCAAGGAGAGTCTCTTAATAAAGACCCCGATGAAATCTTAGTAGACAGCGTGGTTAGGTGGGGTGGACACGGTATCATAGCTGACGTAGCTTTAAGATCTAAACAAGCTGGAGATAGGTACGGTATTGTGGGGCATGGTGTCGGGATGTTTGGTCCCTTACCTAGTCATATAGCTAGGTCTATTAGATATGGATCAGGCCCTATGGGTACTGCTGGGACAATGATTCCCGGCTATGCCGCTATGGACGCTATTGGTGGTAAGGGAACTCGGCAAGCGTATGATAAGTGGCTTAGAGAACTAGATAAAGATCTGGGGTTTGATGGTAAAATAGGCGGCGGTAAAAGTTCAAGAGGTGCTTTTGCTGAAGGCGGTGTAGTAGATTTTCCGGGCCTTCCTTCTGATCCTACTGAACGAAGAAACCCTTACACTGGAGAATCTTATAGCGATACAGCAGATAGGATAGGTTTTGTTCTTGGAGGCTTAGCATCTAAGGTATCTAAGACTATTGTCCCTCACTTGCGCCACCTATTTAGGCCAGATACTCCTGAAGTAGCTAACATGAGGGCGCTAGAAAGTCTAGCAGGAAACCCGCTGAAGACGGAAGACCTTGACAAACCTGTCGAGATCTCTTTCATGGTAAGCAATAAGTCTACGCCTAAGCATAGGCAGCAGCGTAAGGGTACGTATGATCGAGGTGACGTACATAGAATCATCCCGCTAGATTCCTTCGAGGGTGATGAGCTTATGAAGAAGTACGGCATAAGCGAAGACCAGAAACTGAACTTCTCTCATATGGTTGAGGTGGATAATGTTCAGATGGCTAAGGGCGAGAGTCCGATTAAGACGGACATTACGAAGGATGAGTATGACGATATAATCCTATACACTCGTGACGAGGTATTGAATACCTACAACGATGGATACAGGCCCTTGTATGCTGCTAAGAACTTAGGCCCCGAAGCTAAGGAGATGTGGCGTACTATAGACGATGCTGATGTTTACTACGATACAGCACCTCAAGGTAAGGCAGCACAAGAGAACTTAAAGGAATCTATGGCAGCGTCTGGGCCTCTTAATCCTGAGGTGTTCAAGATTCTTAGTTCAGGTAAAGACCTTAAGTATGCTAAGAAACTTACTCTGATTGATGAGAAGTCTGCTGAGTTCTTGAATGAACACATACGTCCAGTGCCTGACTCGATTGTGCGTAGGGTTAGAGAAACCCCTAAACGCTTACCTAAGATGTCTGACGTTAAGCAGATGGAAGGGGCTGAGTACTTTAACGATGTAGCTTTTGATTCTCTCTCTATTAAACATAAGTCCAGAGAGACTGTAGTGCTCATGTCTCCAGACGAATTCCTTGACATGGCTAGAAAACTAGGTGATGATACTGAGTTCGGAAAGAGTACTACAAAGCTTGTCGAGCACCTAGATGAAGGCGGTAAGTTCGATGATGTACCTTTCCTTAAGTTTGAGAATGACGGAGAAGGTACTGCTAAAGTCGTAGGTCACGAAGGTAGACACAGGATGAATGCTCTTAAGGCTAAGGGTGTTACTAAAGTTCCTGTTAGATTTATTTCTTCAGAACACGGATCAGGCCCCGGCATTAGGTGGTCTGAACAGGCCGACCCAGACTCATTTGACTATGTTAAGACTAGACCTACGAAGTTACTGTCTGAAGAAGGAGATAAATCTATAGCCTTTCCTGATGTATTTCCTACGCCAGAAGCTAACCCCTCTAAATTTATGCGTGGTTCTAAGCACAAAGAGAAAGTCTTTCGTGCAACTACTAACGATAAGCCTACTCGTGAGTTGGTTAACGCAGGTGAGAACCCAAGAGAGATTGGCATACACGTAGCAGATGATCCTGTACAGGCTGAAGCTATCCTCTATGGGGATGATGTTATACGCTATGTAGATAACACAACTGACAGGAACCTCTCTCCAGAAGCCAGAGAGCGTATGTTAGCCGAGACAGATCCTGAGAAGATGTTTGGGTCAGTAAAGAAAAGCGTGACACTAACTCCCGCAGAGTCAAAATATTTTGATGAGATTATTTCAAGTAAGCCTGATTACGAGGAACTACTAGAGGAAGTACCGTCATTTACTAAAGGAGATAATGGAGAACTCACTCTTAACTACAACGACCTAGAATCTTTTGATAAATATATTGAAGATACAGTACGGTGGCGAGACTCCAACTTAATACAGACTAAAATGCCCCCTTCGTTTTATAACTTTAAAATAGGTAAGAGGCTTTTTGAATCTGAATCTATACAAACGCGAGGAAGCGCACCTGCCCCTTCTATCTCAGACTACTACATCAGCATTAAGAACCCATTAATTGTAGATGTAGATATGCCTAGTGGCTGGGCTGCTCAGGATTTGATACCTGATATGTTAGGACGATCAGAGTACCGCAGTCGAATGTACCGCCCGATGGAAGCAGCAGAAGCTATTTACAAAAACATCAACTACTCTACTGTGTTTGATGCAGAAGATGATGAAGCCATTGATCTGATCCAAGACTATATCATCACCAAAATGCGGGACTCCGATACCTCAGGACTTGTCTCAGAGATGAAGAACTTTAATGTTAACATAGACGCAGTAGATGCTGTTATCGAAAGCTACAGAGTACGTGTTAACAAAGAGATGCACCCTCTTATGCAAGCCGTTGAGAAGCAGCTTAATAGACCGATATCTGATACTGAGTTGGCAAAGCTTAGTGAAATAGAAGTACCTAAAGAAGCTTATAGTGATTCTGTTAAGGACAAAACCCTGTATGAAGCGGCAGTCTATAAGGTTAACAGAGAACTACAGGATTGGTTTAAAGACTTTGGATTTGATTCTATCGAGTACAATAATACTATTGAGGCTGCGGGTGTAGGGTCATCAAGGAAGTCTTGGATATTGTTTAGTGGTAATCAACTCAAGTCCACCAGAGCAGAGTCCTTTGATATAACAGACCCTAGGGTATCTAAGGCTATGGGAGGCCTTGTAAGGCTCCGTAGTAAGTACTCAGAAGGTGGTAGAGTAGAAGAAGACCCTTCTATGTACCGACGAGATGGCGCTAAGAAATCTGCTCGTGGTTATTTAGGGCCTGTAGAAAATAAGGTGCAGGGTGGAACCATGACTGAGGTTTCTGTAGGAATAGAAATAGAAGGAGAAGAGATAGAAATCCCTACTATGGTTCCTACACTGACTCCTGAAGAAGTAGAGATCTTATCAAACATGCAGCTTGAAGGTAATGCTAAGAACATCCCAAGGTCAATCATCATTAAGGCTAAAGAACATGCCATGAAACGGATGAAAGAAGGTAAGAGTCCTTTCTATCAGGATGGTGAAGACAGGGAAGGTTATATGGCGGGTGGCATGGTAGAGATACCTAAGCCCCCTATGGTTGAAGAGTCAGGTGCTGCTGATATTGTTAATCCACCCCTTAATCAGTCTACTATGCAGGTTCCTGATGCCTTTGAAGGTTCAGGGTTAATCCTTAATGCCCTTAAGAGGAAGTATAGATGAACTTCACTCTTGGGCCGAGGAATTGGGTAGTCGAAGAAGTCTCCCAGAGTTGGTTCAGGAAGAATGTAGATGACTCTAAGGTTCATGGTTGGTGCTGTGAAGAGACAGCTACAATCTATTTGGTTAAACCTTTTAAGTCTGAGGAGTTCAAAGAGTTAACACTACGTCATGAGATCTTACATGCTATGCTATACTCATTAGGCATACGAGAACATGATGAGGTTTTAGTAGACGGCCTAGCTCATGCTTGGTTACAGTACGATAGGAGTGTAGTAGTAGATGACCAGTAGATACTTTACATCAGACGAGATGAAGTGTCAACACTGCGGGGCTGAGAATTGGGATCAAGAGTTCATGGAGTGGCTTGATGTAGTCCGTCATGCTTACGGCAAGCCTATGGTAGTAACGTCAGGTTATCGGTGTCCTGAGCATCCTATCGAGAAGAAGAAGTCTAAGCCCGGAGCACATAGTACTGGTCGGGCTGTAGACATTAAAGTAGGCGGGGCCGATGCTATTAAGCTTATTGAGATTGCATCGAGCATGGGATGTAAAAGGATAGGTGTTAATCAGAATGTGTTTGTTCATCTTGATCGAGATGATTCAAAGCCTTCTGCTCTTTGGACTTATTAACAAAGCGATCCCTGAATTCCTCAAAGCTCTTTAAACGATACCATTTATTTTTACCGTTAACTCTCCACTTCTTAGATAGCAGAGTCACTATCCATTTATTGTCTATAATGACCCCGGCTGGATGACCACAGACTCTATACTGATCTGGAGGAAAGACACTCAAAATTTCCTTTAACATAAGGAGATTTCTGTATCTTCTCCAAGGCCCGTCGCCAGACTGGTCTTTGTGCCATGTATCTAGTATATCTTGCTTATAAGCTATCTCAGCTTTTAGTAGTTCTTTTTCTGTAGGCATAGATAATACTCTATCGTATGTTTTCATGCTGATCTAACCGCCTCTATTTCTCTGTGAATCTCTTGTTCTACTTTATTCCCTACTCTACGTAGGGCATTAATAGCCGCATTAACAATCACCCAATCCTCGTCGCTTAGTATATCTACTAGTTTCTTAGCATCCGTGGTTGTTACTTCTGTACAGAGTTCTAACTGGCCCTTACCGTTATCGGAAAAGACCAGAGAGACTCCTGCTATTACTACAGCATCACTCATCTTCGATCTCTACTTCCTCCGCATATCCAAACAGCATATGAAAGCAAGCAAATGTGATTGCAATACCATCCCATATGAAGGCTCTACCACCTTCTACTACTAAGTCACCGTCTACTGAACAGATGTCCAGCCCCAAACAAAATCCATTCCTTAAACCAAATGCAAAGCTCATAGTTCATCTTTTCCATTTATTACTTTCTAATATTATATCACCCTTGTTTAGTCTGTAAACAAAGTGAACCTCACTCGATAGACCTCTTCCGGTTTCTATCCATAACTCCGAATCAAGGGTTATCTCTGGGTTCTCACTAATCCACTTTAATAAATCTCTTAGTGTCACAACTCGCAGACCCCGCTAACACACGCAAGTGTTTGCATACCCTCTGTGTTATCTTCTAGTTCTTCAAAGTCCCACTCAAAACCTTTGGGCATCTCTTTTACTAATCTCTTGTAAGTCTCGTTATCTACCTCCTCGTAAGGTGCTTGTTGATATACGTGGTCATCGTAAGGCAAGAAAGAGATACCAGAGATGCTATCAAAGTTATCCCATACCCACTGAGCCACAGCTAGGAAGTTATCATCTGTGTAGTAACAGGTCATGCTGGGCTTGTGTTCGCACCAGTTGTCCTGATAAATCTTCCACAGTTCTAGTTGCTCTAGTGCACCCATATCCTTAGTAGTCACTGCCCCCTTCGGAGCCTTGATCGGAAATCCGAATACAAGGTTGTTAGGGTTTGTAATGTCCCTCTCATAAGGGAATCCAGCTTCGACCATACGTATTGCAAGTGGGTCTTTATCATCGGCTCTAACGTTTCGTCTGTAAGCACTAGCAAAACGAGGATGGATACCGCTACTACTATCCACCAACTGGCTAACAGTGCCGCTAGGCTTAACGCAAGTAATAGCAGCAGAGGGGTTAATACCAAAATCTCTAGCATAATCACTATTGGTTTTAATAGCCACATCTTTTAGATCCCTTAGTAGTTTAGCAGTCACTTTCTTATCAGTACCATTAGTCAGTGTGCTGTCCATTATACCAGTTAACGACACACCAAGCAAGGCCTCTTCTTCTGTATTTCTTTTCCAGATGTTCCTAAGGTATCTGAAGTCTACTAGTGTAGCCTGTAACGTACCAAGCACAGTAGCAAGCCGCACCTTGTTAGCTAGCGTAGCCTCTGTGTCTTCTGCTCGTACTACTACCTCAGACAGATTACAGAACTGGTAAGGTCTTAGAATGATCTCAGAACAAGGATTAGTTCCAAAAGCAATATTATCGGTATCGCGCCTACCATTCCTAGCAGCAACATTAGTAGCAGCCACCCTAGAAAATATCCCACGCTCTCCTGACTTGCTTTCATAAAGACTTGTAATTTCTTTAAGATAAGTCTCATATGCTGGCTTCTCCGTATAGGCTGCACTGTTATTAGCCAAAGCCCTGTGTCCGTGTGTTAACCACCACTGCCCATTCTTGGCCCCTTGAAGTCGTTGGTCAGTGACGTTTGATAAGCTGATGAGGGCAGATCTTCTAACGCCTCCAACAACAACGATGTCTGCGATCTTACAGACGAGATCATGGCACTCAAGACTCGTAAGTTTTCGTCCTGTAGCTCCTCTAAAGAGTTCAACGGCGTAGTTAAAAAGGTCTGATAGCGGTTGTGGGCCTGATGCGCGGCCTCCAAAAGTCTTGAGTCGTGAACCCTTCGGTCTAATTCTTGTAAGATCACACCGAGGGATCTTACCCGCATAGAGCAGAGATATAAGCTCACGGAAAGCGGAGGCCCATCCAATTTTAGAGTCGGAAACAATGATAGTTGTGTCGGTTTCGTGGAGTTCATCCGCTACCTCTGGGAGTTTGTTAACGTAATCTCTTTCTACGCTGAAGCCTACACCCGTACCACACAGTAGAATGTACATAAGCTCATCGAAGCTACGTGGGCTATCAATAGGAAGATAAGAACAGTTATAACCTGCTACGTTGTCTCGCCTAAGGGCTTCACCTGCTGTCATCATACACCGCATAGAGGGCATGATGTCGAGGTTATAGATAGCTTCACGCAGTTCTTCAGTAATAGTAGCACTCTGTTTGAGCTTACCTTCATCAACCCAGAACTGAATGTAACGATCTACAGTCTCGTCCCATGTCTCTCGTCTTTGTTTATCGTCAAGATATCTAGCGTACCTTGAGCGATGTATGTATGTTTGATACTGATCCATCTTATCTCCAATTATTACAAGGATCTGGTGGAATCTTAACACCAGCTTTAACATAAATCTCTTTGCCGAACTTACACCGTATAACAACCCCGCCCGAAGGTAAGGGCTTACTGTGGTGAGTAGCTAAGCATTCTGATAGGGGTATGTCTAGTCTCTCAACACAAGGAGTCTTTGACATACATCCGCTAACCAACAGTAGCAGTAGCAGTGTTATCCGCATACTCTTTCAACAGTCTAGCTGCTGCTCCTTTAGGTGGTCTGTTATCATTAAGCTTACCGATAGACTCTGCATCTCTTAACAGAGCTAGACAAGCCATTGCATGATCAAGGTGATGTACACCTGAATCATCTGCATAGTCCTCACCATCTACCCAAGCAGCTACATGGCGCTTAACTGCTGCGATATAAACCATACTAGATATGGTATGTTCTCTCCAGTTAAACGGGCCATACTTATCAGCACCATTCTTCATGGCTGCTGCAAGACAGATTATAGCAGACTCTGGCACTAAAGACAAGTCCAGCTTAGTAGCCCCTACAGAAGTCTTAGGGTTGTTGTCAGGATATCCTTTTGGTTCTTTATCCTTGACTTCTCCGTAGCGTCTGTAAGCCCTCGACCAGATGTCGTAGCTAACGGCATCCCCTACTGTTACAGTTCTAGTAGAACCTGTATCCTCAAAGAACCTATTAACTATGTCAGCGTGGAAAGGCCCTACTACTATATCCTCTGATGGTAAATTATTATTTACAGGCATAACGTGTTCCTCATTTCTTCCATTCCTCAGGTAAGCTATACTCACTATACCACCTGAAGCCATGCTTGTCAGCCCACTCTGCGTGACTATATTTAGTACCATCCTTACGTCTTCTTGCCCCCGGCATAGGTGCGTTAGGTTCAGCAAATAGAAACACTAACTCCTCGTCTTCTTTCAGGGCCTTCTTAATCCATACGTACTTGTTATGCTCTTGATAATCCCAGAAGCGTCCTTTAGCTTCGAGGTAAATCCTCTTACCATCTTCTATCCTCATGAAGTCTGTATGGTAAGTATGCTCTACAACATACGGTACTGGATCAGGGTCTGGCGTAGGGATGTGTACCCAATCATCATCTAGTACCTCTTGATCTAGATGTGCTTCAAAGTTACTATCGTAACCTCGTGGTACTCTCTTCTCCTTAGGCCTAGCCTTTCTGGGTTTACGCACTGATCAAGTCCTTGTATGTAACATTAAGGTTCTTCTTAAGAGCCTTCTGTACGTACTTGGGTGTCATAGCCTGTAGTCTTGTAGTACCATTAGCGCGGTAGTAAAGTTCTTCAGGAAGAAAGTCTTGATAGTTTGTAGTGTTAATCCTTTCTTGCTCTTCACCCTCTGGCACTAAAGTCCTTAGCCACTCTACGATGATCTCTTCTGATCGTCTGCGTAGCTTCTTTGCTCTAGTTCCTCTCAAAAGAATACACCCCCTATAGCCACCCCAGCACAGAAACAAACCATACCTACTGTAACAGCCAGCAGTGCTTCGGGTGTTATATCCTCAAGGAATTTATCTATCTTATCAATTAACTCTTTCAACTTTAGGCATCCTTTCAATGTGTGTAAAATATTTAATGCCGTTGTGGTATCTGAACATGATCAGTCCTTCACCATCATTGGCATCCTTACGGCACTCATGCTTATGGTTACAAAAAGTACATGACTTATTGATTACCATGTTGCCTGACTTGCCTTCAGGTACATCATTATAGCATAGATCAGGCGGTGTGTCAAGCTGTACTACTTCCTTGACTCTGTTGATCCTAATATTTATATTAGGTTTGTCTAGATCATCAGGTCTGAACAGACACAACTCACCATCTACTTTGTTAATAACAAGGAACCCACCCTCTTCTGTACCCTGCGAGGCTTCGTAACCAGCAAGCTGAGCAAGATAACCAAAGGGATCATCCTCTGCTAATGTACCTTCTTTAAACTTCTTGAACCCGAAAGGCGATGCAGTCTTTACATCAACTACTTCACCATCAATGACAGCATCCATGTGGCCTTTAATACCATCTACTTCTACTGTCTCTTGTTCTGCTTGGATCTCGTGACCAGATACCCTAACAAGAAACAAGACTAGCTGCTCTAGTATATGACCATACAGGAACTTAAGGTGTGCATAAGGTGGCATACGCTCTGGTTCTTTAGGTGACTTAGCATCAAACCAAAGAAGCCTGTCGGGTCTACCAACATTAGACATCCTTAATGATCCTGAATTGTCCTGAGGGACTGCCCAATGAAGGACAGCCTCTCGTATATCTTCTACTAGAGCATCTAACTCAGGCTCAATGTCAGGAGTAATATCTATACCATCACTAAGTTTATCCAAAACCTTATAGATATCTGGTACTAGTGTGTCTAGTTTAGAGGGCATTAGTCAGCAACTCCTTACGTTCATCTTTATCAAGCAGGTTAGTACGGCCTCTGATCTTCTGATTCCCGCAGTCGTTACACTTGTAACGCTGGAACCTAGACAGGTTAGTATGGTAGTAACCATTCTTAACAAGCTCAGTACCGCCACACACAGGGCAAGACATCTGTAGGTTATCTTCATATACACCAACGTTAGGGTGATTGGTCATAAACGGCCTCAAGACTTTGTATACTTCCTCAAGAGGATACAGGTCTTGGATGTTATAGTCAAGCATTGCTTGCCAAGCATCCACCTTACCGTTCATACAGTCACGCCAGAGATTAAAGTCTGTCTTAATCTTACGCTCTGAGATACCAAGGTATGCAGCCAACTCGTCAAGCCTATTAGACGGGAAGTTAAAGTAACGCTTAGCTACTTTCAGCGTGTCAACGGTCTTCGCAGTTGATACATTAGGAAGACGATATTTCGCAAGCTGCTTACGCAACCATTTCATATCGAACCCATCACCATTATGTGCAATAGCAATGTCGGCTACGTTCAGGATATCTGATAGAGTCTTTACAATCTTACTGTCATCAGTAGGGTTACGCTTATAACCTTTGTGATTAGGCAGTGAATCAAAAAAGACTTCATCACTATCGAGCCACTTAGCAGCCCAGCAGAGCATGTGACTTTCTTGTATAACCTGTGATGGTGCGATGTTCTGATCCCATCGTCCCCATGTATAGGTTATACTTGGGGCTGTCTCTATATCGAACAGCAATATCTTAGCTGTCATTCATCATCTCCTTTATTAATTTAAAACGCTTCCGGTCTATCTTATCTCTAAACCTTTGCCTCTGTTTTTTATCCTTTATACCTCCAGCAAGACTGAATAAAAAACAATAGACCGTTAAAAGTTCTGTCTCCACTGGCTTCATTATAACACCTCCGTTATCTTTGCCTTTGGAAAGCACTCAAGGAATCCACCCTCAGTGCAGTTAATTACTTCAGCATCAAAGTCCCTAACGCTTGGTGCTGCTACGTTGAAGTGCTTTCTGAAGCTCTCGTATGGCGACTCGATATTGATATCCGAGGGGTGGTCGCCAAAGTAATGACGCTGTTGCCCTGCGGCTGTACCCATATCGAACCCTAGCAAGTATATAGTCGAGGCTCCACGATTCAGTGCGACGTTTACGGCAGCGAAGCCGCTGTTGTTTCCGAAACGTATACGCCCTTTCTCGAATGGGCCAAGTCCTCCAATCCCTTCTATCTGTGTAGAGTATTCGTTGTCCCTTGCGGCACATAGTCTCTCTCCAATATACCATGCTAGTTTAGGGCCGTGATAATTCCACCATCTGTTATCACCACTATAAAGAATGTCTGCATGAGGAGCCACCATTATAGCATCATTCACTGCGATTGTCAAGTCCACCTTACCGATAGTATAGTTTACTTGTTCTTGAGTTAGACTAGGCCCTGTTGCTATTACTACTGCTTTCATATCATATCAAACAGATAAGGTTCTGGCTCCTCGTGTGTACCATCTTCTAGATCATCAATCTGATTAAACACAGACTGTATAGATTCTCCTTCTAAGTATTCTTCTCCAAGTTGGGCGATGAAAATACCACCTGCTTCAAACACGTTCCAATCTCGGTACTTCATAATTGAATTCCTTAAAATCCTCTAGATAAAAATCAACAAGCTGGTCGTAGATATCAGGACTCATGTCCTTGATAGTCTTCTTCCAACCACCGTAACGCTGGCTCACATTATACCTTGGAATCCACGGATCGTCAACCCCTAAAGATTCCATAACACTATGGAGATCCTGCTCGAATCTTTCATAGCGTAAGATATGCTTAGCTTTATCAATCATGTTAAAAGGATTAGTCATCGGTACAGTATGGTGTGATATACCATGTGTTACTTCTACGTCCTTGTTAGTTATAGCAGCTATAGCAAACTGATCAAGAGACATACCCATAGCTTTAGGCCTAGTGATCTGATCAGTTCCTTCAGTAAACATATAGAAGGCACTAACGAACCTGTCAATAGGATGCCGTACAAAGGCGAATGAGAACATATCATCCCACTCTTCTTTCCAGATACCTATGTAAGGCCCGTCATACCTCTTACCCCATACTCCCTTACGTACTGTCGTACCCCCTGTTTTGGGCAAGTGGATAAACACTGCTTCAGGATCTTCTAATACAAATACACTCATTAAAATTCCTCGTAGTTAAATGTTTCAAAGTCTTCGGCATAGTAATCTAGTACCTTAGCTTGCAAGGCTGGAGGTAGATCAGCCCAGACTTCTAACCTAGACTTATCTTTCTCAGATACGTTTACTTGAGGGAAGTGAGAATCTAAACGCAACCCTACATCTTTAGCAACTAATTGCATATCGTGTTCAAACTTCTCTTGTTTCCCTACAAAGTCTGCATACTGAATCAGGTTATAAGGATCAGTCATAGGTAATGTATGGGATGTTACTGACCACTGTTGATCCCTATCGTCCTCATCAAACATCTTGTTAACAAACCCTTCAAAGCTTATACCTTCAAGAGGCGCTACTCTTCTTGACACAACCTTACCTGATTCAATATGCTTTGTTCCTTTAGAGAACATATTGTAAGCTGAGATCAGTCTAGCCTGAGGATGCCTAACAAATGCAAAGGTATAGATGTTAACCCAATCATCGGGCATAACACCCTTAGACACTGGGGCTTTAATATCCCCACCCCAAAGAGCACGTACTGTTCTACCAGCAGTCTTAGGAATGTGAATAAACACAGCCTCAGGTTGTTTTAAAAGTATTGCTGTCATTATTTATCCTTAATGATTGTAACAGGATAACCAAGTCTTTCTCCAATCTCTTCTTCTGTTAACTTAACAGGGTCAGGGTTTTCAAGATCAGAGATCTCTGCGTCTAGCATGTCAAGCTTAAGTGCTAACTGCTCTCTTTGTTCTTTAAGTTTTTCAAGTTTCTTTTTCATTTACTTTCTCCTTTTAAATAAGATCTTACTTTTTCTATACACTCTAGCGTGTCAATGAGTTTCGGCCCAAGTATTACCAATTGAAGCGTCACCTTTCATAGGACAACGCAACCTATAGTACTCACCAGCCTTGCGTACTGAGTCGGCTGCTAGTTCAGCAAACCTTTCAGCATGTTTAGCTAGTACCTCTGTCTGGATCTCATCGTGTACGTTCATCACAAAATGAAAGTCCAGTCCTTCTCGCTCTGCATCCTCCTTAAGGATAACCAAAGCACGTTTCATTAACACAGCACCACCACCTTGTAACAGAACATTAAAGGCTGCGGGTATCTTACGTACATGAAGTACGCTACCATCGTAGCACTTAATGAACCCTCTAGATGCGGAGGTCTGTACCCTATGGATCAAGTCACCAAGGTCAGGTAGCTTATTGAACAGGTCGAACTTCAGCTTAGCTCCGTCCTGTTTGTTACCACCTACTATCTGACCTAGCTTACCATCACCTGCTCCGTAGATAACGGCGTAGAACATTGTCTTCGCTTGGTCACGGTTACTTAAACCTGCTGCTCTCATGTTAACGCTATGAGCATCAGTACCTAAGTCCTTATCACCATTAACAACAGCCTCGGTGTACTCTGGATTGTCCATGTAGTGAGCCATCATACGTAGCTCAAGACTATCAGCATCCATACCTACTAGCTTGTAGCCTTCAGGTACTGTGAACAAAGCCCTACACTCTTTACCATATAGCTTACGAATACTAGGAACCTGAGCTAGGTTAGGCTCAGAGTGTGTCATACGTCTAGTCACTGCACCAATAGTATTAACGTAGCCATGCTGCCTATCATCATCACCTACTGAATCTAACCAGCGAGTAAGGAACCCTTGAATCTTTTGAAGGGTCAGGTACTTATGTATTAGTGTTACCTCTGGTATACCCTCGACAGTTTCAAGGATCTTCTCATTAATCATTGGCTGACCAGTAGCTGTAAACTCAGTAGGTTTCCAACCATAATCTTCTTGAAGCCAACGACCAATGTGTTGTCTTGATCCAAGGTTGAACTCTATTGTATCATATCTATTGAACGGTGTCAAGTCTCCAGAATTAACAACTGCTGCATACTCTTCATCACGCAGGCCTTGCTTAGATATAGTACCATCTTTCTTAAGCTTAGGTGTTACTTCTTTAACAAAGAACTCCTTAGGCTTAAAGGTCTTACGTACTTCATCTTCTATGTCACCAAGCTCATCAGATACTTTAGCCAGTAAAAGCTCAGCACCTTGGACATCAAAGTAACAACCATAGTGTTCTTGTTCATTGATGATACGAGCTACTTGTTGTTCTAAATCAATAGACTCATCAGAGAAATACTTCTTAGAAGTCAATAGCTTATTGTAGACCTTAAGGTTTAACTTAACATCTACAGTACAACGATGCTGCATCTCAGGGCTATAGAAGCCCCACTCTTCATGCTCTACTTTAGGATAACCAAACCTATTACCCCACGCAGCTAGACCATGACCACCTTCTCTGTCAGGGTTAAACATCCGTGACCAGATCAGGGTGTCAATAATATTCTTATGGTATAGATCTACGTTGTATAGTTTATCTAGCCAGTACAGGTCATAAGAGATAATGTTATGACCAATCAGTGTGTCAGCATCTTCCAGTAAAGCAATAGCATTGTCAATCTCATCAGGCCCATACTCATAGACCTGCTTAGTATCTATGTCGATAGCAGACACGCACCAGATCCTAGTAGGATACAGTCCGTCTGCTTCTATATCAAATAAAAGGCGCATATAAATCCACCACTTTTGTTCCGTGACCACCAGCATACCGGACATGCGTCACGTTGTCAAGCCGATCAGCCATCCAATCACTTTGAATAGAGTCGATAACTTTATCGTTGTTACCATGAAAGATCATAACATCAACCCCAGCATCATCAAGCTTACCTACATTAGTTACTGGACTAACTCTTTGCCTATATCCGTAATCTTGGTTAGGGATCAAGAGATTAAATCTCCGCACTACCTCAGAACTAATACCAACCGTATCGGTGAAGTCGTAATAGCCATACATCAATACCAACTTATCAGGTGTACGATGTTGCTCATAAGTGCTATAATGTATAGCAGTCATAGCAGCATATGTAGCACCTGCACTTGTGCCTAGTAGTGTAACTTCTTTGTAGTCCTTGAACTTATTAATCTCTTTCTGAATGTACCAAAGCACACCGGGAAAAGGTGTATAAGGTTTCTCAGGATCATCAGACACTAAAGGATACGTAGGTGCATAGACTTCGTACCCTTTGTCGTTAAAGGATTCTATACCCTCGAAGTTACGGTTATATGGTGTCCCTTTTGTCCACCCTCCACCGTGAAGACAGATAATAACCTTACCTTTATGATGTCTGCTCATTCAATCAAACCCTTGATGATGTCCTCGCATTGACCTGCAATTATACGATGCTCTTTCTGAGTTGTCAAGTCCTGCCGTACCTCACAGAAATGAAACCAACTACGCAATGTACCATTCATATACAACCTAGAGTTAGTCAGTCCTTCAGGTAACAGCCCCCGTGCTTGCTCTTTGGCAATACCAAGCTTAATAGCTTTAAGGTATTCGGCTAAGGCTACGTCCTTTACTCTAGACTGTATACTAACCCAAACCCTACGTAGTTCTTCATTGTCTGTCTCAAGACTAGACTGTCTATTGGTTTCATCCTGAAGCCTGCATTCCATTAAAGTAAATCCAAGTTCTTTAGTAGGATCAGCATACCTCTGGCTGAACTCTTGGAACGTGAACGACCTGTGTCGAATGATCTGCCTACTAATAGCTCGTGTGGTATTGATTTCAATACATACGTTTGCCATTTCAAAAGGCGACCAGTGCTTGTTACGCTGGAGGTAGTTCCATAGTTTATCAATGTTATCCCCCGCTTCCTGTGATGCTGGGTTACTTACTCTAGCACAGTAGATCA
>Ga0196899_1000328_pt1 | contig 25763 bp, 21 predicted proteins | sample VirMetDEL_Sep_01_FD_169095 | JGI IMG/M metagenome (GOLD analysis project Ga0196899, IMG submission 169095) | Aqueous microbial communities from the Delaware River and Bay under freshwater to marine salinity gradient to study organic matter... | ecosystem: Environmental > Aquatic > Marine >... | reverse complement strand
GTTATCTAGTGTACCATTATTTATATCGTGCCATAGCTTATCAAATTGTTCTCCAAGCTGTGGGTAAACTCTATCTCTTTGATATTGGTTAGCATCATATTCTGCTTGTTTATTAGTAAGTAAAGTATTTAATTCTTCTTCTGTTGGCTTATCATATCCATCTGCAACCCAAAGATTTTCATAAACTTTATCTCCATTAAAACCAAACCATTGACCTGTATGTAATGTTACTAATACATCCTCTATAGTTTCAAACATTATGTATCTCCTAATTTTTTAAATGTCATAAATGTTCTTAAATATGAAGCATTACCCTGTGTTTTAGTTGTTCCTGCTTGTTCTTGTATTTCAAATCTTACTTTTATATTTGCAGTATCTGTTACATCTAACAATAATGCTGTATAAGCACCACCATCTATACTTGTTGCTGTACTGTACATATTTGCTGAATTTGCTGCGTATTGTGTATAAGTAGAATTATTTGTAGTTACTTGTATATAATTTAATGCAGCTCTTTCAGCAGCATTAGAAGGATTAGTTGTATATTTTGCAATAAATTCTATTTGCCATTTGCCTGTAGAAGGAAAACTAAATGTTCCAGAACTTTCTGTCATACCTGTTCCAATTTTTTCCCAATTTGTTGCAAATCTACTTAAATTAGATGATATAGGATTAGCATCTCCTGTAAAATCTGAAGTTAAATGCCATATATCTACTTCTTCTAATCCACCTGCACTAATATCAGAAGTCAAAGCCATAGTTCCAGTTGTATTAGGAATAGTAATTGTCTTGTCTGAACCTAGTGAACCACCATTAGTAAGTACTGTATAGTTACCTGCTCCATCATCTATTTTTATTTGTCCTGGCATTTATGCTCCTTCAACATAGGTATTAGCAGTACCATCTATTGTATTATCTTCTGATAAATTTAACCACTCTTGTACAAGAGAATTACTTTCATCACAAGCTACAATCTTTCCATCATCATAAGCAACATTAACCATTGTTTCGTATCCTGTGTATGCAATGCTGTCAATCATTTACAACTCCACATCTATATCAAAGTAGGCATCATTATTTGCTGATAACTCATAATGACTTCCAGAAGTCATATTTGCTGTTGCTTTATTTAAACCTAATTGAAGTATTGTTTTTGAAATTCTAAAATAATTAATAGGAGTTCCAGATAAATTATTACCATTACTTGCGTAATCATTAATAGCCATATCTCCAGATTTAGTTACTGTTCCTGTAGTTCCATCACTATCTATTCTCATTTCATTAATTAAAGGAATGCTAACTAAAATTAGTGAAGTAGTATTTGCTAAACCTGCATTGTCAAAATTAAAATTAACTCTAGGAGATATTAATTTCTGATAGTATCTAGCACAAAGGTTAAGTTCTTCTCCAATAGGTCTTACTTCAAAATCTGTAGCAACACTACCTTTTTCTAACTGTATTTGTGCTATCTGTATATCAAATATTTCATTGTTAGGATTTATAAATAACAATTCTAAGTAACTACTTGCTCCTATAGTTTTACCACTAACACTTGGGAAAGTTACTGTAGCTGTATATTTTTGCCAAGAAGTAGTTGTAGTTTGACTTGTAGCTATAGATGTTTCTACAGCAGTGCTACCACCAGAACCAAATACTTGGTAAGAAGTAACATTAAAACTTGTAGGTGCGTTAGTTGTATGTTTTGCATAAAAAGAAATTGTTGCAGTTTCTCCAGATAATGTATATACATCTTCTATTCTGTGTGCAATATTAGCGTTATCATCAGCACCTGTAACTGTTAAATTAGCAAAATATTTAGGATTATTGGGAACATCTGTTTGTCCTGCTGTGAAACTTCCTTGTGCTAAAGTTCCTGTTGAACCAGAGTTTTGATATGTAAATCTATCTGGACCATATCCAGTTGTTACAGAAGTTCCTCTCTGCCATATATCAAAGTTACCATTGATGATATAATTTTTTCTGCCTATAACAGAAGTACCACCACTATCTTCTATTTCATCTACAATTAATTTTCCTGGCATATTTCTCCTATAGTATAACCATTGTACCAGAGTTTGTAACAGTTCCAGTTATTGTAATTGGTCCTGCTAAAACTGTACCATTACCACTTGCAATAGTGTAAGTTGCAGCTTGTGTTTGGTTGTGTTGGAAAACACCACCTTGTGAAGTTAATGCAATACCACCTACTTCCCAACTAGCTACATCTGTTCCACTAATGTCATAATCTAAACCTGTTCCATCTGTAATTGTTAAGTCTGATGTACCATCAATAAGTGCGTTAGCAGAACCAGAAGCTATCTGGTCTGGATTAACTTTATATACTGTACCATCTGTTACATCTTCTAAGATTAAGAAGTCATTAGATGTATCTACTGTAATACTTGTACCATCTGTTAAGTTTGATGGGTCTACAGTAAGGTCAACATCTCCTGATACTGCACCACCAGCTAAACCAGAGTTAGCGTTTGTATTTACTGCTGTTATATCTCCAGTTGTTGGGTCAGCAGGTTCAAAATCTCCAGAAGTAGAGTTGTAAGCTAGGACTTGTCCATTTGTTACACCTGTTGTATCTACATCTGATAAGTCACCTACACCATCTGTTGGCTGTATTGCACTATCGGCTAATGCACCTTGTGCAGAAGTTGCAAATGCTGTACTGTCATTACCATCTAAGGTATCTGCATCTACATTGAGAGCATCAACAAAAGACTTAGTTACTCTTGCATCTATATCTGTATTAGCTCTTGTAGTTGTGTAATAAAGATTAGTACCCTCTGATAAATCTGTTGTACTGTGATTAGATATGTCTGTTACTTGACCAGTTACATTACCAACGACATCTACTGTTATAGATGAAGGTAATCCTATTGTAAGTGTTTGTCCTGTAGCACTTGTTTCTATCTCATTTGTAGTACCAGCAACTGTAAAAGTTTGTGTATCTAAATCAACTGTACCTGAACCAGTATCACCAGCAAATGTCAAATCATCATCTATTGATATAGAATCTACATAAGCAGTAGTAGCAACTTTAGTACTATTATCTCCTGCACTTTGTGTAGTAGCTGTTACACCATCAGCTAATGTAGAAGTTGCGGTTACTGTACCGGTAGTATTACCAGTTACATTACCTGTTAAGTTTCCTGTTACATCACCTGTGACATCTCCGGTAACATTACCAGTTAGATTTCCAGTAACATTTCCTGTAACTGCACCAGTATGTGTACCAGTTGTATTACCTGTAACATTACCTGTAACATCTCCAGTTAAATCTCCTGTTACATTTCCTGTTACATTTCCTGTGACATTACCTGTAAGGTCACCTGTAACATCGCCTGTTACATTTCCTGTTAAGTTACCTGTTACATCAACTGTAATACTTGAAGGTAAACCAATTGTTATTGTTTGTGCAGTTGTGCTAGTTTCTATTTCATTAGCAGTTCCTAAAACACTAAATGTTTGTGTATCTAAATCTATTGTCGTAGAAGTTGTACCATCACTAACTGTTAAGTTATCATCTACTGATATTGCATCAACATAAGCTGTTGTTGCTACCTTAGTAGAGTTATCTCCAGAACTCTGTGTTGTAGCTGTTACACCATCTGCAAGTACAGAAGTAGCAGTAACATTACCAGTTAAATCTCCTGTAACATCTCCAGTTACATTACCTGTCAAGTCTCCAGTTACATTTACAGTAATGCTGGAAGGTAGACCAATAGTAAGTATTTGACCTGATGCACTTGTTTCAATTTCATTTGCTGTACCTGCTATGGTAAAGTCCTGTGAATCTAAATCAACTGCACCACTTCCAGTATCACCTAAAAAGTCTAAGTCTTGTGCTGTTACCTGGCTATCTACATATGCTTTAACTGATTGTTGTGTTACACCTTTAGTAGCACTGTCAGATACCATGTCATCTTCATCTAAAAATAATGTTGTATTTACCGCTGTACCATCTTCGTTAATTATGGTATCTACTCTGTCGTTAATGTCCTCTATGTGTTGTTGCAATGGTGTCATTCTTACAACTTGTCCAGATGCGTGTGATAGACCTGAACTTGCTGCTGAACCTGGTAAGTACCTATTTGGTACTGTAGTTGTAAGTTGTTTAGTGCCTGAATCTACAGCAGTAACTAAAATTACTTCTCTGTTTGTAGCACTATCTGGGTTAATAACAATGTAAAAAGGAGCAGATAATGTTGTTGGGTAACTATCTGTAACTGCTGCTACAGTTAATGTTGTATCTGAAGAACCCATAGTTGTTGCTAGAGTTGTTTCAAATGCGTTAAATAAATTTGTTTCTTGTGCTGTCATCTATTTTCCTAAACTACCTACGCCTAATAATTGTATTCCTAATCCTTGTCCAGAAGACGAGGTTGCAATTACCTTACTACCTCTAAATCTTACTATACAATATTGTGTTACAGACCCTCTTGGAGATATTTCTTCAATAGGACTGCTAACATTTTCTATTATACCTCGTAATAAAGTATCTGGTCTGTATATCTCTAATTGGACATTCTTTCCTTCTTTGTTTCTTAGTGCTTGATATATCAACTCACCTTGACCATTTATTCTTAATGCTTTCCTGTAAGGTCTTTCTATCTGGTCAGATATATTGATAGGCATATCTACAACTAAGTCATTAACTAACTGGAATCCTCTAATAGCAAAAGATAATAATTCTGGAGTTTGTGATGTATCACTAGTTGTTAAAGTAAGTCTTGCAGTAATCCACCTACCATCTACTAACTCTAATACTTCTTCATCTCCACCTATGCCAGATGCTATAGTTATTTGGTTTTGCCAAGTAGTGGAATTTATACTATCTATATCTGTAGGTATTGTAGATGTTGCTAATTCTACTGTTCCAAAAGATACATTATTAGTATTGAGCTTTGCTCCTACCCACTGTTTTTTTTCAGATGTGTAGAAGTCAGCTAATGCAGTAACGATATATCCTGTTGATACATAAGTGCTTAACTCTTTATAGACACCTTGACCAGTAGATACAAATATAAATCTTGCAGAAGTTGTACCAGTCTGTGTTATTCCATTAACTACAGATGTTGTGTTAGAAGAATGTGTTATGCCAACATCTCTAGCAAGTCCACCTGTTGGTAAAAAGTATCTCCACAAATAAGTTTCAGTTGCTGATTCGTGTACTCCCATATACACACTATCTCTAGTAACAAACATAGCGTGTGGTGTTAAATCAATACCATTATCCCATTGTTTTATTAACTGTCTGTTTCCAAGAACATATAAGTTATCTGCTACTGTTACTTCAGCACTATAAAATCTACCGGTATTAGACTGGCTACCCTTAGTTCCTATAAATACTATGCCTTCTGTTGCAGCTAATGAATGTATCTCTTCAAAACTTAATTTAGTTTGTCCTTTTAATGACCAAGTACCACCATCTATTTTTAAAGAATATATATTGCCATCTGTATTACCTGCAAGAACTACTGCACCTGCATCTACAACATCAGTAAAACCATGTGTTGGTTCTGTCTGTGTTAATGCACTTGTTGTTTGAAATACACCTGTAAAGTTTCCTGTAAATGGGTCACCTTGCCATAAATATTCTGCTGATGTGGATTTACCACTAACAAACAATGCACCTTTTGCAAACCATATACCTGTAAAAGAACCTGTAAAGCTAGAGCCTAATGCTTCATCAGTCCAAGTAGTACCATCATAATGTAGTAACTGTTTGTTCGTAGAACCATCTCCTGTTACAACAAACAAATCATTACCAAAAGAAGTTATACCTTGTACTTTATAACTTATGTTTGTAGAAGTCATAGCTGACCAAGTGTCACCTTCATCAGTTGATTCATACACATCTGTGTCATCAGTAATATATAAATATCCATTTGTTGTTTGTGCTAAATAATTATTTGTATCTGTAAGTGTTAATGTTTTTTGTTCCATATCGTGTAACAAATGTGCATTGTACCCAGTATCTTCATCACCATGAAAGACATCAACACCTTTGCTATCCCAAAACCTAGAGAAATCTCTATCTGTACCATTTCTTCTATGTGCTTTATCTAAACCTTCACCACCAGAGAAATCTGTTCTTGAATAAATCTGACCAAACTCCTGTTGGAAATCCTCTGGTGTTTCTGATGTTTGTATAGCTTGTGCCTGTAGAGGTGCAGTGTTTATCTGCATCTGCCTACCAGGACCTACAGCAAATCTTAGAAATAAATCATCTAAGTTAGCTTCAAAGCCTTGAGCTTGTGGTTGTGATGTGTTACTTGGAGAAGGTAATACAGCCATTATGCACTGTAATTTATGTTCATTATTGTCACAGGAGCAGGATATAAAGAACGCAAGTTCCCTCTTGCTTCATCTATCAACAATGACCTAAGTCTAAGAAGTGCATTTCTAAGTCTTTCTCCTGAACCAACTGGATAATTTTCAGCTGCTAATTTTTCTGTAATAAATTCTTGTGTTGTTGCATCTATATCTGTAGCACCTACAATGTCTGCTACAGCACCCACCATGACTATCTGTTCATACTCATCTTCTATAAGACAAGTAGTTGATAGGTCAACTGTTTCATCAGATGGTCTAACAAACTTTCTTTTAACTACAAGATATACTGTCTTACCAGTAGATGTGTTGTAAAATTGTACAGCTGCATTTGTACTTGATGGTGGAAAATCTCTAAGTAGTTCTATACCCGCAGATGTGTACTTCTCACCACTAGAATTTTGTACATAAGAAGTTAGTACTTCTATAGTTGATGCCGGAACTTCGGCATAAGTGGTACTAGAGGTAACTGTTGTAGTTGTTACATTATATAAACTTGGATACAATCTTACAATATTATCTGCAACTGCATCAAATACAGATTTTCTAGGAAATGTTGGGTTAATAAAAATATTTGTTTTATCACTATGTATAGCAGCTGTTGTTCCTTGGTAAGCTCTTGATACTGATAAAACTCTTGTTGATGTGTTAGCACTTGTAACTAACATAAGTTCTTGGTCTACTTCTACAATTGCTCCATTACCTAATAAGTTCTCTTCTTCTACACTAAACAGTCCTGCTTCATAAGATAATGTATTTTGAATAGCAGTCATTTCACCATCTAATCTAGAGAACGCTGAAAGGTCATCAGGTTTATTTAAAAAATCTCTATATATTCTATCTACGAGTGTACTTACTGCTGCCATATATCTCCATATTACTAGAGGGAGAAGTATTTATCTCCCTCTAATAAATATACTATCTATCTCCTAATTAGGAGGTAGCTAGGTTTGTTATTTTAGCATGGAATTGTTCTGGACCATATTCAAGTCCGATTTCTCCATACACTTGGAACTTATAAGCTGCTCCGGATTGAGCCAATGGCTCTACGAAGAAGTGTCCCTTTCCTGGAATATCCAAGAATACTGGCTTACAAAAAGCCAAGTCTACAATAGCAACATCATCTATTGGCATGTGTCTATCATAAACAATTCCAACTTGACCGAAGTCAGTTTCGATTGTTGTGATATTAACGCCACCAATGTTTCTATCTCTTGGTGCTAAAGCTAAAGCACTTGAGTAGATTGATGATAGTTTTTGCTTTTGGAAGCTGTTAGCCATAATGACTGGCATTTCAAATGGAGCACCTGAGTCCGCCATTCCTTTTAATGCTGATTCAATCATTGTTTGACTTAAAGCAGCAGCACCACCAGCAACTTCTGTAGTTGTGATAGCTTCTAAGATACCTCTTGTTTTTCTTTCTGTGGCCATGTCTGTATCTGCTACATATGTACCTTGTAAGAAAGAGAACTCGATGTCTCTTGCTGCTCGTTTAAGAGCCATGTCTAACTGGAAGGCCAATTCATCTTGAACTGGTTGGTTACCAATAATGGATTGTCCACTAAGGTTTCCAGTTGCTGCTTGTTTTGTGTAAGAAACATTAACACCATATTGCATAATTTGTGTAACATTTATTACTTCACTTCTTGTTCTTTCTGCGAATGTTGGGTCTGCACCTTCTAATGCAACTGTCTGAGCAGCAGCAGCGTTATCTACTGTTTGCCAAGTAAATTGTTTAGAGGTTACTGATTTACCACCAGTCATCCCACCAATAGCGGATAGAAAAGGAGTGTCGTTAGGAGTAACATTAAAGAGTTCCCCTACATAATTCGGCAAGTCATAAGAATCGCCGAGTCCTGATACTGCACCCATTTCTTAGGTCCTTTCTATTTATCTTTTAATAATTGTTTTAATTTGTCTGCTTTAAGAGCGGAACTTGTAGCCCAATCACCATCAGCTTGTGCCTGATTTATTTGGTCATCTAGTCCTACAGGTTCTACTGGAACTGATGCTTCAATAACAGTATCTAAGTTTTCTTGGCTAGTTACAACTCTTTGCTTTTGTGCCTCTTGCTCTGTTGCTTCAGCTGGAGCTTGACCCCATCCGAACTCTTGAGAAGCAAACTGCTTAATTGCATCTGCTTGTAACTCACCATCATATAAGTTTTTTAATGCCTTGCCTTCACCGGTTGAAGTGTCAAACCCTGCTTCTTTAAAAACAGCATCTGCTTTAAAGGCCTTCAATTCCTTATTCTCAGATTGAGCTTTTTTTAATTGCTCTCTTAACTGAGATACAGGATTACTTTCTTCCTGTGTTTCTTCTACTGTATTTTCTACTTCGTTTTCCATATTCTCTCCTCTCCCAGTTTCTACTAACTGCATTACCCTGGGGAATATAATGCGATAGGCGACAAGTTATAATTAAAGTACAAATGAGAATTGTCAGCCACTTCTAGCTGTACCGATACTAGGCGAATTGAAATACTCAGCTTATACGCCAGACATAAGCCGGATGTGCAGAGTCGATTTATATTCGCAGACTACCGCTATGCGATAATTTAATTATACCACTATATCTTGTATGTCAAGGATTTAATACTATATATAGTACTAGGATTCAGTAAGCCCTGTAACTCTACGACCTGTTCTAGCTGCACCAGTTTGCGGTGTAAACTCAGATAGTTCTTGTGCTTCTAGTTTTCTTAATCTTTCTATCTCTTCAGCAGAACCAAAGACTTTAGCTTGTACAAATTCCTCAATATCGTAACCCGGTCTTTCTACTAGACCTTCTGGTGTTAATACTTCTTCTACAGTTACTGGTTCTTCTGCTTTAAATTTCCTAGTTAGATTAGCTAGTCTAGGAACTTCTCTTTCTGCTACAGCAAAAAATTCTCTTGCTTGTGACTGTGTTAATCCGGCTCTTTCTAATGCTTGTACTTCTTGTGCATTCAATTCAAATCCTCTAGCACCAGCTTCTGCTCCTATTTGTGCAGCAGTTATTCTTCCTTCTATAATAGCTTGCCCGACATCAGGGTCTATAACAGAAGCAAGGATAGACTCATCAGTTAAATCCATAGCAAAGTTTGCAGCATAATAATCTTTTACAGCAGGAATATTTTGCATGATACCTTCACTAGCTGTAGCTACTCTTTGTCTAAAAGTGTTTGGTGATATACCTTTTTCTATTAAAGTTGCAAATGTGTTTTCGAAATAGTCTGGGTTAATTCCATAATCAGAAACAGTTAAACCATAAGATTCTTTAACAGCAGCATAATCAGATTCTGATAATCTAACTGTTCCATCTGGTCTTTTGTTCTTAGGAAAAAATTGTTCGTATTCTTCAGTAGCTCTTACTTCTGCTAAAGCGATATCTGTATTTTGATTTGTAGCATAGCTATTAGCATAAGTCATTACTAATGATTCTGGTAACCAAGGTAATAAAGCTCTAACTTCTTTTAAAAATTCTTCCACTATACAATCCTCCTAACACTTCCACCACCGAAAGCACCTACAATGTTATTCTTTACTTCTGTTTTTATTTTTTCAGAACCACCATCTTGTAGCCCAGCAGTGTAAAGAAGTTGATTTGCTTTTGTTATGTCATTAGCTTTAATAACATTTTGAAATAAGTTAGAAGTTTCATCTAAAGTTCCACCCCAAACATTGCTAGTAAACCCACGCCAAGGTGCAGCAATCTCTTCGTATGTCAAACCTTCAGCTGTATTTTCACCAAAAAGTCCTTTAACCATACTCATCATTTTGTCTCTAATTTCTATCTCTGCATCTGGGTCATTTCTTATCATACCAGCCCATTTACTAATTTGACTTTCTGCAAGGTTACCACCAAAAACAGGCCCCATTATTTCTTTGCTAAGTCTTTTAACTTGTGATTCTCCAGCTCTTGTGGTGTCATAATCTATAGCACCAGATGTTATAAAATTATCTAACTCGACATCCATGTTTGTTTCTAATGTAGGGTCAGACAATACCTTTACTTGTTCAGCAACATAGCTATCAGACCAAAGACCAGTAGTCAATTTTTGTCCTACCCAAGATACAAGTTCATCTGATGGATTAGATATACCTGACTGTTCCATTAAATTTTTTATAGCGGCTTTATCGTCCTGTATTTTTCTTTCTGCATCCGCAGTTAATACTGAAGTGAAATCTGTTGCATTGCTTTGTGCTAATAGTAACCAATCTCTTTCAGCTTGTGTATGTGTTCTCCACCAATTTGTAGATTGCCATTCTGCATCAGTAACAGTTCTACCTTCTAAAGTAGCTTCAGCTAGTCTTTCTATCATTTCAGCATCTTGTAACCAAGGCCTAATTTTAGACTCTGTTGCAATTGTATCTATGAAAGAAGACCATGGACTTACTTCAGGATTGTACACATTAGGGTCAGCTAACTCTAGTGAGTCACCAAAACGAATAGCTGAGTTCCATTCCTCTGCTGTAGGAGATTTAATAGTTTGTTCTATACCAGGAAATTCAACAGGACCAAATATATTTTTTAAATCTTCTAAACTTGAATCGTAATATATCGGTGTGTTTGTACCAGGAATATAATACACAATGTAATACTCACCATCAACATTCCAATATTCTGCACCTGTAGGAATAGGCATATCTCTTTTAGCTGTAGGTGAATATACAGAACCATCTTCGTTCTTAATTACTACTTCTCCATCTTCACCGACATTAGAATAATCTTTTGTGTCGTAGTTTGTATTACCTATGCCTACAACACTTTCTCTTTCATTAGTAGGAGTAGAAGCATCTTCACCACCATAGTCTCCTGGGTATTCTGGTGTTAAAGGTTCTGTTTGTGAAGCACCTGCATAGCCTTCTCTTCCTGGTACTTGACCAGCAATAAGTCTATCGTACTCAGACATTGTATAACCAGCGGCTTTGTCAGCTTCTGTAAATACTGTATTAGCTGTTGTTCTAGCCCCATTAGGTCCATATACTACTACTTGTGCCATTATCTCATAAATCCTTGTGATATTGCTTGTAATAACCTTGTATAGTTATCACCTATTATTTGCTTCTCTTCACTATCATACACAATTTTTTCCGATATATCCTTCTCTGTTGGAGGATTGTAGCGAATAGAAGTTCTACCAAACAATTCTCTTTCTCTTGCAGTTCTAGGATTATCTATAAATGCATTAGACAAATTGTTGAATAGGTCTGTCCATATCATATTTTGTACACCAGTATCTTCTGTTGGTGGAGGAACTACTGTTGGTGGGATATTGTTTTCTGGTATAGGTCCAGGTATAAAATTATCTTCAGGCTCTGGTATTCCTCTATCTTCATCAATATCTTCTGGTTTTTCATAACTATCAAAAAATATTTCTAACTCTTTATCTTTCCGACCTTCTAAACCTGGGTATTTTTCTAAAGACTTCTCTACTGTACTAGACCATATCTCTCTAATCTTTTTTTCATCACCACTTTTGATAGCTCTCCACAGAGGACCACCACTCATCTTGGCATCTCTATTCATACTTGCCATAACTAAAGCATCAAACTGTGGTTGCAATAAGTTAACTTCAAAATTATTAGCTCTGTTAGTAACATACTTACCAAACTCAGCTATATCTAGTTTGAGTATCTCTAATGCTTCTTCTTCTGTAACAGTATCGCCTATATTGATTTGTTCATCATTATTTCTAGCTGCATTAGTATGACCATAACCAATTGTTAATGTACCTATAATTTTGTCACCAGGTTTTAATACATAATCTGGTCTTGCATCATCATATGCAGTACCTTTGAAAACTTCTTCTTCTTGTATTATTTCTATAACTGGTGGAGATACTTCCATTATCCACCCAATGCTTTGAGTCGCATAATTGATTGTGCAATATTTCCTGCATTCATTCGAGCTTTATTTACATCTGTCTGTCTTTCCATAACTCCTGTAAAGTCTGTTTTAATTTGCTCTTGTAAATTAGCAGTAGCATCAAATTGCGAAGGTATAGGTTCTTGTGTTACTGTTTGACCAACAACTCTTTGTATTGGCCTTTCTGTAAGTGGGTCTACACCAGGTGCTAACTTAGGTGTAGTAGTTGTTTTCTGTCCTTCTACAGCTATTCGACCTATTGTTTCATCAACTCTAAATTCTTTCTCTTCTAAAGTTTCTAGTATTTTTTCGTAGTAGTTTCTTTCTTTATTAGAAAAAGATAATCCTAATGAGTTAGCTATAGCATCAACTTTTTGTAGTCTAGTTACCCTATCTGTTGGTTGATATATTTTAGGTTCGTATTTGGGAGAATAAGGATTTTGTAATTGTATGTCTATTGCTCCATTATAACCAATACCTCCAAGGGCATTAGATTCTTTTAGTGCATTATATAAAGCAGTTCTAGTATTTGTTCCTGGCCTACCATACTCTACTGAATATTCTTCTGTATCCAACCAAGATGTTTTAACTAATCTATCTTGAAGTGTTTTTATTTCATTGACTTTTAATCCATCAAGAATAGCATCTTCTGCTCCTGGATAATAAAAGTTATCTTTTGTTTCAGGAAATAATAAAGATAGGTATTCACTTACAGGTATAAAGCCATTTTGATAAGGCATTTGTGCAGTGTATCCAATAGGAGCAAGAGCATCTAATTCTTCTTCTGCAATAAATGTTTGTGTTTTTTTACTTTCTTCGCTAACAGCACCTAAAATATCTATTGGTTCTACATCAGTCCATCCAGCTTTACTGTATAAAGTATCAAACTCTTCTTGCGTAGCTGTTGTTGTTTCGTATGTACCATCTTCTTTTTTTCTATATATTTTCATTTATTCTTTATCCTCTGTCACTGTTAATTCTACATACCCTAATAGTTTTTCTTTAAACAAAGCACCAAATTCTGGATGTTTTTTAGTTATTTGCTGTGCCCATTTTAATAAGATATTTCTACCAACTTGTGCTTTTTTATTTTTCTGTAGATAAGATAAAGCCTGTGCATCGGTGTAATATACCTTTGTTCCATCTTCTGTAGTTTTTACTAATGGTTCATAGTTTTTAATTTCATCTAGTGCATCAAGTAACCCTTTATTATTCTCATCACCATAGAAAAATAATTTTAATCCTTGACCTGCTTCAGTGTTTTCTGTAATCCAGGAATCAGCAGCTGCTTCTTTTATCTCTGCAAACATCTCTTCCTGTGATATGTCACCTCCATAAGTCGCAATATCTCTACCTAGTCCATAAGGAAATTGTTGTAGTAACTCTGCTTGTATCCTTGCTCTCTCTGCTACTGCCTGTGAATCTCTCCTATCTCTAAAAGGTTTAGTTCTGTGATTAAATATAACTTTGAATGCTCTTTCCTGAGCTCTTTCTAACATTTGTTGTGTAGTAAGATTTACTCTCTCACCTTCTTCTATTTGGTTATAAAAAGAATTAATATCTAGCATATCGTACTCTTCTACGACTGGAGCAAAGTAAGGAAAAATACTGGAGTACTTCTCTGCATACTCTGGCCATTCTCTTTCAAATCTAACTTCTCCTTCTGTAGATGGAAGTTTTTTACCTTTTGTTGTTGTCTTACCTTGTACTAAGTAAGCTGCTGTATAGATATCATCCCAGTCATCTGGTGTTCCACCTATCAAGCTAGCAATTAACTGTGTAGCTAGGTACTCATCTCCTGGTTCAACTGCTTCATATGCTTGTGCATAAAGTGCTGTAATAACAACACTATTAAATAAATCATCATCATATTTTCCAAATGACATATCTTCAGGTAGGTATGTTCTAAATATATCTTCTACCAATAGGGGATTTAAAAATCCTGGTGTCTCTAATCCTATTCTCACTTGCTCTCTTGGTGATGATGGCTGATAGAATTTAGCTAATGAATTATGGTAGGTTAACTTCTTTGCCATAACTATTGCATCTTCTTCAAATTGTTTTCTTCCTTCTTTTGTTCTAGGGTCGTAATCCAACATTCCTTCATTCCAAGATACTGTTAATATTTTAGTAGCATCAGCTACTTGGTCATACCAAGCATTTTTGTTTATCAGTCCTTCTGTATAAGCATTGATAGCGTTGTCTAGATATGTTGGCAATAAACCACCGAGAGTATCTGACACTGTTCTACCGCCTAGTCCATATGGAAATACTTGGTCTTCTATATCTTGCCATTCATTTGTCTTTGGTAAATACTTATCTAATGCTTTTACTGATAGTTGTACTACCGGTCCAAATCCTGGATAGTAACTAGCAGTAAACAAGTTAGCACCAGCTAATGGCGATACTTGTTGTACATCAACACTCTCAGGTAACTCTATACCAAACAAGTTTTCTTGCATATCAGTCATCGGAGCTACATAGAATAACTCATCTATTGTTGGGTCTCTATATAGTATTCCGCTCTGTTGTCCTTTAGCTGTAAGCATTTGTATTTTTCTAAGACCAGCAGGATTTTTAGCAAACAGTCGTGGATAGTTTAAAGCTACTTCTTTCCAAGGTTCAAAGAATGGGAATATTAATCTTGTAGCTTCTGCAAAGAAACCTTTTTCAGATAGGTTATACAACAAAGTATTGTGTGCATCTAATGAAAATGCTTTTGATGCTTCTGATATTTCATCTATAGACAGTTTAGCTTCAGGGTTTGCTTTGACTGCATCAGCAATCGAACCATATTTTTTAATAGCAGAACGCTTACCTGCTTCATAGATTTGTTTTACTGATGGTGGTAAGTCACCTGCTTTAGATAATTTATCAAAATGTTTTAAAGCTGCTTCATCTGCGAATGGTATTAATTGCCCAACACTTGTCCAGTAATATTGTGTGTAGGTAGGTATCCTGTTTAGTGCTGCATCTGGTGCTTCACCTAACCAGTACCATAAATATTGTGATGCTTCGAAAGCTTCATCTAACGCTTTTTGCTCTGTTGCCCATTTTGGACTTGCTAATACATCAGGTGCAACATCATACTTGGTATCAAGAAATTTTCTAATTTCTTGTATATTGTTCTTAGTAAATCTATCTATGTTATCTAATGGTAGAATATCTCCATCAGCTGTAACAATTCTTCTATCACGAATCATTTTTAGTACATCTTCATCACCTTTAGTAAGGTCCATAATCCATTCTCTATAATTATCAACATAAGTATTAGCATCTTCTAAAGAGGTATAAGGTCTTGTACGATTACCTTTATTATCATATTTGACATCGTTTAATTGTTCTCTTATTTTCTTTAAATCACCAGACCAGAAACTATTTTTAGTTGCAGCTAAGTCAGTGCCTTCTAAAATATCATTCGCAATTGCTTTTCCTAAATCACTTTCTAATGGCCATTTAAGATTTACTTGCCACGACTTTATATAACCAGCTCTGTCTGCACCTTCTTTTAATGTTCTCTCCCAAGTGTTATTTATGTAACTTGCTTGATTTTGTTTTCCGAAAATAGAACTAGCTCTTCTTGCAACTATATTTTCTACTCCAGCACCATAAGCAACACCTTTAGCTCCTTTACCTACTTTCATCGGAGTTCCTGCTAAATCATATGTGTAGTTACCCCAAACCCACATAGCCATAGGATTTTCAAACCAGTTATCTAAACCAGCTAATCCCATTCTAAATTGCGATTCAGCAAATATTCTTAGTGGCCAAGCAACACGAGTAACTAGCTGAGCACCAGTCCATTTCTTTTGTAAGTTCCAAGCTACATCTACAAGTTGGTCTCTACCTTTTTTTAATCCTTTAAATACTTGTGGGACTGATTTACCTAGTATTTTATCTATAGGTGTTGTTAATCCTTTTGGTAATTCTATAGCAGTATTATCTATCATATTTGCTATTTTAAATTCTGGTAAAGTAGCATATTTATTAAAAGTACCTATGGTTCTTTTTAAATCTTTTGGGTTACCTAGTGACCATACTTCATCCATATGTTGTCCAATATCAAATGGCGTAGGTAATGTAACACTATCATCAAGCCCTTTAATTGGTATACTTCTTTGACCTTTGAATGTAGCTTCTATTGGATTTAAAAATTTACCACCAGCAGTTTTATCTAGTTTTGCCCAGTATGTTTTACCAACAGTTTTACCACTAGGTAATATACCTTGTAGCTCAGCAAAATCTTTTTTGAGTTCGTCAATAACTAATTTACTAAATCCATCTTTTTCTAATTTGTTTGTTAACTGTGTTAGCGTATCTTTATATAAAACATTTTTCTGAGCAACTTGGTCACCTTTAACAGACGCTTCTGCAAAATCAGTAAGCAATTTGTTAGCTTCGTTTCTTGGTATTTCCATACTTGCTAACCATCTGGAATAATTTGCTACACCACCATTAGTATCTTTAAATAAAGAATCTTGTGTCGGTGTCCATTCGCCAAACTTAGAAAATCCTTTATCTCTACTACCAATATCTTTAAGTAAATTCTTGTTATAACCTATGCTATTAATAGTTCTTGTTACTTTTGGTAGGCCAATACTTTGATTTTTAATAACATAATCTCTAACAACTTTAGTTACTTCATCTCTTGTATTTGTTTTAAGAAGTTGTAAAGCCATGTCAGTATCTTTAACCGAATCAAAAATTTGTTTAAAGTCTTTACTTTCTGCCAATGCGTCTAAATGTTTATTTGATTTAGGACTAGTAAGAAAGATATCTATTTCATCAGCTATTTTTCCAAAATCCCCCTCAGTAAATGCTTTATTTATTTTACCCATGACTGACTTCGAATAATTAATTGCTTTAACTGATTTAGTTGCAACTAAAGCTGGGTCAAATGCCAAAGCATTATAGAAATCTATTACACCAGAAACACCACCATACAAAGCACTATTTGGGTCTATACCGATAACATCCTCAATGTATCTACCTATAGTTATATTTCTACCTCTGTATTTAAATGCTTCTTGGTCTGCTTGTGCTTTTGCAACAATAGGTCCTGATGGTATAAATCCATCACCTAAACTTTTCCAAACCTCTTTAAATCCCATACCTTCTCTAGCTTGTGAAAATGATTCACCTATCCAAGAACTTCCAGCATCTTTCCAATTATCAAAAAAACTTTCTCTAGTCATTTTGCTATGACCATAACTTCTTCCACTTAACAATGCAGTTAAGGCAAGTGCAGCTCCTGTTACTCTTCCTGTTTTTTCTGTTTTTTCTTGCTGGTCTCTAAGAGCAGCTATATCGTATAAAGTAACATTCGGGTCACCAGCTTTATGTTGTTCAATTAATTCTTGTTCTTTTTTCGACATAGCTTGTACTTGTGCCTGGAATGGTTTTTCATATGACTCAGCAGTTTTTACAAATGCTCTACCTGTCCTACCCATAGTTACATTCCATAAACCTTCTGCACCAAGCATTGCTACTCGTGCTATACCTTTCAATGTTCCATATACTGGTTCTGTTCTAAAGTTTTTAGAAGCTTGTTTTACCTCATACACATCACCATAGATAGGGATATAAGCATTGGTTATATCATTACCTACAGGGTTAGGATTGTATGGTTGTGACTTAGGAACAGCTTGATACTGTAATCGCAATAAATCTTCTACTTGTTTATCAGTAAATCCTTTATTGACAGCATTAGAAATTAATCCTTTCATAGCTGTTGGGTATTTAGTTGCTAAATCTTTTGCTCTATCTATTTGTGCAGGTTGTACAGCAGCTTTTTTTTGTTGAAATAAAATATTTGTTTGTGCTTGTTTTTCTTTTTCTCGAATCCACTCTTCGCCAAATGAATATGGTCCTACAATCTCATTAGACATGTTACAGTCCTAATATTTCAATAAGTGCTTGTACCTCTGTGTTTTCTGATAAATCTGCAAGTACTTCATAATCCATATCTCCCACTACTTCTGGTGGTAGTTGAACTGGTACTGCTCCAAATGTTGGAGACTCTGCACTATCCATATCTCTTAAAATATTTAAATTCAAACCTTGTATTGGCATTCTGCCTTGTGTTCCTGGACTTGTTGTTTCTGCTACAACTTCTGTTGTCTCTGTAGCTTCTTGTGCATTTCTTGTATTGTCTATTGTATTTGTAGCAGCAGGTGGAAGGTTTTGTTTTCTTTTGTCAATAATTAAATTATTAACCTCTTCTGTAGTTCCATAAGTCAAACCTGTATATTGTGGTTTAGCTATCCCTTTATTAGAATTACTCCTCTTCGATGCCATCTTCATCATCCTCATCATAAAACATAAATGTTGAACTTATAATCATATAACCGAATGGAAAAACCATAGGTGGGTATTGGTCTGTAAAAACCCTAGCACCTCTAGTATTTTCTAAATCTTGAAAAATAATTGCATCACCTTTTTCGTCTACATCACCTAAACAGAAATCAACAATGTCAGCAAACTTTTTATTAATAGACATTATCCACCTAATCCTTGTAATAACTGAGTTATGCCTGGCGGTGGCCCGGTTTGGTTTTGTGGTAAGCCACCTCCAAGCAATTCTTGTTCGGGTTGTGGAATCTCTGGCTCTTCTGCTGTAAAGAATTTATCTAAAATATTTTGCATATCATCTGGATTTTTTCTTATTTGCGTTATCGCCATTAATGCTTTAGGGTCACCAGCTTGTGCTTGAGAAAGTAGAGCAGCTTCTAGTGCGTTATCCATTTTCTCTTTTGTTATTCTTTCATTTACTCGTACAAGATTATCTAAACCATCTAGATTTTCTTGTAGTGTTTGTCTATCGATAATGCCATTCTGTACCAATTGCAGCCCTGTTACAATTTTTTGTGGTTCATCGTAACCAGCCATAGCCCCATAGACTCTTCTAGTTTTATATGAACCAGCAATATCTTTTTCTGGATTGTATGTCTCTGAATAAAATGTGTCATTCATATAACCAGACAATTGTTTTGTCTTTCCGCCATACATTTTTTCATCCCATTCTAATCTTTTAGAGTCAATCATTTCTATAGCATCACCCATTACTGTGTGATACTCTCTAATCATAAGTGACATAGATGCACCAAGTTCTTCCAGTCCTCTACCAGTAGCAAAGCTAAGTGGTGACTGTGAATCATCCGATACAGGATAAGAACCACCAACACGAAGTTGTCGTTCTATTCTATCTATCTGTTGGAAAATTTGATAAGGAACATTAGATGCTGGTTTGGAAACTTGTGTACCTGGAGCTAGATAGTTAACTGCGAATCTACCTTTACGATATTGTCCACTCTCTATCTCTCCAGAAATGTTTGTTTCTGTAAACACTGCATCTTCCATTGCTATTATTGACATCACATTAATCTTTGCCATAGAAGCCATAAGCCCTATGATTTGGTCATACTGTCCCTGCAATCTATCAAAAGCAAATTTCTTTGCTATTACAAATGCTGGACCACTATCAAGTGGGTTTGGTATGAAGTCAAGAATAGTTCCTGATTGCATATGAAAAATATAAGTTCCATCTAAGTTGTAATACTCTGCAATCAAATCTCCATCGCCATTAGAGTTAGCCCATGAACCATTGTACTGGTCTGTATAAGCAGAAGCATACGCATTACCAACACCAAGAATGTTTGTTTCGTAAGCATCCTTTTGCATAATTTTATCTTTTGATGCTGGGTAAGTTCTAGCTAGTGCTTCTTTAGGTACGCGTCTAATGATTGCCATTTCTTTTGGTTGTTGGTCTGCACCAAAGTAACCAGGAAAACAATTGTAAGGGTCACGAAGTTCTGCACAAGGGTAAGGTGTACCATCTGCATCTTTTTTTTCTCTAATAACCCAAACAGAAAAACCATAACCAGGTAGCCATCTACCTACTTGTGGCATTTGTAAATCTAGTTTTTGTACATCGTCATATGCATTAACAATCCTAGAAAGTTTTTCTGCTTTCATTCTTGCTCTGCCTGAGTCTTTACCATTAGGTACATCAACTTTTAAGTTTGGAATACGACCAATTTTTTGTGATAGGTGTTCTAAACCTGACATCATAAGGTTAGGTACTGGTACTTGCCAGTCTTCAAAACCTTTTAGCTGGTCACCAAGTAATGCTTGTATACCATCAGGTCCGCCATTCATAATTGCACGAATACGACCACGAGTGCTGTATGCACTTTGATTATCAAAATGTAATTGTGTTATTGCGTGTTGTATTTCTTCTGGTGTCATATTTTTACCATGGTGTATCGTTTATGTTACTTATATTCCATTCTCCAAAACTTGGTTCATAATCTAATCCTACCTCAGCTAATCGTTCTTTTCCTAATCTTCTTACAACTTTTAATGGAAACCAACTAGCCATAACGACATCTGATTTATAACTTTTAGCTTTGCTAGCCTTACTAGCAGCACTTGAAAAATAAATTAGTTGCCTACGATATATATTACTCTTAGTTTCACTTTCTGTGTCACCATATGGCAAATTAATTAACTTCTGCTCAAACAACTGTTGCATACTTCCAACACCATAGATTGGGTCATATTTGTTTTTTTGTGTCTGATGTCCTTCTAAATGTATACCGAATCTTGCACAGTAATCTTTTATATCTTTATCTTGTCGTATAGCTCTTTGGAAACCATTTTCTTCAATAACCCAGTGTGCTAATCCATATTTCTCATACCAATTCTTTATAGACTTTTTAGCTTGTATAACTCCGCCACCTTCTTCGTTTTCTATATCAACTAGAAATAATTGACCAGTCTCCGGGTTGGCTGCCCATAACACACAAGCCTGAAATCCTGTAGATGCTGGGTCAAGTCCTGCTATCAAATGTGTTCCAGCAGGTACATGCCCAATTCTTCTGTTAATATCTCTACACTGGTCTATCTCTTCTGAATTAAACATTGTTATACCTTCTACGAAAGCTTTGTTAAGATATACCATTTCAAAGATTGCTCTACCGCCTGTTGTGTCAGCATTATTTTTTTGCGATATTAACCATTTAAAAGTTCTCTTGCCTGGCCACAACATACACTCTTGATGTTCTTGTATCTCTGTCTCAGGTAGTATACATTCTGTACTGTGTGCTTCTTCTACAATTGTTTCAAACTCTGGGTTTTCTAAAAGAAAGTTATATAAATCTTCTGGGTGTTGCCTAGAGCCAATAACAACTACAGCAGTATGTTCCTCTTTCCTGGAAGATAATGTTGTAGTCCACCATTGCCTAGTCTGCTCTCTAGCACTTGGTTGTATTGTTGTACCATGGTCCTCAATGTCGTCTGCAATTATTAAGTCACAGTCACGAGAAAGTATCTTTCCACCTTTACCAACAGCTACCATTGTAGGACTCTTAATTCCTGTAACTGTTCTTGTTGCTACAGTAAACTGACCGGAACTCCAAGACTTACCACTTCGTACTTTTGGTTGAAACTTTACACCTGGTCCACATATCTCTTCTTGTAGTAGTTCATTGTTTTCTAAATGGTCAAGTACAGAACCTACAGCGTTCTTAGCTATATCTTCATTACCACCTACCCACATAATTCTGATGTTAGGATTTTTACATATCTGCCATACAGCAAAGTGTGTTAGTAAGTCAGTCTTACCATGTCGAGGTGGACTTAGTATCATCTGTTGTAAACCATTTTGCATAGCATTAACAATTTGATTAATCCATTTATCGTGAAAATCTGCTGTCTCGTATAATTCACCAGTCTCTGTTTTAAAATATCTATCTCTAAAGTTTTTAAAATCTTCTAGTGCTACAAGTGTATCCTCTGTAACTTCCCATTCTTCCTGTGCAATAAACACAGCTTTATCTTGTTGATAAGCTTTATACATTTTTGACACAGTACTTCTATCAATCTCCATAGCATCTGCTACTTGTTGATGTGTGTATGTTTTAGATTCGATAACTGCTGCCCATTCTGCAACAAACTCATCGTATCGTGGACCTCGTGCTACTGTGCTTGGTTTTACTTCAGTTGGTACTGTAGCTGTTCTTACAATTTTATTATTAACATAATGATATCTGTTTTTGCATTTTGTAGAACAATAAGGTGAACTTGTACGAGATTGTTTACGACAAGTCTCACCAACTAAATCATTTAACTTACACCTAGGTCTAGGCATTATTTTTTAATTTTCTTTATGTTACCATTTTCTGTGCGTGCAAATTTATGTGTTTTTGTTTCTCTAATAAGAGTCCCACTATATCGTTTGCCACCCCACATCCAAGTTACTTTTTTTGCCATGTTAGTAACTATACACTACCACATGCGACAAGACCAGTATCTTGCACTTGTTTTATCTTTAGCTGTAGAACATTTGTGTCTTGCTCTAAAGGATGCTCTTGCTTTTGGATTATCTTTGCGTATCTCCATGTTAGGGTCGCCAAACATAACCTTCTTAACTTTTCCATTAGACATAACAAAAACTTTAAATTTTTTTCTACCATATCCTGGTTCGCCTTTACTAATCCTTGTTGGATTATTAAGCTTAACCTTCATCCCACGCCACTCAGCCATTATCTTTTCTTTTTTCTACCTTTATTTTTTTTCATACCTTTTTTGTATGAGTAACCTTTACCTGGCATATCTTCTCCTATACTATATGTTGTATGAGTGATTATATTAAAGGACAACAATATCCTAATTACAAACCCTCTACTGCATATAGTAGCGGGCGAATTTGTATTCAAGAAACTTGTACAACAGTTATTTCAAAATATAATAAATTTAAATATTGTAACAATCACAAACCTAAAGTGTATCCACGAATAAAAGGTCGCAATGCTCCTAGTGGATTACAAGAACCTACACAATAAACAAAACCCCACATTGCTGTAGGGCTTTGTATCGTACAGTCTGTCCATTTACTGTAATGAAAAATATGAAATCCACAAAAACATTCCATCAGTTACACTGTTACACCACATAACTTTGTTTACTTTTTTAAGATGAATCGCTTTTCTTTCTTTCATAAATTGAATCATATCCTCATATGATTACCTAGGTTTTCTAGGTATACCTACTATAGTGTTACTGGATATTTATGTAACTTAAATTCTAAATTATATTTGTACAGCTTCCAATATTTATTCATAGATTCTATTTCTATTATTTCGTCTAAAGTTGCACCTTTATATAATATTTTTTTAGACACACATCCTCCTAAAACTTATCTTTGTTTTATTGTAAGGCACAGGTAGGAACGAAAACAGGACTGAGGTGAAAAAAATTTTTTTATATCTCTATGTCTTCGGATTTAGTTTTTATACTACAGACAAAGCTGTTTTTGTTTTTACAGTTCCCTGCATTTATAACATAGGCCTTCAACAAGTTCGTCTTCCCAAAAAGGATTCCAACAATATTCACAATCAACTACCGGTATGTATTCAGTCATACAAAAAGTTTACCATACCCTAGACAAGCTAGGGTTATAAGGAGTAACAATGTTAAGAATTAACATATGTCAATACTTTAAGTCTACACAGGTTTTTTATATTGAATTAAAAAAGACCCTCTATTTCTAGAGGGCCTAGTTTACATCGACTTAATGTATTAATTAAAATAAGAAATAATAAAATGAATTATCAATCTTAATATTTATTTTATATTAGTTTGCATTACATTGCAAATGCATTTAGTATGAAATTACAAACAGTGACTTATAGTATAAAATTACAGGTGAAGTTGGCATCAGGAGTCAGAAAGCTGGGAATCGGTAATACGATACACTAGAAAGGCAAACCCAGTACCCAAGGAATTTAGAAACAAGTAACTTAAACACTTTCGCAATTCTATTGCACATAATGCCTGCTATGAAAGAACCCCCACTACAATAGGTACTATGAAATGTTTAGAGTGTAACTCTACACTAAAACAGATTAACGAGACAACTTACTACTGTGATAGTAGTCCAACTATCTGTAGTCAATCAACTAAAGTACACTATATCTAGTAGTACATTTTTACTACACTTTGTTACTGATAAATACTATGGTCTAAGACATAACAAGATAGGGTGTTTAGATTGACATTACCATTGTTTTATATGGCTCTATAGGTAACTTATTCTTTATGATTGATTTTGTTTTTCCTTTACCAGCGAATGTATTCTTCGTGCTGGTGTTTAGTGGTGTGATGGGATTATATGCGAAGAGATTGATTAGAACCCACTACCCTATATTAATTTAAATCCAACCAGCGAAGGCCAGCAATAAATATACATACACTGTATAAAATATATCTGTAAATATACTTGACAAGTAAAACAATTAACAATAATATATAAGAAGTTATTAATTAAAAGGGAGTAATAAATGAAAAAGCAATCAAAAGCTAAAGCAATAATAGAAGACCTACATCAAAAGGTTGAAGCCTTCGAGGATTCGGAGAAGCTAAAAAACTATTTAGACTTTAGTTCAAGGTTCATTAATCGTTCTATGAATAATCAATTTTTGATATTCTTTAGCAACCCGCACGCTACTTATGTAAAAGGTTACAAGCAATGGATAGATGACCATAAGAGAATTGTTGTAGCTTGTACAGTATGCAGAAGTTTTAAAAATGCTGAGTGTACTTGTGAAGAGCGTACAGCACCAAAAAGAATTGAGCAACTTGCACCAATGACCAAAAAGACCGGAGAAATTATCAAAGTAAATGGTAAGGACACCGAAGAGGAAATATTATTCTTTAGAGTTGTTTATGTCTTTGATGTTGCAGACACTGAAGCACTAGAAGGCGGAGAGGAAATACCTAAATTAGTAGACTGGGTGACCGGTGAGACTGACGAAGAGATTACACAAAGATTCATTAAGATAGTAGAAGATAATGGATTTAATTTCCGATATGATTCATGGAGCTCTAAAGACCTAAATGGTTGGACTGACTTTACAAATAAAGAAGTTGTTGTCTCATCGGATAGACCGGAAGCACAACAACTAAAAACAATAATCCATGAGATTGGACATATGTTCGCACATGCTGAAGACCGCGAATTTAATATGACTGACCCGCGACCACTTAGAGAAGTAGAAGCGGAGTCCATAGCATACACTGTAGCAAATATGCTCGGCTTAGATACTAGCTCTTATAGCGTTGGATATGTAGCCGGATGGAGTAGCAACGATAAGGAGACCCTTCACCAATCAATGAAGGCGGTTCTCAAAACTGTACAACTTATCATGGATAAGATGTAATAACCCCCTTATTACATAAACAAGGAAGAGCCCCTTCGATGGGGCTCTTTTTTTTACCTCTAAGCTCACGATACAGGCCATTTAAGAGCCTACTGTTCTTTATGGTATTGTAACCCAAGTTGACATATAACCGGCCTTAAATCGAAGATAAAGGCATACTATATATAGTGGTGTCCTCGCCTAAGTCTCGCCTAAGTCAGCCATACTACATTTTAAGATTGTTGTCAAATCGATTAACACATTTTATTTAAGACATGTTGAGATATATTTATAGTTAGTTAAACTGGTTTACAAGATAGTTAAGGAGTAACTAATGAATAAAAAAAGAAGAGTAAGACCACCAGTTAC
>Ga0196899_1000327_pt1 | contig 25782 bp, 33 predicted proteins | sample VirMetDEL_Sep_01_FD_169095 | JGI IMG/M metagenome (GOLD analysis project Ga0196899, IMG submission 169095) | Aqueous microbial communities from the Delaware River and Bay under freshwater to marine salinity gradient to study organic matter... | ecosystem: Environmental > Aquatic > Marine >... | reverse complement strand
GTGTAATAATGTTGTCGGCCAACTTTATAGTTTCAGTATCTATTGTTGTAGTTGTGCCGTTGACTGTTAAATTGCCAGCTAATATCAAGTTGTTAAAGTTAACATTGTCTGTAGTAGCTAAACCTTGATCTATTGCTTTAACAGCAGTAATATCAGTTAACTCACTATCCATAAGTGCACCAGCAGCAGTTACATTTGCTGTATCTGTTACATCTGCACTTGCTTCAATACCTGCTAGTTTTGTTTCTTCAGCAGTTGTATAAGAAGCTGTTGTGTTTTGTAGTACAGTTGTGTAACCTTGTATGCTTACACCAATGTCACTTGATTGTAGGGCACTGTCAGCTTTTGTACCTTGTGCTGCTGTTGCAAATGCTGTAGAGTCATTGCCGTCTAATGTGTCAGCATCTATATTAAGGGCATCTACAAATGCTTTGTCTACAACATTAGCAACTTCTATACTAAATGTAGCACTTGCACTTTGGTTACTACCATTACCTAGGAAGAACTTACCACTGTCTAAGTTTGGAGTAGCAGCACTTCTGCCAGGACCACTTACAATGATTTGTCCAACACTAGCATCTGATCTAGCAACTTTACCTATGTTTTGTAATAGTGATGTTTCACCAGTTGGAGGACTGTTAGTTAGTGTGCCTACTGTAGTATTAACATATAGTGTATCACCTTCTGAGTATGCACTTGTGTTTACACCTACTAGTGTACCAAATGAAGTTACAGTACCATCTGAGTTGTTATTAATATTACTTGTAGCTAAACCAATGCTTGGCATTTTTGTTGCATCATCAGCATCAGCAGGAGCAATTAATACTTTTGATCCACTGTGTCCTGAAATGTATACAGGAGTACCTTTGCTAATTGTGCTACCAGTTGTGTTTCTAACTTCTAGTGTTACTGCTGTAGTTTCACTTAAAGTACTTGGTGAAGTATATTGGAACTCACCTGTTGTACTATTATAGCTTAGTTCATTTGTGTTTGAACTGGTTAAGCTAATAGCACTTCTTGCTCTAGCATCTGTGTAATATAAGTTACTACCTTCTGCTAAATCACCAGTATCATGGTTAGCAATGCTGCTTACCGTACCGGTTACATCAGTTGTTACTGCAACAAAGCTTGGAGAATCAGTAGTTGCTAATCCTTGGTTTATTGCTTTAACAGCAGTTTCATCTGTTAGTTCTGAATCCATTACAGCACCAGCAGCAGTTACATTTGCTGTATCTGTTACATCTGCTCCAGTTTCTATACCAGCTAACTTGGTCTTTTCTGCATCAGTGAATGCATTAGTATTAAGTTCAGCTTCATATAGACTCTTTATTTCTGCTCCTGTTTGATCAGCAGTTGCTCCTGTTTCTATACCAGCTAACTTAGTTTCTTCTGCTGTTGTGTAACTAGCAGTTGTATTTTGTAATACTGAAGTATAGCCTTGTATGCTTACACCAATGTCTGAACTTTGTAAAGCACTGTCTGCTAAAGTACCTTGTGCAGCAGTAGCAAATGCAGTTGAGTCATTACCATCAAGTGTATCAGCATCAACATTAAGTAAATCAACAAAGGATTTAGTAACTCTAGTGTCTATTGCACTATTAGCTCTTGCATCAGTGTAGTAAAGATTAGTTAATCCTTCACTTAGGTCATCTGTATCTGCTGGTACTTCTGCATCTACATATGCTTTAACACTTTGCTGTGTAGGAACTTTAGTAGCTGAGTCACTTGCCATGTTATCTTCATCAACAACAAATTGCATAGCAGCAGTGCTTGTATCAGTTTCCATTACTGCACCAGCAGCTTCAATTGTTGCTGTTGTTACTGTTTCACCCCAAGCATCATTTTGTCTAATGTATAATTGGCTATCTGTAGTATTGTACCATAGTGCACCATTAGTTGCAGCAGCAGGAGCTGTAGCACTAATAAAGGTAGTTACAACTGCACCAGTATTAAGCTGTACAGTTATGTCTTGTGCTGTAGGGTCTACAGTAACATTATATCGGTTTATGTCTACTGTGTTTACTGTTGTCATGTTATATTACCTTTGCTTCGCCTTGAAATACTTTTTGAACTGTACCGTCTGTAAAGTTCATGAACACTTCATAGAAGTGAGTACCATATGGTAGTGTATCAGTGTTTTCATCTGTTATCAACCATGTTGTTTTACCAGCAGCAGCATCTAATGTGCTAAAGCTAAAGTTGATTAATGTATCTGTGTCTTGTTTTCTTTTACGAATGCCACCTGTAAAGCTACTAACTGTAGACAAGTCAATTGCATCCCCATTTTCATCTTTCAGTGTTAGTGTCCAACTAAAGGTTGCACCTTTAACAACTTCTATATTAAGTGTAGCATACTGTGCCATTTGTATTCTCCTGGAAAATATTGAATTCAACACTATTTAGTCATGAAAAAAGGACTGCCTCTCTCCAAACAGTCCTTTCTTCTAGCCCTTAGACTCCCCTGTGTGTTGTTATTTATATTATCGGAATGATATATTGGTTTGCAACTAATGTAAGTGCAGCTCCAATAATACCTATTGAGAATACTAAAGTCATTCCAGTTGTAAATAATTGTAGGCCTTCCATTATTTTATTTTGCATTTCTAACTCCTTTTTGTTATCGCTAAATAGTTCAGATAGTTCTGGTGTTTGGCTATCCGTTTGGTTGGGTGTGTGATTGTTTTTAATTGCATGCTCAACCATTAGTATAAGTCCTTTCCATATTCAAAGAACTTCGTGAAAACAGCATGTCTTGCTGCTGCTACATCAGGATCATCAATTACAATACATCTTTCTGCTATTTCTGTAATGTCTGCTCCTAATCCTTTATAAACTTTTTTGATACATTCATTGAACATATCAATAATACCCATTGTAGGTTGTTTTGTTGTTTCTAAACTTCTTGCATAAACCATTTCCATCCTTTCTTTATAAGAGTATTTGATTGGTTCATCATTTATCTGAGTCTTTTCATTTAAGTCAATACCAGTAGCTGCCATAAAGAAATCATCACCAAGATCTTCAATCGCTTTCTTAATCTTCCAAAGCTCTTGTCTCATATGTTCTTTTAACTGGATTTGTTTCATATCTGAACACTGTACATACTTTGTATAAAGATCGTGTCCCCACTGATTCTTTTTAGCTGTACCGTTTCTGTTTGTTTGTGGTGTATTAAGTGTTCTTAATTTTGCTGTAATTCTCATTTGTAACTACTCCTTCTTTTTGTTACATTGTATTTATTTAAAAGTGTAAAAAAGTCCTAAAAAGGGCTGTTTTTTGGGTGGTTTTTATATTTTCTTTTTTGACCAATCATCCACATAGTCATGCATTATATCAATATGTTCTCTGTAAAGTTCTTCTAACAATTCTGTTATATCTCTTGCTAGTTCCATGTCCCATATATCAAGATCAAATTCAATTTTTGTTTCAACATATTCTTCACCATGTAGTAAGTATGAAACTGCTCTTTTAATATTTTGTGTTCTTATAAAGTCTGGGTGCATTATTCTTCCTCCTTTAATTTGTCTAATACTTTAGCTGCATTTTCTTTTGTATTATTACAAATATTTTCTACAGCTGGATTATCTATATTGTTTTTAACATAATCAATTTGTGTCATGAAGTCATAATTATATTTAGGCATATTAAACTCTGCATCAATTTTATTGTAATCATATATGTCTTGACCAAATGCATTATATACAGCTTCAAATACTGCATCTGTTAATACATACTTGTCTTCGATATCACAAGCATGTGCAAGATATAGAAATTTAGCATATTGCCCTACTACTTCTTTCATTTGCATTTCAGTGTTGAAGTCCATTGCATTTGCTGAATTTGCACCTAGTGTGAATATTGCTGTTGTTGCTAGTGTTGTTGCTAATGTTGTTGCTATGATAATGTTTTCCATTGTAACTGCTCCTTCTTTCTGTTACATTGTATTTATTAATAATTAAAAAAAAGAGCCTTTTAAGGGCTCTTTTTGGGTAATTTTTCGATCTGTAGTTTTTTAACTTTTTCCTCCATAGCTGTTAAGTAATTCTCTAAGTTAAATTGATCTTTTGCTTTTAATTCTAATATTGTTATTGGTCCAAGTTCTGAATCAATGTGAATATTATGTGTTGCTCTAAATCTTTCTATATTACTTTTCATTTTTTTTCCTGTCTATTCCTGCTTTTATTTGTGCTAGTGCTGCTTCTCTTTTTTCTGGGTCTGCCCATTTGTTTTTAGCACCTTCTGACTGCTTTTTTGTCATCATTGCTCTCCAAGTTGGATCATCCCATTTTGACTTTAATCTTTTTGCACTTTCTTCTGCATGTTCTTTACTATAAAAGCCTATTTTATTTTCTATCATTCCTTTAATTCTTTTTGCTCTCCATTCTGGATTTGCCCAATTTGCTTTATGTTTTGCACTCATTTTTGCTTTTGCTGTTTCGCTATGCTGTTTCACTCCTCTTCTCCTTCCTTTGTATTTGTGAGGTTTGATATTTTTTAATCTTTGTATTCTTTGTAGTTCTTTAGAATGTGCATTTAATAATGCAGTGACATTATATCTAAAATGTTCATAATCTGCACATTCCTTTAGTCTGTTTTTTTCTATTTGCCTTAGTGTTTGTTCTTTTTCAATGCCTATTTCTGTTAATGTTTTAATAAAGTCTTTTGAGTGTGCTAATTCGTTGCCTGATAAGTTGTAATGGTTATTTTGAATGTTATCTAACATTGTGCTTAAACCTAAATTATGTACATCTAGGATCATCTGTCGGTATCCCGTTACCTTCCCCATAGTCTTCTCCGAAAACTTCTCTCATTGCTCTGTTTGTCTCCCTAGTTAATGCACCTTGTGCCCAATTTCTTATTCTTTTTCTATCAACTCCTATTTCTAATAATATCATTGCTACTTGTAAAGCCCATTTCATTTCTTCGTCAGTTATTGCCCAACCTCTTTCTAACATAGTTTCTTCTATTAATTCAATTGGGTAAATTGTTAAATCCGATATAAGGACCATTTGTCTAATGCTTAGTACACTCATCTGTAAGATCCTTTTCACAAATGTAGCAATATCCTCTTATAGGTGTTTGTATATTTTTGTGACTTATATACTGCATTAACAATGCTTCTGCTGTTGTTTGATAGTCTCCATAAATGGAATACATTCTAAGTGCAATTTGATCTTTTGTTTCTTGTGGTAATGTTAGTGTCATTGTTTCTTACTCCTTCTCGCTAACATATTATATTTATTAAAAACCTAAAAAAAGTGTCTCTTAGGTATTATTTTCGGCCTTTTTTAATTGTTTAGTTACATGGTTGTACCAAAATAATAAAGCTACTAGATATATTATATTGGCTATAGCAAAGCCTGCAAATATGTAAAGTTCAGTTGTCATCATTTCTCATTTCCTCTGGTAAGTCATCTAATATTTCTTGTATTGTTAAATGGCATTCTGGAGTATTATTTTGCATCATTATTTCCATTATCCATTCGTCTAATCTACTTTCTTGCTGCTCTAGCATGTTTTTCTCCCTGCTTATATATTTTTGCAATATACCAGTCTGGGGCTTTTAACATATGTAATGCTCTGTGTTCTCTTTTGAGTGCTTCAAATGTTTCATATTTTGAATTATAGTTTTCCATGGTTCTTACTCCTTTGTTGTAATAATACTTATAGTATATTTAAAAAAACCATCGTAAATGGTGTCGTTTTTGGCCAGTTTTTATTCTTGTTCCATATCATCATAGTTTATAAGATACTGTGCTTGTTCTTCAGTTATTTCATCTACTATATCTACACAGTCTGTACATATTAGATAGTATTGAAATTTAGTACCTTCTGGATAGTTTCTTTGTTGGTTTACAAGTTTGCCATCTTCTTGGTATTCTTGCTTATGTATCATGATGTTATTATGTTCACATACTTTAGTCATTGTTTTTCTCCTGTTGCATTTGTAAGAATGTTTTGTTGCGAGTATTTTCACCTTTTTCATATTCTGGGTTGTACCAAAACTCTGTAGCTTTGACATTTGACTTAACTTGTTTTTCAGTTAGATTATCTGAGAACAAGTCTTTTTCTATCATATGCCATCTGTGCAATTGAAAAGTAAACTTCCAGCCTTTTTCTTCTGGGTCATACCAAACTATAACAAAGCTGTAAGGTTCATTTTGTGTTCTTTGTGACTTTGCTTTTTGTCCAAAGCTAACATGTACTTTACCTACATATGGAGCAGTACCATTTTGTTTTTTAAGTCTTCTATATTCGTCATGTATAATATCAGCATCAACACCTTCTGGAAGATATTTTTTAAAGTTTCTCATATCCTTAGTAAGTGCACCAATAAATTCTATTTTCTGTTTTGGATCATAGTGTGGATTGATTGTTATTTTGAACTTTGATTTTTGCTGTGCATCTGGATTATGGAATAGTGTAAACAGTGCTCTTTGTACAAACTTTTCATTAATTGCATAATCAGGAAGTCCATCGGTTTTGGTTTCCGGGGAGTCTATAACCCCTTTAGAATCCAAACTAACTAGAGACTGCAAAGGCTCTGGTGTAGGGCTCTGACAAGAGACCGACTGGGAAGTCGAAGACTGACTCTTAGGCGAAGCCTGGCCAGAAGAAGAACGAAGTAAACCGTTATCTTTATTATCTCTATTATCTTTATTATCTTTATTATAATAACCTACACCATTTTGGGGTAAATTTTTTGTTTTTTCGGTGTTTTGCATGGTATTTTCACTGAGACCTACACCATTTTCACTGTTTTCAGCAGTATTTTCACTGAGACCTACACCATTTTGGGCTCTTTTTTCTATCAAATCAGTGAGACCTACACCATGTTGTGTAAGACCTACACCATTATTATTCAAACCTACACCATCATTATTGAGACCTACACCATTTTGATGTGCTCTAACTTGTTGTAGAATTTGTTCACTTGTTAGTGTCATTGTAAGTTACCTTTCTTTGTTGCATAGTTATTTATCCAAAACAGTCTCAGACCTACACCATCTTTTAGTATTTTTGTCATGCAATTTGTCTAGGACAAAAAAATAGCCCCCGTAGGAGCTATTTTTAGCAATACACATAGTTCTAATTGCAACAAAGAAGGAATTTTTTGTATTGCTTCAAAGTTATTTATCATCTAATTATGCACACTACTGCCAAAACAGTCAAATATATTGTAAACAGTAGGTCAAGGATATACACCTAAAATCACCTTAAATTACAAACCATTGTTTAAGACACTTTTTAACATGTTAAAACACCTCTAAAATGCAGGTTGTTTTAAAATTTATTTTACAAGTAAAAATAGTATAGTGATGTATCACACAAAAAAAAAAGGCCCAATTAAGAGCCTTTTCAAGTTCAATGATTTTTTATTTGAGTAAACAGTGTCAAAACTAACAAACTTATTTATCACATTGGCATTATGAATTCTGCACCAATACCCATTACTGCTGTTAATACTGTAGCTGCTATTAACCAATATGCTGTTGAGCGGGCTTTCCATTCTTCTAATTTTCTCAATCTAATTTCATGATCTTCATATAATTTGAATTTATTGTTAAGTGTGCGGTTTTGTTCTTGTTTGAATTCTTTATGTTCTTCATTTATGTATTCTTGCATTTTGATTGCAGCATCAATTTGTGCTTGTACTGCTTGTAGTTGACCCAAAGTTTTATTGCATATTTGATATAATTCTTTTATATCATCTCTGTTGTGTTCATCTGTACTCATTTGTTTTATCCGGTTAATACTTGTTGGGTAGTTTGAAAAAAGGAGAAACAACTTAGAATGAAGTTACATGGCCAGTAACAGATTTGAAGGAGTAAGAAATATCCTAAGTTGCTCTCCAAAATTATTTAGCTTTTAATTCTTCGAGGTTTATATGAATATGATCTTCTTACTGGAGGTTCTAATGGTTTCCCTCCAGTATATGCAATTGGAATTCTTACTTTGTCAACATCATACATTTCTAATGCAGGTTCTTTCATTGGATTGTTGTGTATTATAGCATACAGATCCCAAAGTTGCTTTGCTGCTAGTATAATATCTCTTTTAACAGCAGCTCTTGCTATATTCAGTACTATTCTTGATTCTCTTCTTGTTCTGTGTAATAGCCAAGCAGCTTTTATTAGCTTCCAGATGTATTTTCTAGAAAACTTTGAGTCTTGAAAATCTATATACAGTTCTTTATAGTCTCGATTAAAAATATCCATTGTTCTTACCTTATTACTACCGCAGTACTTAGTCTAGGCCAGTTAGTGAGTACTTCTGATGTTGTTTTGTGTATTAAGTCAGCACCTGTTCTAGCAACATATTCTGCTGTAGAATGTCCAGCTGAAGTTTGAGTACCATTTACTGCAAAATCATAGTCTTCTGTTATTGTATATCCACTTGTTGTAGTTGTTATTGCTCTAGTATCATCAATACTACCATACATGTAACACAGTACACCACCTGCAGGAATATTAATAGTGTCAGTATGTTCTATTGTAAATGTGTTGCCTTCATTACCAACATATGTTTCTTTGTTAACACTTTGAACTGATGCTTGATATAGTGCATTACCACCAGTTATTCTCCAAACAGCAATTTGACAACCTTCTGCCTCATTAGGTAATGTTATTCCAATGTTATATGAAGCACTTGTTAAACTGGTATTAGTCAAAGTACACACTGTATGACCAATTGATCTTGCATATGAAACACCATCTAGTTGACTTGATCCTACTATGTCCATGTTAGTACCATTGAATGTAACATTTGTAGCAACACAGTTTTCTATATTACTATTTTCTGTAGCTTCTACTATTACTAGCAATAGATCTTCTGTATCTAAAGCTGTTGTAATAGGCAAAGTATAACCTGTAGCATTGCCTGTACTATAAGTACCACTGACATAGGTTGCTGTTAGTTGTGGAGCAGGAATATCACCAAAGTCTGATCTTTCATCAACTAGTGTTAATGGATATATGTCAGGATATTCTATTAGTGTAACATCAATAGTAGAGTCTGCATTAAGTGTCATTTCCTTAACAAGATACTTTTCATTAGTCCAACCTGGTAGTGAGTGTGTTATGTAAACAGGATCATATGGTTCTAACTGTAGTGCTTCCATTGTTGTTTTGAATGATACTACTTTATCAAACTTTGACATTTCCATTAGTACAGTTGTAAGGTATTTTGCATCATCCTTGTTGTTAGTAAAAGGAAGTGTTAAGTCTAATATAGCTTTAGTGTTGTTTGGATTGAAATCTGAATCTAAGTTTATTGCTGAATCATAAACAGTTATTTTGTCTGCTTGATAATCAACTGCTTCATTATAAAACTCTACTCTTGCAATGTCATAGTCAGTTGTTACATCACCTATTGATATATTCCAATCACCTAGTATGTTGTCTTCATTGAATACATATGTGCTGCCAGTATAAATTGTGCTTTCTGGAGCAATGTATTTTAACTTATATTTGCCATTAGATCTTATAAGAGTACAAAGACTATTTGCCTGCAACAAATTTAAATTTTGCATTATAGTTTGATTAGGATCTATTTGTCCATCTGAAAAGATTGAGTTCTCTAACTGTAGTTTAGCTACTTCTAAGAATGAATCAAAGTCTAAGTCTGTTGTATTTAAGTTTCTTCCATAGTCATGTATTAGGTAATCTATAATTTGTACAGCACCTAGTCTATCAAAGTCACCTGTATCAGTTAAATCTAAATCTGCATCTATTGCTGCATCTGCAATTAGCTTTTCTTTAAATGTTTGTGTTGGGTCATTAGGATTAACAAACTCATCAATATGTGCTTCACCCCAAACATCTAAACTTAGTGTAGGAATACCTGTTGAGTATAGTGCTTCATGATATTTTAGTCGCATGTAAATGTATGAACAACTATTACCAGCATCACCTGCCCATCCTGAGCCTCTAAAGTCTGAGTTAACTAGAGAATCATTAGCTGAATCAATAAAGTCTTGACTTGCTAGTTGGAAGTTTTCACCAGTATACACATCAAAGTGTATATCATCATCTGTTAATGTTATTGAGTAGTTTGAACTTACTTTGTTTGTATAGGTTGAATCAATAGTAAAGCCATTAATATGTCCACCTATAGTACCACTACCATCTACATCATTTTGTGGAGTAGTACCTGCATAAGGATAACCATCTATATAACCTGATGTTATATTAGGGCCTGTAAACTTACCTACTTTTTCTCCATTAAGGTATACACACTCTGCACCTAGTAATACATTGTTACTAATAGTGTAGATAACCTGTAGATATTCTTCATTACCTGCTGTTGCATCATCATGGTTACTTGTGTTAACATATACTCTGTTTGGAGCTATTCTTGCTTTACCATATACAATAGGAATAGGTGCTAATGAACCTGTTTCATTTATTTGTGTACCACTACCTGCTTGTGCATTCTTTTGTTCAGCAGAAGGTTGTAATAGTCTTGCAGCTACACTACTTAATACTGAACTAGCTACATATCCTAATACTGCTCTACCTATTTGTGATGCAAATACACCACCTAATAAACCTGTTACACCTGATACTGCTGCTGCTATCTGTGGCATTCTTTTAATCTCCAAACTTTATATTTCTCATTGTGGACTACATTGTATCCAAAGCCTACACTATCCCATACTGACCACCATAGTCTATTATAGTATACAGCAGCATGTGGTAAACCTTTTCTTGTACTTAGTACAGCATCACCTAATTGTAAATTGCATGGCTCAACATCTAAGCTAGTATATTTTTGCATGACTGGATGCGAACTAAAGTCTCCTGCTGGCATATTTGTATTAGCCCATCTTAATGCTGACCTTAGATCATTGTACTTACCATACCAACATTCTTTTGTGTCTAATCCATGTAATGCTTGTTGTACTTCAAAGAAAAAGGTAACACAATCGGTTTTGCCCCAATTGAGTTGTGTACCCATGTATTTTTGTACTACATTTTTTACATTAAATTGATCACATAAGTTATACACCAGTAGCCCACCTTATTTGTTGATTTGTTTTAGCTGCATTAATAAACATTGTGTCCGGAATGTAATCATAATAGTCAGTTAGCTTAAAGGTATAATCATAGTTGTATGCTTCTAAGTATGCTGATGCATTACAGATTTGGAATCCTCTAGCAGTTTCACCTGCAGGATCATAATCAGTTAATTGATCTACACTTGTTAATCTAAACTTTACATTTGTTAAGTTTGAACTAGCTGTGTAACTTACTATTACTGCACACCATGGTTGTTTGTTTTCTACAGGTACTGGCTTGTTATTTTCTTCATTGTCTGTAACAATTTGCTGATCAACATATTCTGAATCTACTGCTGCTGTTTCTATTGTGTAATCACTTAGATCAAACACAGTACCTGAAGTAAGTCCTGTTTCTGTACTTGTTAAACTAACATCAAACCATTGTGTTAGTAATCCTGCATCACCTACACCTGCAACCATTGCAGAGAAAGTAATTGTTTGACCACTGGTAACTGATCCTAAATTTGGTGTTTCTATGTAGTGTATAGTAGCTGCTGTAGTTTGTGCAAAGCTTGAACTATCTTGATAGCCATACGGAGAAAACAGATATGTTGAGCTATTTGTTGTTGGTCCTGTCATGCCGTTAACAGTCCAGCTACTAAAGTCGTTAAAAGTTCCTATCTTCTGCCAACTAGGGCTAACAGGCCAACTTTTATATAATTTTGTTGCAATCTCTGGAGATTCACTTGGGTTGTTTCTTCTACCTGCAAGTGTTTCAAATGCTGCAAAGTCATCTTGTACTGTAACATTAACTGAACAAATACCATCATTGTCTATTTCTACTTGTGAATTTACACTTGTACCTCTAAACACTTCTATTGGTATTGAAGTACTAGCATCTGTAGGATCTACTATTATTAGTTTCCATACTTTAACTGAATATCCTTTCCAAGTGTCTGATAACAGTATTTGGAACATCGAATCACCACTTACATCATTGCCTGGTAATCCACTTAGTGATATATTCATGCCTTCTACTTCTAGGTCTGAACTTTGTGTAAAGTCACTTACACCTAAGAAAGCACCTAAGCTTAAGAATGTTACTTGTGTTGAATCTCCTGATAAGTCTAAACTAATATCAACAGGATAGTTTGTTAAGTAGATGCCACCATTCCAAGGTGAAGTGAACACTCCATCTATATACACTAGATCATATGTTTCATATCTACTTTCTTGTAGTTTTGTTAATGCTGTTGTATCAGTTATTCTAGCCATTAGTCATAAGTCCTATCAAATTCAAATTCTACTGAAAAGCCATAGTGTTGTACTCTACTAATATCAGCATCAAAAGTATCTGTTGTAAGACTTACTAATACTTGTGTAGGATCAACATTTACAGCATCATTTACTGCAATTGATTCTGCTAAAGGATGTGCTAGTGTAATAGTAGCATCTCCTGACACATCTGAATCAGTACATGCTATAACAGTTTGTACATGTCCATAGTTTCTACCTAATCCACTTATAACACTTCCTGCTGGAATTGGTTCACTTTGACTTGTAGGTAGTCCTTTTAATTCTACAGTAGTTACTAAGTTACCACCACTTACATCAACAGCAGTTTTAACAGTAGGAGTCATTGTGTCATCACCATAGAATCTAAACAAGAACTTTTCTGAATCACTTCCTAGTAGACTAAACCAACAGTGTTTTAAATCACCTCTTAGTGCCATTACCGCAGCATAAAAGGTTTGAAAGTTTTGTTGACTCATTGGTGGATATTGTACTGTTAATGCTTGTTTAGCATAGTTAAAGCTTCTAACATATTTTTTACCACTAAGTGCTCTACTTGTAAATGTAGGTTGTGATATACCTAAGTTTACAGCACTTGGTTTAATATGTGTGGGCCAGTTTAGTATGTTTCCTGTATATGTTAATGCCATTGTTTTTTACCTTGTTATTCCACCTAAACCTCTACGGTTTCTATTTTTGTCTATAAGAGCTACTAGAGTCTTATCATGTTGTGCTAAGAAATCTCTACCACTTTGTGTATCTATTGCTGATATTTGTGGATTGTAGTTTATAACAATCTGTCCATCAGCACTATTTAACATGTTTCTGCTATTTGCATTTGAGTGTACCATAGCTGGACCTTGTACTAGTTCTGGTCCATTCTCTCCTACAACACCTACTTGTCCTGCACCAATAGCACCACCAGTAGCAAAGAAGCCACCAAATCCAAATCTACCTAACAATCCACTTGCTATAGCACTTATTGGATTAGCACCTCTACCTATTGCTGAGCCTGCACCTGCAAAGTTAGTTAAACCTTGTAGTAATGGTTGCATTATAGTAGCTTGTGCAACTTGTGAAGCCATTTCTTTTAGTATGTTACCAAAGAAGTTCTTAAATGTTGACAGTGCATCTTTACCAGCAGCTAAATCATCTACAAACTGATCACTTAACGATTTACTAACTGAATCCATTTGCTTTTCATATGTTTCAAAAGCTTTTACAGCTTCTTTCATTTGTTCTTCTTGTGTTTTAAGAGCAGTACTTGTATTGTTAGTAGCTAGTTCTAATTCTCTATATGTACCTGTTGCAGTTTCTAGTGCATCATCTAAGTTTTCTGTTTGTTTAGTTAAGTTACCAAGTGCATCTAATGAAGCATTTGTATAATCTAAAGGAGCAGTTATTACTTTGATCATACCCTGTCTTGCTTTTTCTAATTGGGCAGCAGTGTCGACTTCATCAAAACCTTGGAAATCTATTCTTCCTGCTAATGAAATACCTTCTTGTCCAAATCTTCTTGCAATAGGATTAACAAAGCCTTCTATTTTAGCTGCCCAATTATTAATCCACTTATCTACATTATTTCCTAGATCATTGAATGTACCTACAAACAAGTTATACACAGAACCTAACATAAAGCCCCATGATCCTTGCATTACATCTCTAGCACCTGTCCATATTTGCAATATAAAGTTTACATTTGCTTTTACTAAGTCTGCTAGTGTCTTAAATCCTCTTCCTAGTATATCAATACCTTTTATAAGACCTTCAAATACTGGATTGATTATTGGCAGTGTATTATCTGCTAACCAAAATGTAAATCTTTGCCATCTAGCATTTAAATCTTCTATTAAGTCTTGGAATACTGCTGCATTCTTCTTTAAACCTTCTGGTAACAGTGCAGTATTGTTAGCTGCATCATTTACAGCATCATAGAAGCTTACTCCTGACCTTTCCATTGCTTTGAATGTGTTGAATATTTCAGGACCAGCTTTTTCACCTACTATTTTAGCAAAGTCTGCTACAGTTAGTTTACCATCTTCTACTGCGACAGCTAATGTTGCCATTAGTTCAGCAGCATTTTTAACATCACCATTAGCATCTAATACAGAGCCACCTAGTTTTTGTAACACAGCAGCATATGCCTTATTACCTTCTACACCTTGATTGACTCTTGTGCTTAACTGTCTTAATGCTCTATCAAATGTTTCTGCATTAATACCTGACTTTCTAAACATAGTATCAAGTGCTTGGAATATCTTTTCTGAATCTTTGCCTGCAACACCAAGTTTTTGCATTCTTTTTACAAGAACATCAGCAGCATCAGCAGCACCCATTATTGTAGCACTTAGAGCAGCAATAGCAGCGGTAACACCTGCAGCAGCTACACCTAATTTACCTAGTTTTCCACCTATACTACCAAATACACCACCGGTATTATCTTTAGCATTAATATCAATTGTATACTTTTGGCTCATCTTCTTCTCTTTCTTTTGAATACTTTGTCAAATGCTGGGTCGATCATACCTTTTGGAGCTTGTCTTGAATGTCCTTTTTCTAAAGGATCGATATAAGGTACTCTGTTCTTAATAATAGTAGAGGATCGATTTGATTTGCTGTTATATTTGCCAACCTTTTTCCATCCTCTACTAGCACGACCTGTATCTTTTGGTGTCTTCTTTTTTAACTCTTGGGTAAACTCTTCAAAAAGTTCATCAATATCTTCTTTAATGTCTTTTTTAAGGTTGTCTATGACTTTGGTCTTTGATGCACTCAAGTCTATTCCTCTACCACCTTTGGTTAAAAGTCTTAAACCCATTGCAATCATTGGCACAGCCATTTTAATTCCTTTGTTGATCTGCTATGTGAGTGTAGTATTCACCCCAAAGCTCTATTTCTTGTAATGACATTTCACTAACTTGTGCTAGTGTCATGTTTTTTCTGTCTGCTATAGACATTATAAAAAGGACCTCTCGATCCTTTGTTAGTTTCCCAAGTCAAAATCCTTAGTATCAGCATCCATTTCATCAATAATTCTATTAATGATCTTTGGGTCTACTGAGTTAATAAGACTTCTTTGGTCACTCTTTGTAAACAATGGCTTACCATTCTCATCTAATGCTCTAGCTTGTAGTAGTGCAGCAAATGCTTCTACCATTTTACCTTTTTGCTGTAGTTCCATTGCTTCTGACATAGTCTTTAAGCTTACAACAGGAAGGTAGTATACATCTAAATCCCATTCTTCTACATGTAGTGGACCTCTTAAAGAACCACTTGTTAATTCTCTAAAGTGCCCTTTGGCTTTTTCAATTGGTGTCATGGTGTTTTCTCCTTATAATGACAACACTATTTAGTCACAAGAATAGGGCCCAAAGACCCTATTCTATTATACTTTATTATGCTACAGTATTTTCTGTGAAAGTACCATTGCCTTGGAAAGTAAAGCTTTGTGAAGCAGTTTCATTATGTGACTGTGAATAGTCTAGTGCAGTTAATGTAACAGTACCTGTCCATTCTGCATTACCAGTTGTGTTACCTTCTGGATATAAGTTTAATGTAACACTAGAACCAGCTGTCATAGCGGTTTGACCGCTATCATCAAAGTCCCAGCGAACATCTACTGTACCACTCCAACTCTTGGAACCAATTATATGAGTATCCCAAGCATCGCCCATTGCAGAGCTGTCCATTGTTGTTACTGATTGATTGAGGGTAAATGCAGTCACAGAACCAACTGCCGTACCACCGACTGTAACAGTACCATCATTACCACGAATACGAGCCATTAGTCTTCTCCTTTGTCTTCTTCTTGATCATGATCTATGTTGACAACTTTTGGTTCTGGCTTGTCATTTACCAGTTTAAACCCATTTCGGAGTGCTCTAGCTACTCGTTCTTCGGGAATATCATGTATAGCTGTGCCATATTTCATTAGCATCATTCTGCTCCTCTTATATAATTGTAGTCTACTACTATAGTAACAGCTAAACTAGCATAAGGTCCATATTCACCTGTTTCTACTAATTCTACATTAGTTAATTTAGTATCTACTGCATTACCATTTCTAGTAGTATCTACCATTATTGCATTTTCTAATATTTCTAACAACAGATTGCGATCAGAGTCTCTAGTATTGGAGTTAACATATAAGTGCATTAGTATTTCTAACTCTCCATCAATCTCTCCGCCCATTGTTCCATATTCTCTTGATTCAGTAGCACTTTGAACATAAAGACAAGGCATAGCAGTAGCAGCAAGGTCTTCTACTATAACAGGTTCTCTTGTTACTTTTTTTATAGTTAACCTTGTAGTATCATCTTTAGTAGTGGTAACTAGAGTGTCAACTATATCAGCTACTATGCTTTCTCTTTTACTCATTATCTCCAAATCCTAGTTTGTGGAAAATCATGTATTTCATTGTTGGTAATAGTGCTGTCAGCATTACGATCATATTTAATACCAATTGAAAATTGTTCATTCATTTCTTCTTTGTACTCTGACTTGTAGTACTTCATCATTTCTTGGAAAGTATCACCATCTACTCTAAACTGTGATAGTTGAGGTAGTATATAACGATACAATGCTCTGTATAGTGTAGCATCGGTCCATTGAGCCTCTACTAATTTAGTTTCGTCCCAACTATAATCATTATATCTCTTATCATACCAAGTTGACTTAATGATATCTTTAATATCTGTTTCAGCTTTGGTAATCTGTGCGGACCAATCAGCTACACCATGATTATAAATGGAAGGCAACAAGTCTACTAGATCATTTTCTGTTGCAAATGCCATTACTTGTAACCCTTCTTCTTTTTCTTCTTATAAGCCATTGTTATATCCTTTCTAGTCCAATTTGTTAATGCTAATAGTCGTTCTTTTTCTAGTTTATAATCTATTCGCATTGTTTTATTCCTATAAGGGCATAGTGGAGACACTGTGCAAACTAAAAAGCATCCCCACTAATATTACCAATCTTAAGTTTCTACTGTGAAACCAGTTGACTGTACATGGATACCACGGTTACCATCTACAACACCTACAGCAGCCATAAGCGATGCAACAACATCCATACCAACTGCTTCTGGGCGACGACCCATTTCAATATCAACATTTCTTTGAATGCCGATTGCCATAGCATCTTTTTCGAATACTATACCATTCCATAGGTGGTCAGGAGCAGCTTCGTCAACAGTAATGTAAGCAGACTGATACATTTCAACACCAGCTATAGTACCTACATAACCATTTCTCATTGCTTCATTCTGTGCATCACTAGCAGCAAAAGAAGAACCAGTAAGTTCAGTTAATAGTGCATAAACCTGCTCTGGGTGGAATACACCTTTAAGTGGACCCATTACACCAGCACCACGAAGAGTAGCAGCAGCTTTAAAGATGTCATTAACCTTTAGAAGGTTGTTAGTACCACTACCAGCAATAGCTGTGTGAGTAGTAAAGTCATCAAATAGTGCAGTTACATCTTGGTCGAACTTCTTAGCAACACTCTTACCTAATTGGTTACCAACAACCATAGGATCGATACCACCAAGGTCTCTTAGGATAGTGCGAGCAGCATATAGACCAACATTCATTGTAACTGAAGTATCGGTTAATGCATTTGAAGTAAAGTCATCAGCACCAAAAGCAGAACCTGAGATATCTTTCTCAGCAGCACTTGCTTGGTCGATAACAGGAACCTGAAGAACACTGGAACCTGCAGGTACATTCTGCATTCCAATTATTCCACCAGGAAGATAAAGAGATGATTCCTGTGCAGCATAAACAGCTTCAGCACGGGTATTAACCATCAAGCTTTCTAAGTTAATTGCGGAGTTATTAGCCATTTCATTATATCCTTTCTATTAGCCTTTGTCCAAACCTTAAATCTTGCCAGTTCGCTTTAGTTCAGCATACTTAGCACGATCCGCAGCTTTTGTTAAATCCAATTGAGATATATCAAATTGTACCTCACTTAGATTTGCAGTGTTGCCACTGCTACCAGTACCGGCTTTACCAGCACTTCTAAAGTATGGATTCTCATTAACAAAGTCTTCTACTAGTCTGTCAATAGTATATGGTTCAGCAGTATCAGTATCATATCGAACATTACCATCGCCATCTATAACAACTGGATTCCCAGTTTCATCTAATTTAATCTGACCTCTTAATAGTTGTGCAACATGATCTGGATTAGTAGTTTTAAGTCTTGCAGCAGCACTTTGTAATGTACCATCTAACTTAACTCTTTCTAATTCTGATCTAAGTATTCCAACTTCAGAATCATACTTGTCTTTTTGTTGCTTAAGCAATTTGTCAAATTCTTCTCTCTTCAAAAGACGGTCATTTTCAGCCTTCTCTTGTTGAGCTTTTAACTCGTGGTATTCCTCGAGGTTAATACCTTCGAATTTTTTACCAGCTTGAGCAACTCTTTTAGCTACTATGGCATTTAATTCTTCTTGAGTAAATGTCTTAACAGCTTCCTGGGTATTGGTATCGCCTTGATTCAGATCATTTCCAGTTTCATCTGTCGGGCTAATAGGTTCCATGTTATCCGTCATGTCGGCTACCTCCTAATTACATGGTGTTTAGTACAGCAGGGAGTCTACTGTTACCTTTTATTTAGCCATGTGTATAACCAAGAGCAGCATATCTTTCATGATCCTCTTGACTATTGGCTATATATTCATTACCTTCTGCATCATACATAGTATGTGGCTGGAATGGTTCTACTACAGTAGCTTCCATAGCAGCTAGTAATTGATTCATTTCTTCTTCATCTCTTACTATTAGCTTTACTATTTCTTTTTCAGCCCACTCTTTGTATACAGGGTTTTGAATTATCTCTAAGCTATGCTTAATGATTTCTTGTGCTAACTGTGGATCTCTTGTATCAAAATGATGTGAGTATTCTACTTCTACAGTATTGTTTAAGTCCATCCAATCACACCATAATGCCCATATTTTAGTTTCAACTTCATTTATAGTATCACTTAGATCACCTAGTTTAGCATTTAATAACTGTCTTTCTGTTTGTAGTGCAACACCACTCATTGCAGTCTTTTGTGCTCTTACTGCTGTTAAGTGTGTCATTGTGTTAATTGATTCTACATCATGTTCAATAGCTTTTATAATACTATCTATTGAAGCACCACTTGGTTGTAGTAAGTAAGGCTTATGACCAGGATCTAAATCATCAGGTATTGATATAATAGCTCCTGCTCCAGCCTCTGCTGTTGCTTGTGGAGTCTTTACTAGTACAGGATGGTTTGATATTCTAATGTTCTGTTCTAGTTCACTTAGCTTATTGTATATTGATCTTTGTATGTCAGCAACATCACCTAATATTGAAACACCACACTCATATCCTGGCATTGGATTTGGCATTAGTGTTATAAAAGGTACTTTACCTAGTGTGTTAATATATTCTTGTTGTGATTTTATGCCTGTATATTCACCAGTAGTTTCATCTATTTCAACTGTAGTAACAATAACAAACTCTGGGTACCATTCTTTTAACAGTGCTTCATCTTTACTAGAGTATTCAAGAGTCTTTACATATGAAAGATACTTTGAACCATTTGGATTTGTTTCATAATTCCAATCTAAAACATTCTGTGGAGTGTACATACATAGATAAGGTCTATACCCCATTTCTAGTTCTTCTGCTGCTGATTCTGCATAGTAAGCAGGCTTATCAACTAATATCCAAACTTGTCCTAATACCATTGCCCAATCTAGAGCATTCTTTAGGTATGAATCAATTGATTGTCCATTAAGATCTGCATCCTTTACAAAGCTTTCTACAAATGGATTGTTTTCTAATGGTCCATATTGTCTACTTGGAGGATTCTTCCAAATATATGATCTGTATATGTCTACTGTTGTTTTAACATGATTGTCTAATGGAGTAGAATCTAATCTCTTCTTATATGCATCAAATGGTGCATCTTGTTCACCCCAATATGTGTGTAAATACTCACCATCACGATATTCCTTACCACCAAGATAACTGTCATAAAGAAAGTTCCATCTTTTTAGGTAATTCTGTCTTATAGGATGTTTATTGTTTAGCTTTTCTATGCTCATAGTAGAATGTCCTTGTTCGTCTTATTTAGTCTCTTAATATGCACCAAAGTAATCAGGTTTAGATCTCTCTAGAGTAGGAGTTTTAATTGGTAGTAGTTGCCATATCAAATAACCTAGTGCATCATTCATATGGTCATATCCACTTTCTTTATCAGGTATTTGTGTACCTTCTTTATAGCTTTGCTTGTTTAGGCATGCTATTAGGCTTTTACACCTTTGTGAGATTCTCAGTCTAGTAACACCTTGTGCATTAAGGAATGCTGCATTAACACTATTGATTCTATCTCTAACAGGTGGATTCTTTGTGCCTACTTTAACATCAAATCCTTGTTGCTTTAGTATCTTAAGGTCAGTTGTTCCTGTAGTTGATCTATGTCCTGCTGAAGCATCTGGATATACTGTAATAGGATTCTTTGGATATCTGTTTCTTATTTCTTCACACATTTCTAGTGTGTTACTACCATGTATTTCAATTTCATCAAATACCCATATACCCTTTTTATCAATAATAGAGATAGCAGCAGTAATAGGTGACACATTGTAGTCCATTCCTACATGTAGTCTAGTTCTTTCATCTATAGTAGATTCTAGTTTAGAGAATGTTTTGTCTGTATCAAAGTTATAATATATGATGCCTGAATATGTTTCAAAGCTTGCCATATACTCTTGTCTAAATGTTCTTTCATCTAGGTCTTCTTTAGCAGCAGCTATTTCTGATTCGGGAACATTACCTCCATCAATAGTAGTAAACTGCCATGATTTCCAATCTTCATAATCCATTTGACCTCTATCATATAAATCTTTTGCCCAGTTAGCTACACCCTTAGGAGTACCGATGAACAATGCATGTCCTTGTCTATCTGATAGTGCTGGTCTAACAGCTTCTGTCCATGTTTCTGGAGCAATGTCTGCAAATTCATCAAACACAACAAAGTCAACACCAAGACCTCTTATGCTGTCATATGATTCAGCTGATCTAAGTGTTATTGTTGAATTGTTTACTAGTGTAATACACAGTTCTGATTCATTTACTTTCTTGATCCATTTTAAGTTTGAAAGTCTTTGTTTTAATTCTTTCCATACAATACTTTTAGCTTGTCTGTAACTTGGAGCAATATACAGTATTTCTTTATTAGGGAATCGAGCAAATTTAGCAAGTTCTCGGATAGCTAGGAATGTTTTACCAAATCGTCTTCCACCTATAAGAACTCTAAATCTAGCTTCTGAATTACCTACAATGGATTGTCCTTTACTCAGTGGCATTTGGATCATCCTTATCATCTAAATTGTCATATGCTTCTTGTACTTGTGCCTTTTGAATATCATCTGTCCAAGGCAGAACTGTAACTGTATTATCTTCTTGTTGGCTATCTGATTGCCCGAGCATATTCTTGCCTAACCATATAAGAAGGGTAGCATTACCGTCTATGGCATGCTTTAACTGTGCAGCTCTTAACCTTTGCTTAGTTTCTGCTTTTGCTTTTTTAATAACTTCCTTAAAGTTATAGCTTAAGGTGTTATCTGATATGCCAAAAAAGTCTGCTATTTCAACATTTGTACAATGTAATGCTGCTAACTCTGCTACTTGTGCTGTACTAATTACTTTCTTTTGATCACCTCTTCCTACTACTAATCCTTCTTCTTCCCATAGTACATTACCATCAGCATCTGTTTGAGTTATCCATCCTCTTTTGTCAGTTTTTGAACCTTTCATTTGAATATTCCTTTGGTGTTTGTTGTATTACTACTTATCTATGATTTGTTTAGTTTGTATTTCGCTATTTTCTATTTTTGCATATTTCACAGTTTTCTCCTTAGCTACTCAAAAATTCCATCATTACACTTAAGTTCTGTGAGGATCCACCTCCTCCATAGTCATTACCTTCTACTAGGAGACCAGTTTCAATGTCTGTTTTATAGTTAATTGAACAGCTTGAGCTGGTTGAGTTATTAACTGCTACAGCTTGTGTATATCCTGTAGGTGCTGTATGTGCGACTGCCGCACCATCACTTGATCCTGCTTGTATTATTAATGATCCTCTGTGTACCCAATCTGTTGAACCTAGTGATCGTGGCATACCTGAAGCTAGATACTGTGTATTAGCTTCTCCTCGTAATCCTGATAATGTACTACCATCAAATACTGCTAGACATATTGAGTTGTTGTCAATGTTTGATCCACCATTTATAATGTATATTCTAGGATCAGATCCGAGTGTTGTTGTGTTAAGTTCTAACCAAAATGAGCCTGCTACAAATGAAGTTGAACTTGATCTAGTCAATACTGTCATATCTTGTGATCCTGAGAGTCCATTAACCCTAATACCAAAGTCACTGTCTGCATCACCTGAACTTGATACTTGTACTACCATTATATCACCTGTTGATATACCAGCTGGTAATGCTATACCTTCTGCATATGAGTTAATGTAACCGGCATTCAAAAATGTTCCTGAATTTGTTCCTATTACATTTACTGAATGTATTGCTGGTTCTGTATTACTAAATCTATAGCCTTGTCCTGTGCCCCATACCTCAGAAGTTGTGCCGGATACAGTAATCGGATTCCCCAAGCGGTCTACAACTCCGTAAAGAAGTGAGGCCCCGATGTCAGAGGTCCCCGGTCCGTTATAACTTCTGTTGTCAATATAGGTGCCGCTGGTAACATTAGTAGAGCTGATAGATCTGTCATCCTTAAAATTAAAGCAGGCTAGAATTAACTCATGACCTTTAGCACTACTTGTGCTATTTATTACCCAATTTGTCCCTATAGTGCTAAAATCGCTTCCGGCTTTTCCAGTCATATAAGGAGTATTTCTAAATATCGCTATCTGTACTATAGAAATATACATTTTATCTACTCCAGTAGTAGTCGGATCTAAATATATGTCAGTTTCAGTGCCGTCTAATACAGCATATCCGTGATAATAATCTGAGTTGCCACTGCCAGAATATCTTGACAGTTCCGTAAAGTCTACATCACCAGCCCAAGTAAATACCTGGCCATAGAAGTCATTACTAGTAATATTAATAAATATTAAATCGCCAGCTTCGAATGTCAGGTCCGTAAGGGTTAAGTCGCCTACAGCATCGAAGCTTCTCGAATCAACGAAAGTAATATTTTTAGAGTCTATAAATTCAGGAATAGTGCTAGGATCGACTAAGGCAGTTTCGTGTACTTCGACAAACCCGGTTGGCCACGGGGAACTACTAACTATTCGAGTACCATCATCTGTTATGCTTACACTAGTACCATTTTCACTTGTTGTAGAATCTGTATCTAACTGTTGTTCTTGTGTCCAAGTAGTACCTGAACGACTAAACACATGAGTTACACCGTCATTGTAAGACGATCCTACAGCTAATTTAGTACTGTCTTCGTTCAACGAAACTGACCACCCAAAGTAATCATTTACACTAGGCTCCGCAATCAGTTGTTCTTCTGACCAAGTAGTACCTGAACGACTAAACACATAAACAGCACCTGAATCGGTGTTAGTAGTATCTTCATACGGAGCACCTACGGCTACTCTAGTGCCGTCCTTTGAAATAGATACATCATATCCGAATTCATCGCCAGTACTAGCATTTGATGCTGTAAGTTTTTGTTCTTGTGTCCAAGTAGTACCTGAACGACTAAACACATAAGCGGAACCTGTATTGGTTGTAGACCCTCGAGCACCTACGGCTACTCTAGTGCCGTCGCCTGTTATAGATACAGACCAGCCAAATTCGTCATCAGTAGCACCATCTGATGCTGACAGTTTTTGTTCTTGTGTCCAAGTAGTACCTGAACGACTAAACACATAAGCATCGCCATTTATGTTGACAGTTGAACTATCACCAGGAAGACCTACAATAACCCTAGAGCCATCTTCCGACATTGCTACACTATAACCAAAGAAGTCCCAAGCGGTACTAGTCGGTGGTGTAAGTTTTTGTTCTTGTGTCCAAGTAGTACCTGAACGACTAAACACATAAGCGGAACCAGCCAAGGTCCAACCATTAGCATCTTCATACGGAGCACCGACAATTAATCTAGATCCATCTTCGGACATGCTGATGCCGCCGTAGCCAAATAAATCACCGCTCGCAGCATCTGATGCTAATAGTTTTTGTTCTTGTGTCCAATTATTTCCGTCACGACTAAACACATAAACAGCACCGGCCTCACTCCCGCCGCTATCTTCACCATGAGCAGTTACAGCCATTCTAGTACCATCACCTGATATATCAACACCCCACCCAAATTTATCGTAAGATTGAATGTCATCCGACTGTATAGTGTTGTCTCCGTCTTGGCTTTCTCTAACCCAATCGTCCCATATTAATTGTACGGCTTCTTCCATTGACAATAGTCCGAATTGTGTTAGCATTATTGGTATGCTCATTGTGTACTCCTTTTACATATTTATAGAGATTAAGGGCAGACTGCCCTTAATTTGAGTTATTAGCTTACATTACCGCTAATATATGCTTCGCTGCTAGTAGTACATACTATAGTAGTTACTCCGTATGCTGCTAGTGTTATACTCGAACTAGCTACATTAGTAGCATCACCTGCTATTCTTGCTGCTGTCCAGGCATCAAGTGTTAGTGTCTTATCACTCGCAGTGTTGTTGACAATAGTAATAGTATCACCAGCAGCAAAGTTAGCATTGTTAATATTAACTGTACCGGAACCACTTTCTAGTCTAAAGGTTTTACCCGAAGAGCCACTTGCTATAGTGTTTGGTGTAGTAGTAATGTCGCTGATTACAGTCTTTCTTGGATCTGGGATCCATTCGTAATCAGTACCGTTCCATGCTAGCACTTCGTCAGTACCTGCTGTGCTTTGGTTAAGGTGACTATCAACTAGAGGTTCTACATTAGCAGCATCAGTTACATCAGCTCCTGTTTCAATACCACTTAACTTAGTGTCTTTGGCATCAGTGTAAGCATTTGCTTCAGCTTCATACAGAGCCTTAATTTCAGCACCTGTTTGATCTGCTGTTGCTCCTGCTTCTATACCATCTAACTTTGTTTCATCAGCAGTAGTAAATGAAGCAGTTGTTCCTGCTAATACTGCACTGTATGCTTGTACATCTGTACCTATTACTACACCTAATGTTGTTCTTGCTGTTGCAGCATCTACATCATCTACTAGAGTAGCTCCAAATGTACTAATTGTTGTTGAGTCAGGAACTGTTAGAGTCTTTATACCACTTAAGCTTGACACTTCTGAATCCATCACAGCTCCTGCAGAAGTTACATTGGTTGTATCAGTAACATCTGCACCTGCTTCAATGCCATCTAGTTTTGTGCCATCTGCTGCAACATCACGACCGTCTACAGTCCCGCTTACAACAATATTACCAGTTACATCTACACCTGTAGAGGTAGTGGAGAGTTTTTCATTGCCGT
>Ga0196899_1000300_pt1 | contig 26860 bp, 8 predicted proteins | sample VirMetDEL_Sep_01_FD_169095 | JGI IMG/M metagenome (GOLD analysis project Ga0196899, IMG submission 169095) | Aqueous microbial communities from the Delaware River and Bay under freshwater to marine salinity gradient to study organic matter... | ecosystem: Environmental > Aquatic > Marine >... | reverse complement strand
GTATTACATCAATGGATATGGGGGTGAGATTCACAATGTCTTTGTAGACCCTATGCATATTGGTGCAATACCTTGTTCTACTGATGGGGCTATCCGATGCCTGCAATACTTTGTACACTCTAGCTTGGCTGGGGTGAATGGTAGTATGTATCATTCATCTAAGTATGCCGCACTCACTGACCAGGAATGGGAAGAGATGCGCAAGGAGATCTTAGAGTCTAATACTGTAACTGTATGATATGAGTCAACAAATTGAACGACTACCCAAAGGGAAGGCCGTTTGTTTGATTGACGCAGATTCATTATTGTATTACGAGATGGTCAAGGATACGTTGGAAGAGGCTATGGAAGGTCTTGACCAGCGTGTCCATGACATACTACATCAATGTAATACTACAAAGTATGCGGGTTTTCTAACTCATGGCAAGTGTTTTAGGTACGAGATTGATACTGACTACAAGGGAAAGCGGAAGAAGTCCAATCGCTCTGTGTTGTTTCCTTCACTCAAGGAGTATGCAATGCAGAAGTGGGGATTCTCTTACGTGACAGAACTTGAAGCAGACGATCTTGTCAGTTATTATTCCTACAATCACGAGGAGACTACGATTATTTGTTCCCCTGATAAAGATGTACTCAAGCAATGTGTTGGGATGCATTACAATTATGGGAAAGCTGAGTTCACTCATACGTCTCCTGAAGAAGCTCTCAAGTTTCTTTGGGTACAAACTCTTATGGGTGATAGCACAGATAATATTGTAGGTATTCCTGGTGTTGGGATAAAGACTGCAGAGAACTGGTTGAAAGATAGAACTAAAGACTTTGAAGCGTTTGCGTTACGCAAGTACGTAGAGAAGTTCGGTATGGTAAATGGTATCATGGAGTTCTTCAAAAACTTTCATCTAGTGTATCTGCTTAAAACTGACGAAGACTTGAACCGTTATGGTTTGAGGCTTCCTCCCTTGTCATACACTGATGTCACACAAAACGATCTAGATATATGGAACGATGCGTGATGTCAAAGGTCTCAACTTACAACCCATTGATGGGCGAACTGTTAGATTGCATGTGCCTCTAAGCTATCGAGAAGAATTAGATGGAAAGGATATAGTTAGATTGTACAATGAAGAAGGGACGATAGAAATTAAAGTTGGAAGCTCGGTAAAATACAGGAAGACAAAGCACAAGGTCAATGTTATTACGCGCGGTGTGTATGAGGGCAAGCTTATTTGCTATGACCTCAAATGCGCTAAGCTAACTAGCTCTAGTACTTTTGCTCTTCCTTTTCTTGGGGGTAACAAAAAGTACATGCTGTGGGACTCACTCTTTGTGAATGCCTTTATCTCTACTCCGGAATACGATGAGTGTATTGCTCTCTTGTATCGGTTCTCTGGAGATAAGATGTTTACAAAGTTTGAAGAAGCAATGTGTGCTATGCCAACCTTTATCAAATTCGAAGACGTGGATCCGTTTCACGTTTTGTTTGTCTTTGATATTCCCGATTCAGCTAAGAACTCATACAAACGGTTTAGGGCTGGTCAGTATTCTCAGATAGATGATATCTGGAAGCTGATGATCCTAGACTATCATGATTACAAGGCTGATGGTAAGACTGGTCAGATACTATACAAAGACCCCGAACTACGAAAGCGTCTAGAAAAGAGTCTAGACATAGAACTGGGGGACTCTGAGTTACACAGTATACCTGACATGCGTTATGAACGATTCGATAAGGAATATTACAAAGTATAATGCATTCATTATTTAAAGATGTGGACTATGGATGGGGGGAGCTTGAGCCCCTCATCAATAGTTCTCAATTCGACTTCACTATTGAGCAGATAAAGTCAACGAGTTCTAAGATTTACCCGAAGCGTCATGATATATTCAAGGCGTTTAGACTCTGTCCGCTCGATAAAGTTGAAGTTGTTATTCTTGGGCAAGATCCGTATCACAATGGGCAGGCTACTGGGTTAGCCTTTGGGGTAGCTCATAAACCTATCCCCCCATCATTACGGATAATCCACAAAGAATTGTGTAATCAATTCGATTATCATCAACCTATTGATGAGTTCGACCACACACTCGAGCATTGGGCTAAGCAAGGTGTTCTCCTGTTAAATACAGCGTTGACTGTAGAAGCAAAGAATGCTGGAGCTCATGCTGGGTTGTGGGATTGGTTTACAGTTCAAGTGATAAAACTTATCCAAGAACGTAGGCGTCATACTATATTTGTTCTCTGGGGTAAACATGCTCAGAAGTTTAAGAAGCATATCCATATTGCTGTTCTACAATCTGCACACCCAGCTGCAGAAGCGTATAGCGGTGGTAATGGGGGGTTTCATGGAAACGGTCACTTTCTTAATATTAACGAAAGAATCTTAAGTAGAGGTTTAGATAAAATTGACTGGTTCCAACTACCTGTGCCTGCTACCGAAGAAGAACAACTAAAAATGTATGACAATGAGTAACCAAAAGTTTTGGGAACACGACTACGTCTCTACGAGTACTGCCGATTCAACAGTAGAAGTAGAGGGTACTATTAAGGAGGCTCACGCTATTCTAGATAAGCTAAAGATTTTGCTCCATGAAAAGAACAGAGCTTATGGGAATAGTGCGTTGTCTGACGTGAATCTATTTTGTAACCTATCATCTCTACAGCTATTGGAGGGACAGATAGAGCACAAACTGAGACGTCTCAAAACTTTAGGTGTTAACGGTGATAGTGAAGATACACTCATGGATCTCATGGGGTATCTGACACTGTTTATGGTTGCTGTTAACAGAGAGAAACAATAGGAAAATTGGGGGTCGGCTTTCGCCACCCCCTTTTTCTGGCCTTATTTATTACTAAGGATGAAGTACTTGTTAGCTTCTTCCGGATCTCCGGTTTTTACAATACCGCTTATTATTGGGATCACATCTTCTAGTTCTTTGGCAAGCTTCAAATCACCCTTCTCGTATTTACCTGCTCGCCGCTGATAAAAGACATCTTTCTCTTCTATTGTTGGCCATCCCATGTAGTATCCAGCTAAGTTGTTGAAAGCTCCAGCAAGTTGAGACACATCTTTAACTAAGTTAGCAGCTGCAGTGGGGGATTCTATTATTCTCCCAAACTCATTTACGTTTCTAAATGCTTTAAGTTCTGTTTGAAGTCTATTCATCTGATAGATTGCCATGTGTGTATACCAGTTATCATACTCATCATCGTCATCCATCATACCGTTAAGAATCATTGAGATCATTCCGGTCATTGTAATATAGAATTGCTCATGTAAAAGCCTACGAATATTTTGTCTTTGCAATTCATTTTGAGACTTCCCCTTTCCTATTAAGAGTTTTAGAGACTCTATTGGATCGTTTCTAAGCCCACGTACACCTGCTGTAATAGCATTAAAATATGTAACGTAGTATCCTTCGGTTACATCTCCCAACTCTACATCTATATGATACCCCCCGCTTCTGTGTCCCAGTCTTTTTCTATATGCAGGATTTAAGAACTTGCGGAACAGAGCTACTAACGACAAAGCCCCTTGCCTTTCTATAAGAGTTTTGTCAAAGCTGCCCTTCAACTGGTTGGTTCTTTTTATCATCCCAGATACTTTTGCAGCAAACATTCCCATCTCTTTGCTCCCAAAGTTTGCAACGTCAGATCTAACTTTCAGCTGACCCTTTGAATCCTTTTCTAGTATATCATAAAGATTAGCTTCTTCCCCGTTTTTATTTTTGATAGTGTTCCCATTCTTATCTTTGAACCCCTTTTGCTCTAAAGAAAGAGCCACCATCTTTGTCATGGTTGTTTGCCATTCCGGGATTCTCTGCAAAATAAACGCAGAGTTTAGATTAGTAGCTTTTCTTACAGCACTCCCAGTAACATCTTCTGTTCTCCCCATCTCTTGGAAGACATCAAACATTTCAGCCATTTGATTTAGCTTACTTTGTTTAACAAACTTAGGTGAGATTGCCTCGCTTATACTTGTCCCAAGATCAGACAGAGCAAGGTTAACTATTGTCTGTGCCTTGAAGTGACTCTCCTTGCTGTAGAACTGTCTTGCCCAGCCTTCAGATCCATTTGATATAGAGTCTATTATCAACTGGTTAGTAGCCTGCAGCCCATTAAACCCAAGTCTTGATAACGCAGTAAGTGATGAGGCCTTGCCGTAAAGCTTTGTCTTTGAGAGTCCCAAGATTCTATCTTGCTCCTGCTTCTTCATACTCTCCCCATAGATTACATTATCTATAAAACTTTTAAGATGTTGAAAATCTCGACTGTCTTTGCCTTTCCCCTTTTTTTCTATTTCAAATCCAAAGCGCTGTGCAGTTTTATCTAAAATTGGGACACCCGTAGCAGATAGTTCATATACCTTACGTTCTCTGATAGCGTCATGCATTATATTAACTACCCCAGCCATTTTAGCTGTGGCTTCATAGCGGTTAGCCATGTCAACAAATTTGACTAAGCTGTTTACTATGTCTCTAGAGATCTTAGACTCCTCTACTGTATTAGTAAAGTATTTAGGTATTACTCTTAGCTTCTCCCCGTTTGCATCAATGAGCTCCCCAAACTCTGTATCTGTTTCATTTTGTGTAAACACATCACCGATAAAGTTTTCGGTGCCCTCTCTAAACTTCTTCTCTTTAAAAGAGTCTATAGCATCCTTCAATATAGCAGGGGCCATGTAAGAAAAATTGTCCCAAGAGTTCTGAACCATAGGACGTCTCCCAAGTTTAGCTTGGTGCTCTTTGTATACCTCCATAAACACGTCGTAGAACTCTTTTGTTGATGCCGACATGTTATTGTACTTAGAATTCTCGTAGCTCTTATTGGGTCTTGTTAAGCTACCTGTAATAACCCATCCTCCTTTTCCTCGTCTGTATACCTTTTTTATTTCAAGATCTAGTGCATTGTATTGATAGGACAACTCTCTTGCTTCAAAATCCCTTCCTTCTTTGTATGCTTTATTTCGTGCAAGCAGTATATTGTCTCTGTCATTAAGCATCTTGTCAACAATGTCCTGCGCGTTGTCTACCGGCTCTGTGTTTTTAGAGTACCATTCTGCAACCATTTGGTTGTAAAGCCTCCCGTTTTTACTTGCAAAAAAGTCATCAAGCTCTGACTTATCTTCTGGGTAGTTGTACTTCTCTTTTGCACTCTCAAACATTTCGTTAAGATTATTTGAGAACTTAGTTATATTATAAGGCTGTACAATACTTAAGATATTAGTCTTCTCTACCTTTCCTGTTTTTTTATTTTTACGATATACAGGAACTACTTCCAGCATATCCTTAAACATTTCTGCTGGGTTTCTTTCTGATGCAGTGCTTGCATCTCTAAACTTGTAGAAAGCATCACGCAGTTTAAACTTAGTATCTGTGGTACTTCTGTGGCCTTCAAGCAGTCCTGTTTTGATTGCAGTTGAAAACAAGCTGAGTGTTACATCTGAGCTGTAAACTAAAGGATCTGTGTAAAGTGAGAACGCAGATGCATCCTGGTGTGTCTCTCTTAGCTCCTTTATAATACGCTTTGGTCCAATACGTTTTTCTTTCAGCTGATTGATATTTAGTTGTATCAAACGTCGTTTCCTGTCTTCTTTTACTTGTTTGCTGTCAAGTAACCCGTACCCAGATCGAAGATTACGTTCCAGAGCTATTGCCTCGTATTGTTTATTGTTTCTCTCCAGCCCTCGAAATGGGACATTAAGATTATTTTCCTCCAGTGCCTTTTCCAGAAACTCTATGTCTGCATCTATCTTTTGATTAATACCTATAGGAGCAAATGACATCAGCAATCTTGCTTGTATTGGGATAGCTACCTTTAAGTACCTATTATCCAGAGCATCCATTCTTTTTATGGTAGCTCTTACATCTTGCATCAGGTCATCTTTTATGCCGTCAGTATCTTCTAGAGTGTCCAGCTTCTCGTTGAGAATAGTAAGAGCGGACTTCTCTTTGTCCTTATTGTAGAATGCTTGTATAGTCTGCTGCAGGTCTGAGATGTTTTTAAGTATGCTAGCTTTATCCTCATTAGGCATTGTTTTATAGCTAATCGCATACTCTTGTTGTATTCTGTCGTACAGTTTCTCCGCTCTCTGTGCTAGTGCGAAGACATAGTCTATGTACTCAGCGTAGTCAGATAGCTTCTCTTGCCCCTTCTTTATCTTCTTCAGGTTTCTTCTCAACAGCTCTAGTTCTCGCAGTCTCTGCTTAGTCATTTCCGTTTGCTCTAAGCGCTCTAGTCTCCCTATCTGAAGCTGCACATTTGTTAAGAGCTTTTCTGTTGCACGATCTACCTTCTCCTGCGTATCAAATACCTCGTTTACTAGTGGGTCTTGCGTCAGATCTTCACCTTCAGCCTCAATGTCTGTGTCTTCAGACATAGTAAACTGCACTGAAGGATTTCTAAACATAACCTCCAATACTTCAGGGTCTATATCTAGCCTTACGTTCTTCCCTTCTCGAGTCTCAGTAATCAGATTTGTGTATGCCCCAAAAAAGTCTTGAGCTGCTGCGTTGATGTAACCTATTTCTTTTCTTGCATCCATTACATCGTCTCTCAAGTAGAGAGTATCCCCATCTAAGACGGCTATCTTACCGTCCAGCATTTGCTTTATCTTGTATGGATCTCTTGCTTCTGCAGCAGTATCCTCTACGTAGAACATAACATCTGAAAGCAATGGGTTATCTATACCCCCGACTTTAAATCTGCAACTCATTTATTATTTTATTTAGCAAACGTGTGATATATCTGAAGAGCTGTCTGTAGTTCTGATTCTTCTTGCCTCCTCGTTCATAGTCATAGGATCAGACATAGTCTTTGTAATTCCAGCTCTAGAATGTAAATCTACAACTTTATCTTTTCCTTTACCTTTACCTGCTATCCTTACTTTTCTTTCTCCTTGGCTTTCAGCAAAGAAACTGCTAGTTACAATATCCCCATTTTTGTCTCTGAGGTTGAGCTCGATAATCTTATTAGTTATACTCATGCTCTGTATCGGGTGATACATCTCATCCGTGTTGTTATACTCATACACTGATATCTTATCTACACCCTTGCTGTAATTAGCTCTTGTTACATATCGCGCTGGACGACCATCTAGTTCTACTGATGCAGGCAATCCGTACAGTCCTTCACCGCGTTGCACATACGAACGTGGCATTCGTCCAACAAGTGGTGCAGATGCTACAGTAGCGGCACCGTAGTTCTGCATAAAGCTGAACATGAAATCGTCAAAGTATCTCTCGTCATTCTTGACATTCTGGAATTCTTCTCGCAAGTACTGCATCAAGGTCTTCCCATTCTCGTCAGCTATCTCCATAAAGAATTCTATTGGGATGGCGTCGTAGTATGTACCATAAGAAGGTGCAAGTCCGGTTGTTACGATTGAGTTGAGTACCAGCCTCTTACCCATATTCTGGATTTTCTTCTGTTCTTCTGGGTCACTAGTGTATTTCTCCGGTCTGTACAATAGATCTCCAAACGACTGACGTTGGGATTCTCTTGCTCTGAGTGACATTTTCTCTGTGTTCTCTATGCTTATCCCAAACACTCTTGTAGTAGGATCATTGTATTTAGGCCCCTCTTTAATAGAGGCAATCATAGAGTTACTTTTCAATGCTGGAATCTCCTCGATCAGGTCTTTCACTTGTTTGTACAAGTTGTTTTTAGGATCAAGAAGCATCGACTTTACTACAGACTTCTGCATCAATGATCCTATCGGAGAACCCTCCTTAGTAAAGATGTGGTAGAACAATGCTCTGTCTACAAATCTGTGCTCTGCAGCAGTCATAGTTTGCTTTCCAGCAACATCCTTCAGCAACTGTTTAAACTCTCTAACCCCTTTCGTCCCGCTCATAAACAGCTCCGATGATATCTGCATCGACTCATCTATGATGTTGAAGAAGGCTCTACTAATTCTATATGCATCCCCCTTAAGTATCTTCTCCACCTCTGAGTAACCAACTATGTTTCTGTTACCGCTTCTCTTGTAGTTATCTAGCACATCCAGGTATGCCTCAATTTCAGCAAGGTCTCCCATCCCATCCAGGTTATCTGCAGCAATGACTCTGTAGAAGTCTGACAAGCTGTTACCTGCTACAAGTGCATGCGCAAATGCGTACAATGCTTCTTTTGCAACCGGATCTTTTCTATCCCCCTCTCTAGAAACTCTTTCAAGTTCCTCAGTATTTAAGGCTGGGGGCATTATGCTGCTGTCAAATGCTGCAATCTTACTGTAGGTCTTTCTACTAATTCCTAACTCTTGGAATACTCTCTGGTTACTCTTGTTTCTGTTGTCTCTTTTACTTTCAACAAACTCCCTAACAAGAGGAGTCGTCATTAATGCCACTACATCTCGGTCCCCAAATCCTATACTCTTAAGGTACACTGTAGCATTGAGAGTAATATCATTATCGTTAAGCGTACTGTGGATTAATTTACTACCAGCATCCAATGCTGCAGACAACCTCTCTACGATTCCCGCAATGTTTCTTTCGTTTGTTAGGTCTGACGTAGTAGATATAAAACCAAGCGGTTTGTCGTTCAGTATAAATTTCTTAGATGCATTTACAGCTATGCCATCCTGTACGTACTCTTCATTCTCAAACTGAGACGCAACATTAGCAATACTCATACCTGCAATAGCATTAGCATACCCACCCACAAGTGTTGCAGCACTCTTATAGTTAGACTCCATCTTGATTTCTACAAGTGGGTCATCAAAATCTCTGACTTCTTCTCTTGCGATTGCTGGATTATCGGCTAGATCGTTTAGTGTATCCTGATTAAGTGGGGCAAACAGATATGGTGCTGTTTCCTTATTCATTAATATAGAATAAGAAATATTAAACAGCTCATTCTTTAACCTATCCAGTCTATTCTTGGGATTCTTGTTCTCAAACAGGTTAAATAGTTTATCAATATCGAAGTCAGATCCTGTTTGAATTGTAATACCCCCGGCTACTATAACTGTCTTTGAGTATCCTCGAGGAAGGATACCAGCAACTTTAGATGGGACTGCTGAAGAGTAATCCTGGTTTGGGATACGGTACATTATAATGCGATCCCCAACCTTTATACCATGCATTTCTGCCAGGTCTTCAGATATCATTATCTCTGCCGCTACTGTATTCCCTTCTTCATCTATATGTAGGTGTCTCAGTTCTCTAATTACTGCTCCTTTCCCTTTTCCTTGTTTTGCAAACTCTTTAAATCCTGCAATGTCCTTTTTAGAACCTAATATGTGAACTTGCTTTGGTTCAAACAATGCTTTTTCATTCCATCCAGTTAGTCCGTCATAACCTTCTTGTTTATAGAATTCTGCAAGAAATTTCCTGTTTGTTAAAGGAACTAGATCTGTAAATGATTTAGGGTCTGCCTCTAAATAATCCTCTACGCTATAGCCATTGCCTGGGTTATCATAAAGAAATTCTTCAAATCGACGAGCTAACTCACTATTTTTATCAGTTAATAACGTTCTTACATTTAACAGATTTTGTGCATTTACTATTGCTTGAAACGTATTTCCCCCTCCTCTTTTAGAATATACATCTGCATAAGATTTTTCTTCACTTACGTATACAAAGTTGCTTGAAGCTGTTGAACGTAATTCATTAGGAGCTTGCTTTTGATTACTTCCATGATAAACAATATCCTTTACTTTACTATCAGGGAAGATAGAGTCAAGGTAAGCAGAGTATTGTTCTGGGGTACCGATTGCAGCTAACTCTGGGTTGTTTTCAAACAGCTCATCTACTCCATTTCTTTTAGCTGCAGTTGCTGTATTCCCAATCTTCCACTTACCTCCGGCGTTAGCTTGTACAAGATCACGTCCTGGCAACTTAACCTGGTACACATTGGATCTAAACAGAGAGAAGATTTGGTTCTGTAACTGTCGCTGATAAACAGGCATATATGTTGGGACATTAAAGTCCACGGTGTTGTTTACCATGTCCTCTACGATCCTAAGTTGTTTATCTAAGTTAGAGTCCAGCTTGTTATTCTTCATTGCGTTATCCATAATAACGCTTTTCACTCTCTGCAGGAATTTAAGTCGTGCTTCTTTGTTGCCTGGATTCTTTTTCAGCTCGTCCCATCCAAGCTCTTTGAAAAGCTTTTTTGCTTGCGCGTCAAGGATTTCTTCATGCAAGGCTTGATATCTATCACTAACCTCTTTTCCTGACATTGGGGACTTTGCTCCTTTTACATCATACTTTCCATCTGCCTTAACCATAGTTGGGAGCACCTTACGAATCTGACGATTCATCTTAGCAGTCTCACTTTGTTTGTCGCTGATAATCTGCGGTATGTACAACCCATCTGTGCTCATCTCTGTTCCTTCAAGTCCCTCAAACATGTTCTCTCCAAGTTCTTGATTTACAACAAACATCTGACCCTGTGCACCTTTCTTTGCAGACTCTGTATTTATTATGTGTATGTTGTCTCCGGGCTTATTCATTCTAAGATACATAGCCAGCAGAACTGTGTTCATTTCTGCTAGTGGTCGCGTAACAACCAAGAGTGAATTCTTTTGCATATCAGATATAGACGCCCCATTCTCCATAACCTGATTGTTTACAAATGGCTTTATGGGCTCTATGTATTTATCCCCTTTCCATTCTGCTCCTTTTAGATATGCATCAAACCATACATCATCTTCTGATGTCCACTGTCCTTTGCCTTGCTTGAACATCTTGTAGTATATATCTGAGGCAAATCCTTGTGCATCTGTATGATCCCCAAAATCGTTTCTGTACTGCTTAGCTATACCTTCCGCTTTCTCAAATGCCTTTTCCGGAGACATAGTCTCTTCAAAGTGAGGCACCAAAACAAGGTCTCGAAGGCGATCTGCTGCTACATTATGGAAGGGCTCCTGATTCTGTATTCTACCTATAGAGGCCTCTACAATTGTTGGTGCCATTCCGTAATCTGGATCTCTCTCATACTCTCCCTTCTGCATAAGCTTATCTCCGGGAGTTTGTATAAGACCCATTCTTTTGTAGAACTTAGTTAAGTCCTTAAATTGTACAACACCACCACGTAACATCTCTGCCATCTCAATGCGAGCTAGCAGGTCTGTCATCATATAGTTATTGAGGAATCTATTTACTCCTCCGTATTTCTGAACTGACGAGTCAAGCTTGGACATCTCCAAGAACTCTGGCTTGCCTTCAACTAATCGTATGATGTTGTATCGCAAGAGCTCGTTGCGGAGGTTCTCTCTATTTCGTTTGAATACAGTATTAATGTATTCCTTTACTTGTCTATCAAGCTCCTTATTGAAGTCCTGATAATCTTTACCCTTGGGGTTTTGTAGATAGTCCTTTACAGTTTCAGACATCAAAAGGCCACTATCTAGTTTGGTATTGACTATGCCCGTTAAGTGGAAGCCGTTGTTGTAGTTTTCAGCTACACGTGGGTTATTGCTAAGTCGAACCAAGTCACGTATGACAACACTCTTGAGTCTTTCACTAAAGGTTTTTCGTTGCAAGCCTGCTGCTTCTACAGCTCTGTAATCATTCTCTTCTATCTTAGGGAACTTAACAAAGTCCAATCTGCCTCTAGTCTCCTGAGTTGAAACAGGTATCCATCCATACTTTATAGCTGACCCTTGGTTTACAAACATATTGAGTTTGAGTATCAGAGAGTCTCGTTCAGACATTTTCTTGTACTCTATGTTAGCGTCATCTGATGCCTCATTGTTGATAGTATCAAGTGCCCAGCTGGATATTTCAAATTCTGGATTTGCAATCAAGGTCATGAGCATTGCTTTGTGCTCAGTGTTCATTGCTGTGAAAGACTCATCTCCTTGCAAGAATGCGTACTTCTTTGAAGCTGCGTTTTGCTTGAGGTCTTCTATCAAATCAGTGAATGGTGTGGGGAGGTTGTATGGATATATAGTTTTTCCCTTCCCGTTTACATATGCTATTGCAACTGGGACACTGTATTCTGCAGCAATATTAGCAAGCTCCTTTACTGTAGATCCCTCTGATACAAAGAAGTTTCTAACCTTGCCCTTCTTAAGCATCACGTCTTTTACTCTTCCGCCCTCTACCTTAAAGTCTACTGCTTGGTTGGCCAAGTAAATTACCTTCTTAAATATCTTGGATATTTCATTGTTGTCTAGAGTAGTATTCTTTAGCACGTAAGACATGAGGCGATCTGTGGCCTCTTGTTCAGTACTGCCCATACCCAAAGAAAGGTTCCACATTATTTTACCTAGCTGTGTAGCCTTGTCCTCGAGCGTGTTTGCTTTATCATATTTAAGGAATGCTTCTTTCAGCACCTGTATTCTTTCTTTACCTTCAACTATGTTATTGTTGAATGCAATGCCCCCATTCTCAGTCTCTGTAAATACTGCTCCTGGTCTTGGGACTGAAAGCGTTTGAAGTCCGTCGTTCTTCCAGGTGTCCTGCCAGTTAATAACTGCACTCTTTCTGTCAGAGTTTATAGTCTGTACAGACATCTCTTCTTTACCGTCAGTAGTCTCGATCTGATTTTCTTGTACAATTCTAAGCTCTGAGTATGTCTTAGTTAAGAAGCGGGTAAGTGCTGCAACCTCTTGTGCTGTAGGAGTCCCATTAAGATAGTCCTTAAGTGGTCCAAGTATCAGACTTTTTCTATCTGTCTTTTGTGCTTCTATCTCTTCTATTCGAGCAGCCTCTTGAATTCTACCCAGTATTTCTGAATACCCTTTAGCTCCTGCAGTGACTGCAATTGTTTTTCTAAGGGTAGCCTCAATGTCTATATAAGTAGGTATCCCGAATACGTTAGGTGTTGTGTCCACGATTCTAGACAGTAGGTTTCTCACTTCTTTAGATGCCACTTTAAGTGGGTCTTGTTCGAAGTGGGATATGTCATAGATCTTGTCGAAGTTCACCTCTTCCTGTTCAGGAGATCCCTCTTCCTCTTGCTCTAGTGCAGTACGTGTAGCAACTCTAGTCTGAATATTGAACCCATACTTAAGAAGATCTGCAGCTGCCGCATCTCTCCATCCGTATTGTTCAATGTTACCTAGTTCGTCTGTAACGTCGAACCAGTTTTTCCATACATTGTAGAAAATGACAGCTGTCTTTCGCTGGGTCTTCTCTGGTTTTTTAAATACAGTACCAGGAAGCTCGCTGGCAAACAATGCCTGCAGAGGAGGCTTTCGTTGAAGCTTGTATTTCTTTACAGCCTTCTTTATTTCTTCTGAGCTCTTTGCATTTTTAATTGCGTCCATCGCCTCGTTACTCATGTAGTCATCAGTCTCTGTTGCGAAAGAGTGCTCTAAAAACCAGTCTGCAATAATTCCTTTATTATCTTCAGTTGTTCCAAGGAGTGCTGCTGCAAGTACTTTATTGTCTTTTCCTGTACCTTCCAGGGCAGAGACCCCTTTCACTATCTCATTGCTTTCGTTATACGTATCAACAAATAGCATGGAGATAATATCAATTACCTGCTGCTGCAGCTCATAGTCATTACCTAGGTCGCTAACTAATCTGTATACCTCTCCCTTGGTTTCAAACTTCTCAGCACTTCTTTCATATTTCTTTGGAACCTTGTTTGATTCTATCAAAGAATAGAATTGCTCCACACCTACTGGGTTTACAAACAGAGCTTTAATGAAGTTCCATAGATCGCTAAAGAACTTGCGAATCTTACCGGGAAGTGTTTTCCCAGTCTCTTGTGCAGTAAATACGTAATCACGGAACTCCTCCGCCATTCTCTCTTCTAGTTCGAGCTCTTTGGCATTAGGGAGGTCAAAGCGCTTTCTAGCTTCTTTGTACAACCCTTCTCTCTGCTTGTCACTAAGAGATGTGCGGAAGACATAGTGGAATGCTTCGTGGTATTCAGTTCCTACCTCGGCATTATTCCATAAGTACACGGCTGCATTTTTCATATAGCCATGTGCAACTTTACTACCTACCTGCTTTGCAATCTCATAAAACTCTACCGGTATGTTACGTTGCTTCAACCAAGCAGCAGCTTGAGCTTTATTCAAACGCTTCCCTTTATCAGGAGACAGTCTAAATGCATCATCGTCTACTTCTACGTCATTCAGTCTGTCTTCATCTGGATGTGTTTCTTGATTGTTATCAGTACCTTGATTGGGATCGACTCCTCCTTCTCTTTGTTGGCGTAGTGCAGCTCTTATTGCCTCAATCTCTTCTTTAGTTGGGACTCTTGCTCCTGCTATATCGTCATCAGTAACTTGATCGGGATCGAATTCTTGTTCTCCTGCTTCTTCTGGTCCTACCTCTTCTGGTCCTACTTCTTGTGCTCGAGCTTTTGCGGCTGCATCAAACAATGCTTGTGCATCATTAGCTTCTGCTGTTGATATAGGACGAGATACTTTTATGTCGTTCGCTTTAGGCTTTTTGTTCCCAATCTTGAGTTGAGACAAGTCAAATTCAAGACCAATACCATTGTACATAGACCCGTTATGTAGAACAACGTCAGTCATAATAACACCACGGTGCCCAAAGATCGTTTGTAGTGGGAGTGGGTCCTCTCTTGTTTCTTCTACAAGGGTATTATAGTATGACGGGTCAGCATTAAGTCTATTAATGTCTACCTGCTTTCTCTTATTCTTTAAGGTTCTCTGTACAGCTTTTGGGAGGGACATTATAAAAGCAAGAGCCTCCTCTTTGGACATGTCTTCTTTCACGATTTGAAAACCCCTGCCCTCTGGGTTTACAAAACCATCTTCCTTTTCAACAAGCTTCTGTATAAGGTTGCCTAGTATCCCAGCTTCTGTTGTTCCTTTCTTGCCGTTTAGTATTGCTTTAGCCGTAGCCTCTGCTGTGCTTGGGTCTGCAAGATTTGTAAGTGTTCGGTTGTCTAATGCAACTACAAACATCCCATTCTCTAAGTCAGCTCTTGCCATCTCAGATTTTACTGAGCCTATAGGAACTGCAAACCTTATCATTCTCTTGTCCGCATTCCGCATGTAGTCTTTTTCTACTTGCAGATATGTAGCAGATACTTCCCCAACTTCTGCTGGGTTTAGTGTATTCAAACCAACCTCATCGACCAGTTTCTGGTACGATTCCGGAGAAGAGTCAAGTAACAGATTAAATGCTTCTTCTTGCTCTGCTTCAGTAAGTCTTGCAGTCTGCAGTAAGCTATACTTCCACTTCCCGTTTGAGTCTTTGTGCAGTGCAACTACCTGACCGTATCTTACTTTATCACTAGTCACCTCGCTAGACAGTTCTGCAATAGCATCAAGGTCTTCTTGGGTGAGCCCTTGTGTATTAGCTACGGTCAAACCTTTTTTACTCAGGTTCTTTGCGTAGGTAACAACACCAAGAGGAGTGTTCCCAAACACCTCATCTACTCTGGATAGGAACGTGCCTGTAGTACCGTCTTGCAGTTCTACAACTGCGTTGTTTCTGTTATTAAGATACTTCTTAGCAACTGCTACAGTAACTTGTTGTCCCTGTGCGCCCTTCAGATATTCTTGGTAGACAGTACGTCGAAGAACGCTGTCATTGGCAGTAAGCACACCGAGTACTTCTCCGGATGGGAGCTTTACATATATAGGTATATGTGCAGCCGCATTTTTATATTGAGTCTTACCTTTGTTACCAAGCCACCAGTCATCTTCTATAACCTCTAGTACAAGCGTAGTTCCTGCTACTACTTTATCACTATCAAGCAAGCTACGATCAGTAATAATGGGCTCCCCATTTACTGTTCTTTCTGAGTCCAGTCCACTATCCATGGGTACTCCGTCAGAAGAAACAACTACTCTTCCCTGTGCATCTTTAACTACCTCACTATTCAGGCTCTCACTGTGTGTTGTAAACAGTGCATCTTTCTTTGTTGATGCGGCGCCCTGATCTGCGACTTGAGGTTCTTCTCTTATAAGTACAGCTTCAGTTTCATACCTCTCACCGTCTTGTTTCATTATTATAGTGGCAGCAGCACGTCCATCTGCCCCTATCCGTATTTCTCGTACCCCATCTATCTCTGCTCCGGCGTTAAGGAAATTTTCTAGTTCGTCAGTCCTTATAGTAAATCTATCTCCCAATGCAACATCCACGGGAACACCCATACGAGCCGGGGCTCTCTGAGATGGGGCTTTATCACTTCTGTTAAATTGAAAAGTGACGACAATTGTCCCGTCGTCTTTCTTGGTAGTCGTTGAGTAGTATGTAAGAACCCTACCTTTTGCATCTGTCTTTTCGTAGTCAAGTTTCTGGCTCCCTAATTTTACATTAGGCTGTTGTCCAGGTGCAGATTGTTGTCCTGTCTTGCGTTTCTCAGCTGCAAGTCGTTCTTCTTCTTTCTTTCGTCTCTTTATTATTTCTGCTGCCTCATCAGCTTTTCTCTTCTGCTCAACAGTAGTATCTCTTATTGGGGCTTCTTGAGATCTGTCCTTAAGATATTGTTCCCTGTATGAGTCTAGCAATGGGCTTAGTCCTTCAAGATTTTCAACTGCGGTTCTGGACATAGTGTCCCATTTCTGTTGAGCATCTGATCTGGTTTTTGCTCTTGCAGCTATTTCGTCGTTGGCTCTTTTTCTAGCTTCTTCTGAGATGCTCCCTTGTTGCAGAACTCTATCCGCTTTTGCTTTTAGTTGTTCAGGTGTTACAGTATCTGCAATAATTTGATTAACAAGTGCATCTCTCTTTGCTTGTGCTTCTCGCTCCAATGCAATCTTTGTTCTAGATATTGCAAGGTCTCGCAGCTCCGGGCTTCTGTTGAGGTTATTGTATGCAGTTACTGCATTACCCCTTTGACTAATAAGCTCCCTAAGCTCCACCAATTCTTTTTTGATAGTCTCATATTCTGTATGTTCTGCGTTATTAGCCAGAATAGTGTTTAGATTCTTTACTAGATTTTGCTGTACATCTAGAGTAAATTTGCCTTCCTCTAGAGCCACCTCCCCAAATCTGTTTCTTACATAGTTGCGTATACGATCACGCATGTTAACAGACTTAGTACGTGTACCCTCTTCATAGTCTGCCTCTTTTCCTTTCTTGTATGTCTGTGTAACAAGCACATCTGTCAAGAGACCTGGGAACATCTCTTCAATTTTATCTACTTTCTCTGAGACTGCCCCATCAATAAACTTTAGCGACCCGAGCTCTAGTTTTAAATAGTTTTTATAAGTAGCTTCATCTTCAAGATTATTTTTCTCTAGCTCCTTCTCTTCTTTTGACATGAACAGCTTACCTGCTCCAACAGTTGGGGAGCTTGTGTAGAGTTCATCTATCATTTCTGCAGACTTCTCTATCTCTTTGGATCTAGATACAATGTCATCTACCAGTTTATTCTGGTCTATAACTGTCTCTGGGCTGATTCCATAAAGCTCTTTGAACTCATTCTCCGGGAGACTTTTTGAGTCTTCCAGCATCTCTCTGAACAAGTCTAAGCTTCCTTTATTATAATGCTGCAGTATTTGTTCTGTCTGCAGTCTTCTTTGATAGTATTCAAATTGCTCCTTGTCTCCTGCTTGCTCTGCTTCATTCATTCTCTGCAAGAAAAAGGACTGCTTGTTTACAGACTCTGCTCCTCTTGCTGCTCGGAACATACCTTCGTTGTTAAGCAAAGTTGCCTGCTCATCTCTTTGTTTTCTGCTTGCCTTTGATTCCGTGTAGCCTTGTCTTCCCCCACCCAGAATACCAACAATAGATCCAATGACAAATTGTTCTCTCGCTTCTGGGTTACTAAATGTCTCAAGCATTTTACTTGCAACCTCAGGAGATGCCTCTGCTGCAATTCGGAGCTTATTTGTGTCAATAAGACTTTCTACTATATCCCCCAATCCGGAGTCATGCATCTTTGCCATCTCGTACTCAATCATCCCCTCAGTAATTGCATACTGTGCAGCTTCTTCACTACCTTCAGCCGCCATTGTTTTTAAGAAGGGGGCTGAAAATCTTGCTGCTTGTGCAGTTTGTCGAATACCATAACCTGGAAGTCCGCTGAGTTTGTCTACAACACGCAGTGATGGGTTTGCAGCTCTCTCTGCTGCTGTTGCAGGCCTCAACCATCTAGATGTTCCTGCTGCTTTTCCAAACTGTTTGAATAGACCCCTAAACATTATAGAGTTACTTAAGCTCAGTACTCCTACGTTTGAATAAAAAGCAGCACCCTCTGCTTCTAATGCTTGTAACTTAAGCTGTTGAACTTCTTGTGCAGAAAGCTGTGCAGGTAAACCCATTGCAGTCTTCTTTCTCAGAGCTTCTGCATATAGCTTTTCATATACCTGTTTACCTGTTTCCTTTCCTTCAATAGCTGCTTCCCCTACTGCAGATAAGAAAGCTGCTTCGGTCTTAGCAGCACCGTTATATATCTTACTTGCTACGTTTTTAGTAGTTCTGTATGTACCAAGAGCCTTAGACAAAGACTGCCCACTTTTTATAGTTTTAGCAGTTCTCCATGCTGCAAGTCCCTTGCTTATATTCCCAAGCTGACCAACACGTCCAATAACTCCTGTGCCCCCTGTAGCATATATTGATGCAGCTGTCCCAACCAGGAATCCTATACCATCAAATATCTTGTCAGTAAGGAAGTTCCATGTAAATGAGTTGTTTTCAGAGAATGGGTTAAAGTTTCCTATGTTATCCAGCTCTGCCTTTGTGTAATAGTGTGGGTTGTTTTTACGAGAAGTCTCCCGCCACTCCTCAGTATTAACAAGATCTGTCCAATCCTGAACTGTCCCAAATAGAGATCCTCTGCTTTTAGGATTCAAATTACTTCCAGTGGCAAAGTCAAGAGTGCCCGCTACACCAAGCAATCCGTTTACAAAAGCGCTACCTGCAGTAACGGTTCCTTTTTTGGCCCCGTTTAAAAATTTTTCTCCTGTGCTTTGATTGAGGGCTCTTATAGTAGAGTAATCCTTGTAGCTAGGTCCCCCAGAAAGTGTTACTCCTCTGTCTGCATATGAAGAGAAGTCCCCAGTTGTTGCAGCAAATCCAGGAGCTACTGATACTTGAGGTCGTTGGCGGTTAACTTTTGCTTTAAATGCACCTAGCTCTTCTGCAGTAGTAAACGGGAGACCTGTAATAGGGTTCAAAGTGTTTTGTTGCGGAAGACCTGTAATGGGATTTATAGTACCCTTATCACTCATTGTGTTGCTGTGTTATAGAATATTATGAAGTCGTCGATAGGTAGTTCTTGTTCCACATCTTCTCCTGCTCCACCACTGGCTCTAACAATAACTCTATTTGGTCCTGCTGTAATAGCAAGGCCATCTTCTTCTAGTGGCATTTGTGGTGCAAGGAATTCAATTTCTACGCTTCTTCCCCCAATCATTTCTCTGTGCACATACCCATTTTCTTCATCAAATGCTGTTGGGTATTGGAGCATTGTTGCGATTGCTTTACTAGCTATCATTCCGCCCGGACTGTTGTACGTATTTGTAATTCTGCTAGGCATTGTTGGATCGTAACCCATAATTAATTCGTCATATGGAACAAGAATTTGATCACCGGTACTTGTCTCTATAGACATTCCGGCCTTCATGCTTCCTGTTACTGGGTCAAGATACGAGGTAAAGTCTGCTCTTGCTATTTTTGCCTTAGCATAATCTTCGTCTTTTTCTGTATTATACAAATCTGCTATTGTTACAATTGATCCAGGAACTCCAGCCCTTGCTTGATTAGCTATCTCTGGATTGGTTTTCTCTAGTTTAGTTCGTGTTGGCTCTGTAAGAATTACAGGAACATTTCCAAGAGTGCTCAAGAATCTACCCTTAACTGTATCATTAATCTCTTTAGACAGTTTACCGCTTGAGTCTCCAAGTGCTGTCTCAGACTGGCTTGTAGTATATGTAACCTGCCCAAGCTTACCTATTCTCTCCTCAGCTTGTTCAGTTGCTTTGTCAAGCTTCTCACGTATGTTAATCTTACCCATAGAGCCAACTGCTGTCATTCCAGTGAGTCGGTCTTCTCTCGAAGCTGCACTTCTAACAGGCGCAGCCCCTCTGTATCCTGCATCAAAATTGCCACTAAACAGCATCCCTTGCGAAAGATTTTCTATACTATCTGTTCCTGTGACTGTAATATTTGAAGCAGCCTGTGCAAGCTCCATAGCTTCTTCGGCATCCAACCCAAACATTTGACTAAACAAGGCAGCCCCAACATCAAGGCTTCCCCCTAACCCAGATCGAGACAGAGTCTCAGCCTCTGCTTCGAGTTCAGTCATAATGTTTGCTGCAACCCCAAGCTTGTACGCATCAGGATCAAATGTACCTGACTGTTTAAACTCTACCTCATTAGTTTCTGGGTTATAAGTAGCTCCTATTTGTCCCAATCCTGGATTGTTGTAGAATGTAGGAAGCTGCTGAGCAGGCATTTCTATGTCATTGCTGATATCTGCAAGAACTTCATTGACGAAGGTGTCTTTAAATTCACCGTATGCGTTTTTAATTATCTTCTCTGCCGCATCTCTTTGAGCATCATAGTTAAACAAAGATGCTCTAGCCTGTCTTAGATTGTTTTCAATCTGTTCTTTATTTGCAGCCAGGTCTGGGTTTGCATTTATCAGTTTAGTAGTTACAACCTCTATCCCGTTCTCTTTGTAGAGATCGTCTTGTATAGATTCAAAAGAGTTAGCACCAGCAAGAGAGCCTACTGCAGCCCCAATTCCTTCCCCGTCTGTAGCAGATACACGCCCAGTAGGTATGTTGTAGATATCTGCGAGCTCTGGGTGGAGTTCTATCAAGGCTGATTCTACTGCTCCCTTGTTATTGCCTATGTTTCTAATGTGACCCTCAACTCCTGCTATTGTTGGAGCAGTTTGACCTTCCGCAATTAGGTGAGGGTTAGTAGCTACTATATTATCGCCTGGGAGTACTGGAGTATAAGCACCAGCTCCACCACCACCACGAGTTTCATTAAGTTTATTTGTAAGAGCAGACTCATAAGATTCAGAGTAGCTTCCTCCGTATGCACTAGGTTGTCTAGTTAATCTAGCTGTAGTCATGTACCGATTAACATCTTCGTTGTACAGCATAGCTTTTACAGCGCGTCTCTTACCCCCAACAGTTTGTGTATTTATAATATGTGCTAGCTGATCTCCGTATCTCTGTTCGTCTTTATTTTCAGATGCCCCATATGATTGTGCTGCAGTTCCAAGAATAGCATCTAGCTCATTTTCATCAAGGTCTAGAGTGTTGAAGTCTGCAGACTGCATCATGTAGGCTTGTACATCTGGTCGTTGCATAATGTTGGCAGTCACTGCATCCACTGCTTCTTGTGGAACATACTCAACTATCTGTCCCTTTTTTGTAATTGCAAACACTAGACCGCTTGCATCTGGTGCTTGTATTTCTTTTACTTCGAATCCACCTCGTTTTACTTCCGGGATTTGATTAAGCTGCGTAAGTATCTCTTTCTGTATGTCTACGTACTGTGCAATTGGGGTGCCTCCGTAATAGCTTGATTGGACAGCTCTCCCATTATCGTCTAGCTCAATCCCCAGATAAGGAGTGTAGTCATCCGTACCTTGTTTAAGTCTGCTTTTTTTGAGCCAGCCTTCATAGTCCGACATTGTAATCTCACCCTTGTTCAGCATTTCTTTCTTTGCCTCTACATCTGCCTGATATCTATTGTAGTTAGTCTCAAGAGGTGTTGCTGTATTCTTGTATGTTCTTGCAAGACGAGAGATTGGGACAAACATGTTTTCGTAATCTCCCCTAGATGCAAGCCCATCTATCTGTGCACGAGTGCTATTGTAGAGATCATTGTAAATCTTTTGATCATTCTCAAATGCAGCAACAGGCAGCTCTGCTAATGCTTGAGCTACCTGGTCCTGGGCTTGAAAAGATGTAAGATATTTGGCCCTTAACTCTTGTGCTATTTCTGTAGACATTGGATCTACAAACTGAGACAAGGGGGTGTATAGACTACGATATGCCATTACTTTCTTCTTTTTCTCTTTATTTTCCCAAACTTACGAATGTACCCACCTCCTTGATAATTTTCTAGTGCGGACAATAACTCTGGTGTAGTAGTTGCGTTAGTTTGAGTTGTGGTAATAGTTGGTCCCTGTATTGTTCTTGTTGGGCCTGGCATTGATGTGGTTGCCATTGGGTATGTTCCGTCTTCGTTCATAGTTTGAACAAGAGCGTCACGTCTTCCAGCGTTTTGTGCGTTCCATGTTGGAGCTCCATACTGGAATGACTGTGCAATCATTTCCTTAATCTCCATAGGGTTCTTACCATAGTATGGGGATTTTTTATTACCGCGCTTAGACATAGCCGCTTCATAAGCTTTTTGTCTAGAGTACTCATTATCTATTTGATATGCTTCTGCTGCCCTTTCTTCTGCTGCGTATGCACGACGATCGTTTGCATACTGCGCAAGATTGGTTCCTAGTTGATTAAATGCCAGCATACGCTTTTCGTACTCGTTTTGGTCTCTTTGATTTTGAGCTTGTGCATTGAACATAGAAGCTCGCATTCCTTGTGACGAATCAAACTGAGAGGCTTGTAAATTAGCAAGCTCTTCTTGTGCTGCAAGTTCTTTGTTGTTTCTTGCTTCTGCATTAGCAATATCCAAATTACCCGATCGCTGCTTTTCATTTGTAGCCATCATAGCTGAGATTGCAGCAGGACCGGCAGCGTTGTTTTGAATAAACTTATTTGCAGCAGTAGTTGTATTTCCCAAGCTAGCGCGTTCTGCATTGAAGTTTACTCTAGGAAGTTTAATCCTGCCTGTAGGCTGTGCGGCTATCTTTTCAGGTTGTGGGTACTTAGTAGTTAACTCTGCTGCTGGACCAATTAATTGGTATGGAAGCAGTATGTCTCTCTTTTCCGGTATGTCACAGCAGTCTGGGGAGAGTGACCCGTCTTCACACGGACAGCCTTGTGGTACTTGTCTTTCTGTAGTTTGCTCTGTTTGGGATATTTCAAACTGTGGGTCGTCCGGTGTTTCTACTGGAGCTTGTGGGAGTAATGAGTGCCAAGAACCTACATTTCCATCTGTCGTTAGTTTGAGTGCTTCTTCGAATATCTCATCGTCACTCATCTTAAAGCTACCGTCCTCTGATTTCCCAATCCGCTTTGTAAAGTTAGATTGGTTTTTATCATCAAGCATTGCCATTTTCTTCGCATTAGCAACTACTTGCTCTTTGTTTGCATTGAAGTACCCTCTTATTTGTGGGAGATACGTATCATTGTAGTATGCCTCAAGCTCTTCGGTTGTCATATCTTCTGATAGACCTTGTCGCTTTGCCCAGTTTGAAGCAAGAATCTGAGCGGTATCTTTCTCTCTCCCAATTCGTCCTGCCATATCAATCGCAGGATTATTTTCATCTTCTATATCGTAGAACCACTGGAATCCAACACCCTGGTCAGTAAACTCAGGATTATCTGGGTCAAGACTTTCATCAATTGCACCAGCTGCTTGATACATGCCTCCTCGTTTCATAATCATATTAGGATCTCTAGGACCGTTTTCATCTCTGCCTTTACGATTAGCTACCTCTTCTTGCAGTTTAGCAAGTTGCTGTATCTCTGCTTGAGATGCTCCTCGATCTAGCATTTCCTTATGCCGTTGTGCAAAGCTCTTCTTACCTACCTTTAAGTAATCAGAGAATATGTAGTCTTGAGAGCCTCCAGCTTTCATAGTGACTTTATCCATAGTCTCTCCTCCTTCTACTTCTGTGTTCTTGTCAAGCATAATACCACCTTGTGCGTGTTTAGGCCCAACAAATTCTACTGCCCCACCTGGGAGTGGGTTTATGTATCCTCCTGCTTTTGCTTGAGAGCGCTTTATAGCCTCATCTGTAGGTGCACCTTTTGAACCTGGGGTTCTCATTTTTTCTCCAGATCCAGCAGCAATGCGCTTACGCTTAGCATGTATATTAGCCCATAGCCCTGGTCTTCCCCCAGCTTCTCCGACAAACTGCTGCTGTCCTGGAAGGTAAGAGTTAGTCATAGAGTTGCCTATGTTGTAGCCCATATCCTGCCCTTGTTTTACGAGAGAGTTTTCAAATGCGTATCGTTCTGCTGCAGCTATTTGATTATCATATTCTCGTTGCTTTTCTGCTTCTTTTATTGCTCTTCTTTTTTGTATCTGTTGTGTAGTGAGTGAAGCTAGTGCTCCTACTCCTGCTCCAATAAGTCCCCCTACTGGTCCAAACATTAATCCAATTGATGCGCCCTGTCCGGCACCAGCCAATCCTCGTCCTATTCCTTCTCCGGCACTTACACGAGTGTCGTCATTGTCGTCTGCAACATGTTCAACTGCCCTACCCCCAATTGCTGCTACCGCTGCAGCAGGATTAGCCCAGCTCGGGTTTGCTGCAGATGCACCTAAACCAACATTCTTACCTGCTTCTGTTGCAACTTGCTTACCTGCTTCTTGTGTTCCCTGTTGTACTCCTTGTTGTGCTCCTTGCAGTACAACTTCTTTACCTGCACCGGGTACAGCAGAAGTCATAACTTGCTTTGAGCCTTGAGTGTACATGGGGTTCATTACTATATTGGCTGTTGGACTAGCAGCTTCTGCTGCCATTCTTCCTCCCTGCACTATGTTGCTTGTTGCATTAGCCCCAGCCCCAGTAAGACTTGTTCCATAATCTGTTGCTGCTTGTTTCATTGCAGCATCTTGTGCTGCGGCTTTAGCAGCTCGATTACCACTAATATCTTTCAAAGCGTCTCTAGTCTCTCCTAAAAACTCTTTACTAGCTAAACCCTTAGCCTCTTGCTGCAGTTGTGCTTTACTTGCTGCATCTGCTGCCTCGTCTTCTCTTCTTCTTCTAGCTTGCTCAGCTATAACCTCTTGTTGAATCTGAGCAAGTTGCATTGCAGATTGCTGGGCTCCCGCCATACCAGACATAGTACTAGTATATCCTGATGTGGCAGCAGACGTAGGCATTGAATATGGGTTACCAGCTGCGCCTCCTCCCTGAAATCCTCTGTATCCTACTTTAAATGGGATACCCCCAATGTTTGCATTAGGGAACATTTTATTAAATCCATAGTTTACCGCCCCTCCAATAATCGCATCTCGTCCTGCTTTCTTTAGTATGCCCTTTCCTTGTAGTGGGTTTTCTTCATATCCTGCAACTCGTCTATACGTGTTGATAGAGTTATTCCCAAAGTCTGAGTTTCCTTGTCTTGCTCCTCTCCTCCAATCTCTAAATGTGGGAGCCCCGTCTTGGAAAGGACGTTGTGGACAATCACCTGTTAAGCAATAATCATTAAAATCTTGATACCCGCTGAATTGAGAGGAGTTGTCTTTTACACCCATCCACATATTGTATGCATCTCGATCAAGCGCTCTGTTCTGTCCAAGAGCTACCCCACTTCTACCAAGAGCACTAGCTAATCCTGTAGCAATACCTGTATTCACAGCCTTATTAGCATCCCGATCTCTAAATACATTTACACCAGGAGGGGTTCCTCTCTGATATTTCCTCTTTGTTTTGCGGTTATTTGATTTTTTATTAGCCATGATTATCTAAAGGATTGTCGGAACTTAGTTCCTGCGGAATACAAATATACTAAATTGCCTGCTAAGTTGTCGTTTATTAGGCGTACTCCTAAGTAATGATCTACAAATCGTTTTTGGTTATACCACGATTTGTCAGGGTTTATATAATTATTGTTTATGATGCCCTCTTGCGTAAACATAGGAATGTTATTAGGCGCTGTCGTAGAGCCTTGGTTAAACATATCCTGGACGTTGAGTTGCTCATTAGCCAGTACAGTTGAGGCGTTAAATTCATACCTACTCATATCCCTAAACTCGTTAATATACCAAAAATTATTTACGAGTCTAGCATTGGTTAAATAATAAATGTCTTTTTGCTCAGAGAGCTGTGTACTGTTGTACACGTAAAACTGTGTAAAACCTGGAGAGGTTACCTTGTTTATACTTAAGTTCTGTCCTGCCCCATTTGGGGTTAATTCTTCTGCCCAGTATCTTAGAGCGTTAAATATCTTAGCTTGTCCTGCTTGTGAGTTATCAATGTATTCAAACTCAAAGTTGTACTGTTTATCGTAATAATTACCTGGAGCATTTAAGTTGGAGTGTTCCCAGACATTGTATCGGGCCCCATTGATGATACTGTAGTACTCCCTTTGGTTGTTTGCAAAGAGTGTTGGAAGATAGCTGTGCCTACTGCCCCATACTTTAAGTTCTGGGTAGTATGAAACAGTCCAGCCCCCAGGTAAGAAGAACTCTTCATCTGCAAAGTTAGCTGTAATCTTACCACCTACTACATCACCAGTTAGTACTAATCCATCAGTTGTAACCTCTACAAAGAACTCCGTCTTTCCTGTAAGAAGTTTTATTAAGCCCTCCTGGGGAATCAGTTCTTTCTTACAAAGTATGATTCTTTTGTATTTAGGATCATATGTAGCGTTAAATCCAAAGTATTCTGTTGGGGAATCAAAGTTGATATCGTCTCCTAAGTCTATATATGACTCTAACTGATATGGGATGTTATCTAAGAACCATTTCTCCATCCCAAGAGAGCTCAGTTCCTCTATGTTCTCAGACATCATGTAGACCTTCCGGTCTCTACGGTTAACAAAGAACTGCCCAAAGCGTGTAGTGAGAGATGCAAACTGACAGTCAGTACCACCATACCCTTCTGTAGTTGGGATCATCTCATCAGGGTTTTGCTCGAATATATCCCCGCTCCCAACAAAAGCTTGAGTGTTATCACTCAATCCAAGTTGCTGTCTACCTCTAGTAACAAACAATGAGCGTTCAGTATGCAGATACAGTATAGAACCTAGCGTGAATGCTTTAGTTATCTCTCCACGATTCTTGGGTATGTCCTTATAGTCGAGTGCTAAGAAGAATCTGTACTTGTCCTGTATGCTTCCATCGTCTACTGTAGAACGTATTGTTCTAGTTGGGTAGAATGTTGGGTTAAATAGTTTCTTTGGACGTGGGGCTGTAACCTTTATATCCT
>Ga0196899_1000298_pt1 | contig 26993 bp, 42 predicted proteins | sample VirMetDEL_Sep_01_FD_169095 | JGI IMG/M metagenome (GOLD analysis project Ga0196899, IMG submission 169095) | Aqueous microbial communities from the Delaware River and Bay under freshwater to marine salinity gradient to study organic matter... | ecosystem: Environmental > Aquatic > Marine >... | reverse complement strand
AACATCAGAGGATGTGGCTCGTGTCTTGACCCCCAGGCACTGCGAACAGCTTGGGAGGGGTATGAACATTCCCTTCCTCATCAACGTAAGGGGTGCGTGGATATATCTCGTCATACAGGGCCTTCAGTGCAGGATCACCTGCTACTTCCTCAAGTACAGGATGCTTCACTGTGTAGCTGGATTCAGGCACTTCTTCGCCATCGCCATATACAGGCACTTGCTTGTAGCCCTCAATCTCGTCGGTTGTCTCGTAGTAATCCAGCACCATTACCGGGGTTTCAATGACCTCAAGTAGCTCACCATCTTCTCCGTAGACATTGCGCGTCTTAACGACTCCGGCCTCGATAGGCTCTGGCAGTTCATTACCATCCTCGTCGTGAGTGCGAGTGACAGTCTTTTGCTTGTCATGTCGCACTACCTTGTAGACAGGATCGCCATCAACGTAACCAACAACCACTTGAGGCGTGTAGGCAGGGACGGTTACAACTTCCTCTGTCCACTGTAGTTCGCCATCAATCTCTACTTGCTTCTTGTAGCCGTGGATTTCTTCAAGGGAAGTGACTGTCACAAAGGGCAGTTCAGCCAAGCCCTCAAGCTCGTCAATCGAGGTAATGACGATCATGCTCTTAGTGCCATCAGGTGAATACTGAACATGCTTACCAGAGCGTCCGTCTATCTTGCCTCTGTAGGGTGATTCCGCGTCAACGAGTCCTGTGGCACGTAGGGCTTCCATGTCTTGACATATCGAAACGATCACCATCGCTCGCCTCCCGAAACCAACTTGTTATGCTTGCTGAGATTGTCGTAAGCAGCCAAGACCTGAAGGTTGTCCTCGCAATGAAGGCCGCATACGATATTCCCCTGTAGCGGAACGATGTGATCTACATGATGAGGAACGCCAGTGATCTCTTGGCGCTCTTGAGCCAGAGCATAAATTTCATCTACGATAAACTTGTTTGACCAAGAGGGGGTAGCCTTGAGTTTAGCTGAGTGCCTTCTGGCTCGTTGCGCCCTAACCTTGTCGGGGTTGTTCTTGGAGTATTCGCGTCCCCTTAAACGCTCACGCTCCCTGTTCTTTTCTCGCCATTTCCTTTGCGCCATCAGCACCGCTTCTCGGTTCTCTTTAGCGTACTGTCTGGCCTCGGCCTGCCTTCGAGCCTTGTGCTTTTGGTAAGACTTTCTAACGGCGGCCCTTCTGGACTCAACATTGTTTTTCTGCCATTCACTTTGAACGGCGCGAACTCTATCGGCATTTTCTTCTCGATATTTCTTCTGGCAAGCCTTGCAGCGCGGCTGCTTGCCATCGGCGGAAGCCTTCCTGTTGTTAAACTCATCGAGAGGCTTTTCTTCAGAGCAGGCACAGCACTTCTTTACGGGGATCATAGCGTTGCCACCTGCGAGTCATTGAGCCGCTTGTTGAATATCTTGACGTTGCGGATGGTGCCGTTTGGTTGGCTGACACCTGTGATTGTCGTCCCTATATTTATATCGGTGATTCCGATGGGAACAGTAACAGAGGTATCGTCAGTGCCGACTGAGGCTCCATTAACGTAAAGCCCTGCATCATTTGCAGCGACAGCCCCAGCAATGCCGTAGTTGGAGCCTGCAATCAGTTCCGTCGTGTCGTTAATGTCAACCTGGGTAACACCACCTGATGCAACGAATAGCCGCGCCGTTTCATCAGAATCATGGATAAGCGCAACTCGGTTGTTGTTATTAGACCCGTTATCTAGTTGTAAAATGTAATCAACCGTTCCTGTAGAAAGACCGGCTGTATAATCAGCACTCACCGTCATCGGGAACGTATCAGCATTCCCCACCGCGCTGTACGTCAGCACATCCGCATTGCGTGTGACTGCTGCGGAGGTGGTGGGGATGTAGGTTGTGGGGAATGAGCCTGCTTCTACTTGTGCGCCCCAGACTAGGATTGAGGAGGTGCCGTCTAGGTCTACTGTGGCATCGCCGTCAGCGTTTGCCGGACCCACACGAACGTTGCCGGTCAAGTCCGTTGTTGACTGGAAAACAACCCAACACAAGTACCAGCCGTCTGCTAATGCCTTAATCCCAGAGTCAGAGTGATTTGATCCTTCGGTGCCTACTGAGCCGCTATCGAGGTCAAAGTAGGTAATATCATTACCGGTTGCGTCAAAGGCTGTGGTCTGAAGGAAAGCCCAATCAAGCTGGTCTTTCTTCAGTCTGAAGGCGTATGTAGTGTCTGTGGCGGAGGTCACAGTTAATGCCTGCACCGCAAGAACAGTCCCGGTTCCCGTGGCCGAGTCATCAATCAGCCTTACAGCAGTCTTTGAGCCATCTGGTGCAACTGCATAATTGGCTACCGGCGTTGCGTTTGCGTCCGTCCAAGTCGTACCCAAATCACCCGGAGTAGAGTGCAGCGCCAGATTAGTCCTAGCCCCCTCGCTCAGATAACCCTCGGGGCCGTCTGCGTCCCATGGGGCAGGAATGCCGGATTCAACCGCCGCATTGCCCTGTAGCGTCCAGACCTCGCCTGTACTCATCGTGGCCGTGGAGACTCCTGGCGTAAATGCTCGTGCGTCGAAGTCTACGGCGGGGGATGCTGTGGTTGGGTCAGTGGAGGCGAATACTGCGGCTCGCATGACCTTGCCGAACAAAGTGCCTGCTGCACCAGTATTAATTGCGCCGACTGTGACTACGGCTGTGCCGTCATCAATTCCCGTGTCGGCGTGGGCAACAGCGTTACCGAGTTGAGTCCAACTAATCTGTGAGTATGGCGTGTGAGGACTATCGTCAGAGGTGTAAAAAACCACCTCGTCGTCTGCATTGCTCCACGTTGCTCGCAACCAATGCCCAACTCCTGCGGAAAATCCTGTTACGGCAGTCGAATCAGATGAAACGCTATTGATGCCGTCGCTTGACGTTAGGAACTTCAGGTAGCCAAGCGAATCAACACCAAGGATATACGCCCTTTGATCGCCTGCTCCTGTCCACTTGCCAATCACATAGCCGTCAGCCGCAGGAGTCCAATCGTCTAGTGCAGCCCAACCAATCAAGGTTATATCGCTGGTAACACTCGCACTGGCAGAATCCGGGCTGCTGACATAATCACCACTTGCCCCCGGCAGCTCAATCCACCGAGAGAATGGCCCACGGGCATTAGCTGTGCCTTGGAGTGTCCATACCTCACCTGTGGAGGATTCCCAGGCTTTACCGGCTTCCCAGTCATTCGCGTTAAAGTCCACCGCAGGCGTGGCTGTCGGGTCTGTCGAGGCGATGACTACGGCGCGGGAGACTTTGCCGGAGAATAGGCCGGAAGTGCCGCCAATCTGAGAGCCAATTTCTACCGGGGCTGTACCGTCATAAATCCCAGCAGATGTCAGCGTAAGGTCTGCCGTACCCAACTGCGTCCACGGTATAATCCCAACCTGTGACCCTAGGGGGGCATCTGACGTGTAATAGTTGACAGTATTGGCTGAGTCATCCCATGAAGCCCGAATCCAATGCCCAGTCCTGTCGGCAAACCCCGTGGCAACTGATGAATTAACCCCTGTGCTAGTAGCACCATTAGCCGATACAAACGCCTCTAAGGTGCCGTCTACATCGACTGTTAATGAGTAGGAACGCTGATTCCCTGTGGAGGTCAGCTTGCTTATAATCACCGCCCGAGAACTGGGTGCCCAATCATCCATCGCCACCCAAGCAATCAGCGTTATATCACCCGTAACCGATGCCGCTGTGCTGTCAGGGGTCGATACATACGTCCCCGCCGCACCATCAAGCTCCACCCACTTCGATGTGGATGAGGATATGGCGGGGCCTTGTGCCTCGGTAACAACGCCACCAGATACCGTGTTGCCGTTAAGGTAAGTGAAGGCTTTGACACCATCGACCATCAGGCCATGATAGGGCGAGGATAGAACACCCGTACTCACGTACTCTGAGGGGTTCTGGTTGGTCTGGCCTGTGACTTCTTCGAGTTGCCAGTTTGTGATTTCTAGGGTTACTGCGTCGTCGCAATCAATTTTAGGAATTACTGTTGTGCCAGAGGCATCGGTGGATGCTGACACAGAAAAACGTTTTGCTGTTGACGAAACCTCATATCCAATCCCGGCAGTGGCCTGTGTAACCGCGCTACCCTGAAGCCTAAATTGCAGTGAACTGCTTGCGCTGATTGTCCCGCTAACCAGCCGTATCGACGCGCTAAACACAAAGGTTCTGCCACCAGCGCCAGAGCCATCATCAGTTATTGTGTGCCTCCAAAAAACACCGCTATCAGTAGTCCCGTCAGTGGTTAGTTCTGTCGCCGTTACCGAGCCACCGTTTTGCTCAATAAAACCAGCATTAGTCATGTCCTCAGACGCAGTAATCAGGTTCTGCACATACCGCGCACCACGCATCCGGGCGCAGTTAGAAGGCACCTCGATAATGCGGCCTTCGTGGTCTTCTACGGTGGCTGTGGTGGCGCGGGAGTAGTTGGCTGCATTAGCTGCGCGTACAGCAGGACTACCACTAGACTGCGCCTTAGATGGTTCTAACGTATTTAATAGAGGTAGGTCAAAAGCCAACGGGCCATCTTCTTGACCCGTAGTACCCCTCAAGACATTACGTATTGTTGATCGTAAAACAGATCTCAGCACGGTTTATTTCCTTTGATCAAGGCTCGTCATAACTGCATCAATGTCTAGTGAACCACCGCCACCAGAAGTAGTAAGATAGATCTTAGTACCGGATCCAAAAAGACCATTAACTTCAAAGTTGCTTGTTTGCGTAGCGTCAGTATCATTAAAGGCTGCTAAAGTCCCATCCTCTTTAAGATACTTAATAGTTACAGTGGCACTATCAAATGTTCCGTTGACTTTAATAGTTGCTGAACCATCTCCACACACACCAAGGAAAGTGTCCGTATTAGTCGTAATAGTCGCTGTTTGTCGTTTGTTCGTCATTAGTCTTTCCTATAAAGATATGAATGTATATTTAAACTTCGTCGAATACTACGAATGAAACATCCGTATTAGTCGTAATAGTCGCTGTTTGTCGTTTGTTCGTCATTTCTATTTAATCTCTATAAGCTGTTTAAGTTATGTACCTACAATCCAAAAAACATCTACTACCATCTGACCAAAACTTTTATTAATCGTAAACCCGTCTGCATCAAAAGAAGCAATAGTTCCTCTAGCTAGGTTAACTGCTCCGGAATCGTACACATTATAAAGCGAAGTCGAGTCAACAGCATTCCAAAATGCTACAGTAGATCCATTATTATAAGCCGTTCTTGATCTCTGATAATAAGTAGAATCTTCATAGTAACCGCAGGCTGTCGTTATCTCAGAAGCACTAGCAGTCATAACATTTACTGCCATAATCCACGTTGGCTGAAAACCAATACCAGTAACTGCCTGATTACCTGTTGCCGCTGTCATTGTAGTATGGCCTACTTTTATTTGACTCCCCCCATTCCCAGAAGGTAGTACGCCAGTTACATCCGTGGTCAGATCTATCTGATTCCTTGTGATCTCTTGACCAGAGATTGTAATATAATCTGGAGTACCTGCAAGAGTAACATCAGTGCTATTATCCGTACCAGCAGCATCTACGCCTAAATTAGTTCTAGCATCCCCGGCGCTTGTAGCCCCCGTACCCCCTTGAGCAACCGGGACGGCTGTCGTCAAGGTGATGGTGTCGGCATAGAGATCCTTGAATCTTTTAGTGTTTGTGCCTAGATCAATATCACTATCAGTAACAGGCTCGATAGTGCCATCAGTAATAATAATCTGCTCTACTGAGGAACTAGCTACATCAACCCAAAAACCAATGTTGTCATTAGCCGTGTCAATAAGAACTTTATTAAGCGGAGTAGTTACACCCGCATCACCAATCAACCCTATGACAGGGCCTTCTGCGGCTGTGCCATCGTGAGCATGACCAGTAGTATTAGCAAAGGCTGCTTGTACTGCATTAAGCTCAGAGTTATGATCTGCTGCCTCGATTGTAGCAGCGTCTACGAATGTTGTCTGTCTTGTGTATCCTGCCATTAGCGCCTATCCATTGGTACAAAAGTAATGTACATACCTGTTATTTTAAAGGGTGGATAAGAATCTTCTCCAGTAAAACTAAAAGATACTGAAGTTCCAGATCCTAATAAGTTAATTCTCTTAAGTGGAGTAGAGATACCGTATACGTCCGTTCCGTACACTGCCGTACCATATACTGCTCCGTAGCTTAGTGTGCCTACGTCAGTCTGAGAAGGCTGTACAATCCCCGTAGAACTAAAGTCAAACTTCCACTGTAGCGTAATATCCGTAGATCCTTCTGGCTCCGTAGAAAGATTCATCCAGTGTAGAGTCTTTCTTAGGCCGGGATCGCCAAAGTCCATGTCACCTGTTACGTAGTTATAGATGATAGCAGTTCCTGCGAAGTCATCTCCTGAGTCGTGTAGATAAATATTACCACTAAGATCTCCGTGATAGTATTTCTCTGCTCCGTTAAAGTTAGCTCCTATTGCTCCTACGTCAAAGCCTGAGCAAGTACTCCACTCAAACCTATAAGCCCCTGACTGTGGATCTACACGCAGCGTACCTATAATACCTTTCTGGTTAGTAGCACTACCACCGGACGTACTATAGTACATCCTGTATTGATCCTTCCCTTTGAGGACAACACTATTAAAAATGTAGGAGCCGGGGCTGTTAGTAATCGTAGAAATAAGAGGTTGGATGTTTTTACTAACAGTACCTAACTCAATGTCCCCTATTCTCTCAGTACCAGCAATGGTTCTAAAACCATCCTGAGAGAGGTAGATAAGATCACCTCCTATTTCTTGAACAGTGTAACCAGAGACACAACCAAGGTCATCAGTTACATCTTGGACTTCTATACTAGTAGGATTACTAATGTCAACAATCTTCTTGATTGACCTCTCACAGAAAACATACAAATCATTTCTGAAAGATTTGATACCTACGATAGTATCGTTAATAGTAATCGAACCAGACCCTGTTCCTGCAAAGTCATCGTCTTCGTTGTAGGCACTATAATACACAGTACTTGGTGCGTTAGTAGTATCTACAATACACAGATGCCTTTCGTGTACTTCTACGTACTTACCTGCACTAGGCGTAGAGAGTTCTTCGTAGTACCAAGTCTTTGAACCACCAGTACCCTCTATCCTAAACAAAGCTACTTGATCTGCACCAGTTGCTATAATCAGTGTACCATACAGTGCAGAGGTCTTACCTACTGGCGCTTGCATCAAAGCAAACTGAGCCTGTCCTTGAGATGGTCTATCTAGGGCTGCTGCGCCTGCTAAGGCTGCGTCATTACCACCACCTGCTAGATCCTTATTGATCTGTGTCCAAGTGATGCCATCTTCTGAGTAATATACAGATGTATCTACACAGACTATTACACCAGCACCGTAAGGCTGTACGCCAAAGATTTGGTTAGATCCCTCTGGCTGAGTAGCTGAACCACCACCAAAGGCAGTAAAACCATTAATACGTCTGTAGCCGCCCTCGTTAGATACTTCAAAGTTATCTAGCTTAACAGCAACATTAGGCTTACGGAGCAACTCATACGGTGTAGATACTAAGTCTAACCCGCCCTGAGGTACTACTGTAAATGGCTGAGCTACTGGCACTTACGTAAACCTTATTCTATCATCTGTAATAAAGTCAGGAGTCTGTTCCATCAAAGACCTTCTCATCTTTAACAGACCTTCGTTGTACTCTTGTAATGCAAAGGCTGCTTGTTGTGGGCTTTCTTTAAACTGCCACATATAGTATCTAGCTCTTGCATATAGTACGTTGATCCACGAATCAGGGATCACAATCTCATCGCCAAACGCAGACAGTCTAGCAGGCTGCGTCCAAGCGTTGAAGTAAATTCTATACACCTTGTCAGGTACTGGACTCAGACCAAAGTATCTATTGTCTGCGCTCCGTATAACTCTGCGTGGTGTATCGTAACCTTCAGCCTCAAAGACAGTGTTGTTATCTTCTTGTCTGAACATTGTATTGTAGTATTGGGTAGTAACGTAGTGTAACTTCTGGTTAGTATAAGGAGCCGTAGCACCTGCTACACCGTATGTAGTTACGTAGAAGTTATCCCAATCAATAGACTTAAAGTCAGTCCGTATGTCTGCTGAAGCAGTCTTAAGCAAATAGAACTTAGTACCTGCTACAGTCTCAATGTACAAAGAACCCGTGAAAGGTTCTTCGGGGTTTCCTTCGATTAAAAAGGGCCATTCTTCTTCTGCATTAACAATATCAAAATAAGCTCTGTTAATGATATCTTTCGCAAAGGCATGAATCCCTACGGCACTAGCAAAGTTAGCAGAGCTAAGCTCTACTTCGTTTAGCTCCTTAAGGATTGTATTAGTAGCTGCTAAATATGTAGTTGACATACTATACCTTTAAAGTAAGGGGGCCTCAAAAGACCCCCTATATCGCTTACGCGTCTGAAGTTGTGTTCCAGAACGCCTTAACGAGTGCTTCATCACGCAGGACTTTACGCCCATACACATGAAGACCACGAACGATATCACCGAAGCTAGTCGGGTCACGCAGAGTTTCTACGTTCAACATCGTACCAGCAGTAGCCACACTTGAGATGTGACCAGCCAGAGCGATCTTTGAGTTAGAACCAGCAGGCATGTTGTTAGACTTGTACATTTTGAAGCCGCGCAACAGACCTGAAGTAACCAGACCGTTTCGGATAGAACCCTGACCTGCGTTGTAATCAACAGAGAGCAGCTTAGAGCTAGACTCTGCCAATACTTCGTAGAACAGAGGAGAAGCTACGAACCAACGATCTTCTTCGGGTACGTTCTGTTCGTCAAGCAGACGAGACATACGAGAAAGGAGATCGAGAGGATCTGTAGTACCAGTTGAGAAACCGATATGTACAGACTCGTTAGCGCCAAGGTTAGGCAGATCGTCAGCCGTAGCATCGTCTGCACCGATAACCATGTCAGGGCTAGCGGTAGAAGCATTAGCTGAGATGTACGTCAGGACGTTAGAGTCCATCTGATCCTTCAGCGCATAGGCAGCGGAGCCTGATGCAACTTCTTTCCAGTTAGCATGTGACATACGCTTTTCAATGTCATCAACGATGAACTTGAAAGCACGAGCTTGGTCAACGACCATCGTAAGCTCTTGGTCAGTCAGCAGCGTTTGAGTCGTATCGCTACCACGAGTGTAGTCGTAAGTAGTGATAGTCGGTTCTTTGATAATGTTTACGGTATCGCCAAAAGCAGCGATCTCGCCAGCATAGTCAGTGTTAGTGATTGCTTCAACCACTGAGGCTTTGCGGAAAAAGTTTTGAACCTTTTTACTGTATACCTCAGGAAGGAAGAACGCATTCGTCTGACCAGCAATGGCGGTGTCAAAGTTGGAGATACTCGGTGTTGAGCCTTCTTCAAAATCGGCCATGATATATAATTCCTATTGCTTAGTTAGTAATTCTACCTTCTGCAATAGCCAGATCAATTTCGTCTTCGTACTTATCGTACTGATCAGGGGTTAGTTTCCTAATCTCTGCTCGTGACCAAATCTTCTTTTGACTGCCTGTACTTACTCCTGCATTGCGTGTAGGAACAAGACTAGCAGCATCTGGGTCTATTGTTTGAGTAGATGCGTTTTGTTCAACGTCTTCAGTCTTCGTACCCTTTGATGCCTTAAAGAGTGTAATTGCACTAGCGGCTAACTCTCCGTCGTAAGGGTTGTTATAGATCCACTCCTGAATCTTCTTAGGCTGAGCTTCTGCCCAACTGTGGAACTCAGGATCGTTCTTAATATCCTCAAAGTCAGGGTGCACATTCATAAGATATGCTTGTGCTTCCTTGATCATAATTTGACGCTCTCGTTGTTCAATCTTAGAGAGCTTCTCCTTAATCTCTTCGGTCTGCTTATGAGCAATAGTCTCTACAACTTCCGTTAGTTCGGGGTTGTTTTGCCTATAGGCATCTACTTCTTCTTGCGTTTTAGGCGGTACATATTGTGGTTGCTGTACCTCCATCTGCGCTTGAAGATCTCTTACTTCCTGTCGAAGCTGCGTGATAGTTTTATCATGGTGCTTCTTAAGGTCATCATAACGCTTTTTATAGTTATCGTCCGTCTGGGTAGCCGTCTGTTCGTCGGGGCCAGAGTCTTCAGAAGTGGCTGCTGGTGCAGGGTTCTGAGGGACAAATAAAGAATCGCTGTTAACAAACTCCTTGTCTTCTGTGTTATGCCATTCTTTACGTGCGTTATATGGGTTTGGTTGTGCTTCAGACATTGTATTCTCCTTTCGGGGCTGTCAGTTTAAGGTGGCCTCTTAAGGGTTGCACATTCCTAAGAGGGGCTTTAACTTCTAGGTGGCCTAAGAGTTAAATGTATTTATTGATCGCTCATCAGCGATTTAGAACTCAGAAGAGATTCCGATGTGCGGTCAGGATCTTTTCGTCGTTCTTGTTCTTCTTTAAGGAGCGAAAGAATCCTCTCACGCTCCCTGTAGAGTTCTTCTAATTCAGACATTAACCAGCCTGAGTAGTAGTAATACCGTCTTGTACTTTACACATGCCGTCAAGATACCAGTTAGTACCGTCAGACCATACGTGGACGTAATCACCATGTACTGCTTTGTTAGCTACAAAGGTAACAGTATCTGCGTCAGTAACTGTAGCTACAGAGCCAAGAGCATCCTCAGGGCTTACTACGTTACCTACAATAATATTAGCTGAGCTTGCTGTAACTACCGTATGAGAGGTAGTAGGCTCAGTAGCACCAATGTAGAACCAGTACTCAAGACCAGCGGCAGGCGTAGGCAAAGTGCTTACAAATGCCGTTGCGCTATTCAGTACAAACCGAGTACCAGATTCGGCAGCGGTAATGACGTTAGTAGTCGTGACTGCTTCAGTGTCGGATGGCTTCTGGACTTTCTCTGCCAAAGTACGTACATTACGTACTCGTGCGGAGTTACGGCCCGTATCGCCAATACTTACAACTGCCATATATTTCTCCTTGGGTGACTAATTAAAAGGGATCAGTGACACATCACCTAATGTTACTGATCTTCTGTAATAGCTCTTACAGCTATTAAGAGGATCTCTTCGTCCTCTTTGTTTAGTTGTTCTCTGTAGGCTTTTGCCTTACCAAAGAAATCTGCATCGTTGTGAAACTTAACTAGCTCTCTGAAGTAGTGTAATGGTATAAGCATTACAATTCTTCTAGCCAGTTTATAGCTCCATAAAAATCTGCGTTAGTTCCTAGTGGTCTTACACAAAGAATAAACTCATCGTGCGTACCGTCTATTGCGGTTCCTAGGTGTATTGATGTATCGTATTCAAAATTAATTGATGTATTTGAAGACCCGTAGCCCGATAACAAAACTGAACCATTAGTAACGATATTAGTATTACCAGAAGCTACAGCACCTTCAATACCATCAGCAGCCGAGAATGTAAAAGTCCCCGCTACTGTAGGATTTCTAATGATAGACCAAAGAAAGTTATCATTAGTCGATGACAAGACAGAGACATCAGCAATATGAACATATATGTTTTCTTTACCCGAAGCCTGTCTTATTCCACACAGAGCGTATGTATTAGCTGTTGAGTCTGCGTCTGTGTTAGTAATCCCTTGGTTTATTGTACCGTCATATCCAATCTGTTTTACTGATCCTTCTGTTCCTACAGTAGAGCATATCATTTCTAAGGAACCTGACCCGACACCCGTCTGTCTAATCTCATAACGGATCGAGTGGTTAGAGTCTGTCATATACGTACTATTACCTACGGAAGCGTGATTATATATATGAGCCGTATGCTTAGAAAACCCTTTAACGAAAGTAAACCTAACCGCACCTACGCCAAGATATTCAAAATCTATATTAAGAATATTTGACTTAGTAAAATCAATCGTTACCCCCGAAGGGCCTGTACCATCTAAGGGATCATCCCAAGAACTTCGAGCTAACTTAAGTGTTTGTATTCCTGTCTTGTAGATACAAAGATAGTATTCACTCCCATCAGATTCTAAGAAAATACCGTCCAAGTCTGCTGTATAGGGAGCTACTGTTGAGCTATTAAAGTATCCTACTCTTTTTGTTATATTAGTCTCGTTACTGAAGTTATCAAAAGTAACGTAGATCTCTTGTGATTTACCTGCAAAGTAAGGGGCGCGTTGAAAGGTTTGCCTTATAACATAATCGCCGCTTGCTGCTGTGCTCATCAGTACTGAAGCATTCGTAGTACTATGAACTGATGTAGCTGTTGCGTTAACTACTTCATCAACGATAGTTGGATTCTTATCATTAGGATGCTTAATGTCTAAGAGTGTCGTTGTTTCTGAAACTCTCAAACGACCAAAGGCATCTGCTGATTGTCTGCCTAATGAAGTAGGTAAAGGATTGAACTCGTGTACGTCACCATCAAAGGCTCCGTCAGCGCCTAAGCCTAGCTTAACCCTCTGAAAGTGAGCACCCTCGGATGCCACCCAATCAGTAGAGAAGATGCTATTAATATAAAACAGATCTGCATTATCTGTTTCATTAGACATATTCTACATCCACTGACTTAATCAAGTTCTCTTGATCCCTGTTGACATACAAAGATCTAATCATCGGCCTAAAGAGTAAAGCATTAACAATCTCTTGCTTATTACTTTCTGATACAGCTACTAGATCAGCTACTGTTTCGCGGGTAATCTCATTAGACACCTCTGCAAACTTCCTGTACTCATCAAGGAATTCCTGCATCGGCGTAGGCTTAACAGATACACTGCCTTTTACTTTTCCTAATTCGTCTTGAGTGAGTTTCATTACCACTTAACCTTATCAGCCCAGTATGCCGCAGACATTTTTCCTTTAGAGATGTTCTTGGCATGTCGGGCTTTAAAAGATTTTTGTCTGGCTTTGTCCTTAGACGAGCTTGGGCTTTTACCCGCACCCTTTACGCCTTGCTGACCAAAGCGAATTGTCTTAACTTTGTCGCCGTCTTTAGCCACAACAACGTGGCTTTTTGTCGGATGGTTAGGAGTACGCTTGGGTTTATTATAACCGCTAACGCCTGCTCTTTCTAATCGAGAATCTTTTTTAGTAGACATAACCACCTTCTAACTTTTGAATCCTATCTTCTAACCTAGCCAGTGCGTCAGCAGCAGGCTCAGTGACCTCTACTCTCTTATCAGATCCTTCTACTTCAAACTCTGATGTTACTTCTGTGTCTGCTACGTCTGAGAACCCTGCTTGCTCTCGTGCTCTGTTGTGCATTGCTTCAAGCTTCTCTAGCCCAATAATCTCAACAGCAGGTGCACTAAAGACAAACTCACCGTCAGAAAGCCTAGCGGGTATAGCATCGTCATCGCCATCTCCGGGGCCTTCAATTGCACCTTCTTTAGAAACTTCAATAGCACGTAGCATTACTCTGTCAAAAATCTCTGAAAGCTTTGGATCTACTTCTATAGCGTCCAGAAGATATTCTTGTTCTTCTGGTGCGAGGTTCTCGTCAAGGAAGTAATCGACTGCCTCGTCTTCCATTTGATCATCAGGTTTCATCGTAGTCTGGTTCATTTACTGCTGCTTCTGCTATAATAGGCAAGGCTAATAGATTATCCAGTAAAGCCGTCTGCGCTTGGATCTTGCGGAATTCTCGGCCCGATTGTTCCACCGTCAGGCGTTCCAGTAGGTTGCCCCGTAACGTCTTCAGGTAATCCTCCAGCGCCCCCCATGCCAGCGGGTGCTTGACCAGCGGCCCCAGCTTGTGCGCCTGCTTCTTGTCCATTCATAGCTCCTGCGAGTGCTGCTGCAATAGCTGCTTCTTCTGGTGTGTTAAGTAGTTCTTCTGGATCAAGATCAATGCTATGAGCAAACTCCTTGATCAGCGTAGACATCTTGACGTATGGTGCAATAGCAGGGTTAGCTGCTGTCTGCATGAACATAGTCAGTCTCTGACTTCGGACTTCCTTCTGCATCAAAGAAGTAGTACCCATTGCTTTAATCTCTAAGTCGCCATGTACTCCAAGAGGCCCTTCGTAGAACTGAGAGTTCCAGTTAAAGAATGCTTCGCCTAGTGGCTGCAACAACTGATCGTCGATGTTCTTAACGACTGTCTTAATGTTGAGTGAGGCAGCACCAAGCAACATAGACATACCAGACGCAGTACGAGTCATACTCTGTACGCCTGTTTGACCATGTGAATAACTAGGTATGCCTGTCTGTTCATCAGCAAGCTGTCTGAACTTATCAAACATCATCAGGTTTTCTTGTGACGTATTCGGGAACTTAATAGCATACACTGCTTGTCCCGGCGCACCTGACTGCCTTCTGAATACTTTACCCGGATAGATCTGCATAGACTGTCCGGGCACTAGTGCTGTCTCGTCAATATCAAAGACTACACTTCCCGACAAGGCGAGGTTATCAATAGCCATACGAGCATGACCATTCATGATCTGCTGTGAGTCTTCCATGTTCTCTGCTACGCCTACGCCCCAAAAGCTATAGGGGTTGTCTTCGTAAGAGAAAGCATTGTAAGGAAGTCTGTCGGGCAAGAAAGGATTCAGTACTGCCCTAATGACTTGATCACCACAGATCCATATATTACACTGAAGCTCGTCAAGGTCTGAGACACTATCGGCTACGTCTACGCCCAGTTCACGAAGGAACTCAGCATCCATAACACCCCAATACTCAATAACCTCAAAGCGAGTGTTGTACAGTGTTCCCGTATCACTTGAGTCATCTGTACGAATTGTATATTCAAAGTCTTCTGCTACGTAGTTAGGCCCATCAGCAAGGCACTTCTTAATAGAGTCTGCTCTGAAGTAAGGTGCTCGTGCAAGCTTACGCAGTTCAGATCTAGTCATCTTACGACGCTGGATTATAAAGTCTGAATCGTCTACGTCAGTAGCGTACGGGTCAGGATAAAGATCCCAACACGATACGAATTCGATCCTTGGTACTCGAACGTCTAGAGGCTCGTAAGTGCGCTTGCCGTCCTCTCCTTCGCTCCACTTGTTGATGCGCTTGTTAAAGTTATACGGCCCTTTGACAACGCCAGTACCAAGGAGAGCAGCCTCAAACATTGCCCGTCGGATCTCTATATCCCCTTTCGATTCATCTATTTGGTCGTGAATCAAACGCTGCATACGTCGAGCTGCTTCTTTAGCGGGATTCAACTGAGGCATACTTGGGTCTGGTGCAGGCCCCGGTTGAAGTATTACGTTACCATTCTCTGAGGTATATTCTTCTGTTTGCTGTCCTAGATCGTCTAGGAGTTGAAGACCTCCGGGCGGAAGGATCTTACCATCACCTGCGTACCCTACATCAAGAGGATTGGAGAAACCAATCTCTGGTTCTGCTTCTTGTTGTATAGGGCTAGAGGTTTCAATAGATGGCTGTAGATGGGCTTTGTCAACTAAGCCTTCAGGTACTTTCGTTTCTTGTACTCCAATAGGAAACTCAGTAGTACCAAAGACCACATCTACAAGCATTCCGTAAGCAGCGAGAACCTTAGCTTTTGTAATCTTTACAAATACTTTAGACTTTTCGTGCTCTCTAAACTTTACATTCTTACCGTATACACCCCGGTAGTTCTGATATGCAGACAGCCAGTTCTTCTCGGTTACTTCACGAGCATCCTTAGCGGATTGATATCGAGACTTGATAACACCAATGACATTGCTGGTCTGATTGTCGGGCAGCTTTAGTTCTTTGCCTTCTTCGTCAGGGACATCAACAATGTGATTGGCGTTGAGTAGGGTGTTTTCTTCTGCCATTTTTAACAGGGCTGTCCGTCTTTAGGATTAGAAGCCTTGTCGATACCAGCAAGAGAAGATACTGTCGTATGTTCTTGCTGGCAGACAATAGCAGGGTGGGACTCAGGTGAGATAGGGCCAAACGCCATCTCGGAGGGCATCTGCTCTGGGCCTGTAGTCTTACGCCTTGTGGCAAAATCAGATCGAATCTTTTCGTTCTGGTTAGGATTGCTATTGTACATATTAGAGTTCCTTGGCGTTCGGAGCCATACCTGCTGAGCCAAGCTTAGACAGGATAGCACCCTTGTCGTTGGCTGAGTGTACTGTAGAGGCATCGTTCTGACCAGTGTTGATTGAAGATGCGCTAAGGTGGCCTTGTGAACAACCCTCGTTACAGCTACCGAATACATAACCTGAAGCACCGCCAGCACCACCAGCAGCGCCACCAGAACCCTTCAAGTCTCCTTGAGATACGGCTTCGTTAGTACCGCCTCGCATATAGTCTTTCATAACTTGTCCTGTTTATGTTGAAGGATACCTATCATTATACAGGTGAATAACATATTTGTCAAGTATAACTTGTGAGTCATGTCGAAATTAGTAGCCAAACACATCATCTGTGGGCTGATATACCTCGGCTCGATACCTAGCTAGTCTTTCCATATGGCCTTCCATACGTGGTCTAGCCATGATTAAATACCGCAGCGCATCATAAGCGTGGTCTTGGGCCTTAGTATCTACGTCCTCTGGGTTGTTTTTATCAGTAGGCAGGGCCTGTAATTCACGTATTAGGTTAGGGCAACTGCTGAATACCTGAAGCTTTGGCCTGCCAGAGTGAGCGATTGCTAACCTTTCATGGACTTGGATCTTACCTGCTATACGATTCTTATCAGCCCTGCGGAGTTTATGTCCTTGCTGGACTAGGACTTCTCCTACTGTAGGGCCTTTGTAGCCTGCGCCTGTTTGTGACCAAGCTGCTCCGTCTAGTACTCCCGGTACAGAACGTATGTCAGGTCTTTCTAGTTCTGTTATCATTAAGCCTAGTTCAGACCCTACTAGGCCTTTCTTGTATAGTTCCCTATAGACTATTAAGGTTCCGTCATCGGGATCTACTGCTGCCCAGATACAGGCTGACTCTGATGCAAACCCGTAGTCGATGCCTTTAAGTCTTTCCCAATGAGGAGGTATCTCGAATGGGGCTATTACGTGCTTCTCTGTGTCGAACTCAGGGAATGCTGCACCTTCTACTACGTCCCAATTACCCTCAAGGAGTTGCTTACGAAGAACAGGGGGCAGACCAGCCAGCATAGTCCCGTAGTCTGAATCAGACAAGTAAGGGTTATCTGAGAGCTTAGCAGGGATGAACCTACGAGTAATACTAGACCCGTCAGGGTTACGGACTAAGAAAGCCTCACCGGGAACAGCAGGATCAATGAATCTCTTCTTGACCCAATAGCCACCTATGTTACCGGGGTTAGCTGTGGCTCTTAAGTAAGTCTTAATCTCTGGGTTAACAGTCCTTAGTCGAGAGGCTAGGTAGTTCCAGCAGAAGTCAGTAGGCCACTGAGTCAGTTCGTCAAAGCCAATCCAAGAGTATGCTTGGCCCTGATAACGATACACATCAGAGTCTTTCTCACAGTAACCAAACTCCAATTTAGCCCCTGAAGGGAATGTCCAAGTCTTATCTTGCTGTCTGAACCTAGCACCGGGATAAGCCTTAGGGTACAACTCAAAGGATTTATCTATGAGTTCTCGTAGCTCTGGCATTGTACGCCTAATAAGCAGCGCACGAGCTTCTTTGAAAACAAACTGAGGCAGAGGGTCTACTAGCATAGCGTAGGATTTACCACCGCCTGCTGCACCACCATAGAGCACTTCCTTTTCTGAGGCACTAAGGAAATCCTCTTGTGGGCCTGCATTAGGCCTGAAGATAATAGCCGACTCTTCTTCTTGTAGAGCCTCTCGTACTGTAGCAGGCAGAGCATTTAGGTCTGTACTAGAGAGTAGTTTATTAGAAGTCTGTTTACCGTCTAGTTTCTTTAAGGTTTCTTTGTTGCGTTTAATCTCTTCTTGTTTCTTAGTAGCCCTGTGTCTTAGCTCGGAGACTTTCTTTTGTTTATTGCGTATAGATCTTCTAGCGGCTCTTACGGCCTTTTGGTGTTTAGTTTCAGAATGAAAGTTATGAGCAGAGCCTTTAAGCTTACCTCGTTTACGCTTAGGGGTTCCGTCTTTGTTAGTAAGGAACCTACCGTTATGGTCTTGCTCATATATCTCAGGATAGACTTCCCACAGGACTATCCCTTGTTTCTGTAGTCTCTTCAGTAACGGGGCTGTCAGAGTCTCTAAAGGGTGGTTCTTCAAGGTTTCCTCTATAGTCTTCTTGTCCATAGAGTACTGGGTGTTTTCTGAGTCTGTGGATGAGTCTGATTCCTTCGTAGGTAATTGGTCTTCCTGATTCATAAGTAATATAATCTGCTGCTTGTTTGTAAGAAGGGAAAGCCTTAAAGTCAATAAACTGAAGAGTACGATCTAGGAGTTCTAGAAGGGTTTGGTCAGGGACTAAAAGGTCATCCTCGGCTATGTAACCATACGGAGGTCTTTTACAGTATCTAGGAATAGGTACGTATTGTTTATTAGACATCTTTATTTACTCTCTTTAATCATCGTCTTGTACTACTGTATATTCTGCATCTTCTATTTGAGTAGGTTTCTTTTCTGGTAATACAAAGACCCCACCCTTAACTGTTTGATTAACATCTAAGATCTCTCGTTTGGCTATACCACCTCTATCAAGAAGAGAATTAGCTGCTGCTATCTTTTCTTTAATATTAGGTATGGGCCTATCTGTAGTCATGATCTCAGTAAGCGTAGCTGCTGCCCTTAAGGAACTATTAGATACTAGATCATGGGCTATATTAGTCAGTTCTTCTCTTACTGACCTTACTGCTTGTTGAGGATAAGCATAGCCTGCCATCTCAGCGGCTTTAACAGGATCATAGTTACAGGCCTCTAGGTTATCTAGAAGGGCTAGTTGCTTCTCTGTTAGTTCTCGCTTACCGTGACGCTTAGTGGGTAAGAATTCATCTGCCATAATAAACCTGAATAATGTTAAGAGTTATCTTATATTATACAAGTTATTTTAGAACTTGTCAAGCCTACGCTATAACCATAAGTTATATACATAATCAAGTTATGGGGTTGACAAATCTGATTTTTATGTGTATAATGGAACTAACAGGCCCCGAAGGTGAACCTATACCTAGCGGGGCTTTTTTTATGCCCCTATATAGTCTATATAGCCGGGGCTAAATCTGTACATATGATAGTCCTGCCAAGATATAACAGCCGGGGCTAAATATAACTTGTCATGCTAGTATAACTTGTCATGTTATTTTTAGTTCTTAGATGGCGTGTAGTAGTATATAGGGGGGGAGACCCCGGCCTGCCACATGCCTCCCCTCCCCCAACTGCTTCTACATCGCGCACGATTCGCGGGGGCCTCTTTTGCCTAGCAGCCTAGCCTATAACTCGATTGATCCTTTACCCCTACTTTACCAAACTTCCTATACCTGAGAACCTATCTAGATAATTAGGTTTATCGGGTCTGATAAACTTGTAAGACCTAGGAAATCACCTGTCGAGTAGGTAATTTATAACCAAACAGACCTACCAGCCTAAAAAAACTACCTTATCTTTCAAGCACTTACAAATTAATTTCAAAAAACTGAAAAAAAACCTTTGACAAGCTTTTCAGGTCGTTTATCATTCGCCCCAAGTTTGAGCAATCAAGCGGGTTTCGGGAGAAACAAGTAGGTCTGGATAGGTGCCGTGGTGCCTGAGTTTAGCCAGATCCAAGAGACCCGATGCTCAAGCCCCTTCGCATAGCGGAGACGGGTCAGGCCGAATCGCCACGGCGTTAGTCTGATAACCTAACGGGTGAACCGTATCCATACTAGCGAAGTTGCTTAGCTTCCTTAGCGAAGCTTTGCGCGGTCTTTAGGGACTTAGGGCGCGTATACGGTTAGCTCCCTGTAGAAATCTCTTTGATTTCTGTCCCTAAATCACCGTTAAAAATCAATCATTTACAGAGGATTTTTAATCGTGATTAAGCGCAAGACTTACAAGAACTATGATCAATTCTTGAAGATTGGTCGCAAGTACTACAACGATGAGGGCTTTTGTGGTGTCGTAGCGGTAGCGGTAGGCGCTCAAGTATCCTTTGGCAAGGCCAGATCGGAACTAGAGCGTCAAGGTAGACAACATCGTCAAGGTACTGCAACTTACCAGATTGAAAGGGCGCTTAATGTTTTGGGGTGCAGTGTAAAGACTGCTTTTGCAGATAACATTGCCTTCAGTAGTCTGGTGAAAAAGCTAGATAAATCAAAAACTTACTTGGTTTATACTAGGGGTCACGTGACTTGTATTGACAAGGGTGTTATCATGGATTGGATGACGGCTAATCGAAGGCATAAGGTTATGTTTATTCAACAAATTACAAGGGAATTTTAAAATGAAACATTACGAATATTTGATAGAATACTGTGCAAATTTATACGGTGACTGTGCAGAGTGGTATCATAGCGGTGATGAGCTGGATGAGGATTTCCACGCGTTAGAACGTGAATACCAAGCTACAGAACGCGCATTAGCAGTAGCATTATTTTATAAAGTTTGACAATGACGAAACCCCTAGTGTATGCTAGGGTTCATAGGGATTGGTACCCTATGCTGATGAGTTACCACTGTCAAAAATTAAAGGATATTTACTATGAAAACTACAGACCTGATCAACGAAGAATTCGACATGGATCATGATGCGCTTATGGACTTTGAAACCGAACTTGAAGCCCCTAGTCCAGAAGGATTACCTGACGTAGGTACAGTGTTCACTTTCCCTAAGTCTCGAAGGAATAGGACTTATCAAGTGATTGGTATCCTTGGGGATACCATTGAATACGGTATGGTTGATAAGCCCGAAAAAGGTGTGTATTCTATGCCGATCACTCATGAAATCATTGTACTTTGACACGACAAAATGCCCCTGCTAAACTGTAGGGGCATCACTAGGACTGGTATCCTAGTTTTGAAGAGTTACCATGTCAAGAAAACTATTGGAGTTAATATGACTGAATCAATCGAAACATTCGACCGCGACACGATTGCTGTACTTGAAAACCAGATGAAAATCAGGGCGCGTAAAGAATCCGTAGGGATCAACAAAGCACTAGATCTCAATACTGGCGAAACAGGGAACTACGTAGTGAAGTTTTCTAACGGTGCAGTAAAGCAATTCAAAGTAAATAGCAGTGTCAGTTTTGACGATCTACTACTGAAAATGGATAGCTTTAATGCTAAAAAGCATCCTATAAGGTGCCTGAGTGTTACTAGAACCCTTCGTGGTGTAAGGCATTGCGTAGTAGCTTCGATGGAAAATAATATCGTGCCGAACTGTAATATCAAGGCTAAGAATCCTGTACTTTCTGAGATTTATTGTGTATAATGCCGCGACGAAACGCCCAGAAATGGGCTTTGATAGGAATTGGTATCCTATCCTGACGAGTTACCGAGGCAAAAATTATGAAAACTACAGTAATCAGCACAGTATCACTCATTACGGGCGCTTGTTGCCTGTTTATATTCCAAGCTGGAATGGATTGGATTAACGTAGGAACTGGTTTACATCCTGCTATAGCATTTCCGGTTGCAATTCTTTGTCCGGCTGCTATGATGTTTGGCGCGGCGTTGATCGACTTTAACGAGGAATAAACTATGAAAATTTATGTTACAATCAAAAATAACTATGGTAAGGAAGCAATATACCCTGCCTGTAGTGACTCAGAATCCTTTGCCAGAATTGCAGGTACTAGGACGTTAACTAGGGAAGTGTTGACAGTCATCAAGGGGATGGGTTACACTGTCGAAGTCAAACAGCCGGAGCTAAGCATATGAACAAACACACCATTGACATTGTTGACCGAGAGGGTTATCATATCCTGACAATCTCGACACCACTGACTAACCTAACTGTGTTAGAATGGAGCGCGGAAAATGTCGAGTTACTTGACAAGATTGGCGAACACTTTGAAACTAGAGGCTATTGGGGCCTGAGCACAACGGAGTAAACCAGCACATGCCTGTATTTTATTGCAGGCATTAACGGGTTTAAACTGGGGTTTGACAGATGAAACGAAAACGTGTTAAACTAAATAACATTGTCGCCAAACATGCCAGAAGGTATAATAAGTCTGCAACATTCATCGACCGCAAAAAGGAAACTAAGAATGGAAAAGTTAAACACAAAGGTAAGGACTTTAAAGATCTATGAGATCTGTAAGAATTCTTTTAGATACTTTCTTAAAGTAGATGGTAAGGCTGTAAAGTGCTTTGATACCTACGAAGAAGCTTTTGATTATGCTATGGAGTTAAGTAATGCTGATTGATAAACTAGAAGTACGTGATTCATTCAAAAAAGGTAGAGATACTTACACTATCCTTGCATTCAAAGATGATTACGTTCATACTGTTAATAAAGATGATTCTTTTAAACCATTCCCGTATGGAATAGATGTTAAACGTGCTAAGTTTGTACCTAAAAAGCGTCGTAGAACTAAGAAGTAGATTATAGCATATTTTTAGTCAAATGTCAAGTAAGGGTATGTTAAACCACGTATCCTTAGTTGATTGGGGTTGACAGACTCCGGTCAGCATGGCATGATGAAATGGCTGGCGGCGAGGCCAGTTGAACTTTAAAACTTTGGAGAAATAAATTATGATTTTTCATATTGAACGCAATGTACCTATGCCCACTACTCAATACAATCACAAGTCTACTGTGGCTGCTATGAATGTAGGTGATAGTTATCAAGTTGAGCTTGACAAAAACAAGGTGCCTAATGTATACTCTGCATTCAAGGCGCAGGGTAAGCGTTGTACTATTAGAAAGCAGCATGGTAAAGTTTATCGTGTATGGCGAATTGCATAAATTAACTGGAGAGTATATTATGAAAACTAAATTTGATCCAAGCACTATTCCGGCTGATAAAATAGCTACGTTTAACCAGATTAAATTGCTCAGTAGAGTATTCTCTGGCGAAGGGTTTACAAAGTTAGCCGAGGGTGCTACAATGACCGGAGCTAACTGGAAGCAGTCCCGCATTATTGTGGCGCTAATCCTAGAGCATCATAACAATGTAGCTAAAAAGGACTTGACACACGGCGAAGTGCAAGCTATGCTTGAAAAGAAGAAGCTTCCTGCCGCTTATGTTAAGCTCTTTAAAGCACCTGAAAATCAGGTAGAAGCACCTGAAAAGAAGGTAGCTAAAAAGGATACAGTTGTAGCTGAGCCTACTACATCTGTAGAAGATGAGCTAGCTGGGCTGGCGTTCTAAGAGGAACTTGACATGATCTCTGATATGATGGTAGACTATTACGCAATGCTTAGCCTGCTTAAAGCAAGGCGCGATTTTGAGTATAAGCACTATCTGATTATCAGAGATGCTCAAGCTAAGCTAAGACATTTAACTTCACTTAACGAACTAGGTCTAAAAAATGATTAAACTATCTAAGTCAAGTAAGATGCCTTGCAAGTCGTGGTCGCTAGAAGCTATCAATACTTGTCCCGGCTCTAAAGAGAATGGTAAACTAGTAGAAGCCTGCTCTACTTGTTACGCAACTAAAGGCAACTACTCGTGGCCTAATGTCATAGCAGCACGAGAGCATAACAAAGAAGATTGGAAGCGTGATGAATGGGCTGACGATATGGTTGAGGCGCTAGCTAAGCAATCATATTTCAGATGGTTCGATTCAGGAGATGTATATAGCCTAGGTCTTGCTAACAAGATCCTTGAGGTGATGAAGCGTACTCCACATGTTAAACACTGGTTGCCTACTAGGATGTATAAGTTTCCTAAGATCTTAAAAGTCTTAAAGGAAATGAACAAACTAGATAATGTCAATGTGAGATTGTCAAGTGATAGTGTGTATGGTAAGTTATTGATTATTAAGGACTTTTCTACAAGCACTATCATTAAACAAAAAGATATCATTGCAGTTGACAGTGTGGTTCAGATGTGTCATGCTCCAGACAATGCCGGAAAGTGTGGTGATTGTAGAGCGTGTTGGGATAAAGATGTTGATGTGATATCATATAGGTGGCATTGATATGGGAATGTATACAGAAATATATTTGAAAGTATCTCTTAAAGAAGATACACCCGAGGAAGTAATTAATATTCTTAAGCATATGGTAGGTGATGACCAGTGTTTAAACATAGATGCGGAACTACCTGATCATCCGTTGTTTAATACTAACAGGTGGGACTTTATGTTGTGTTGTAGTAGTTATTATCATATTCCTTTTAGCACTATGGAACTTAGATATGACGAGATAGGTAACCAGTATTACCTGACAGGTAGATCTGATCTGAAAAATTATGCTGATGAGATAGATAAATTCTTTGATTGGATTCGACCATACTGTGATGATCCTGATGAGTTTATTGGATATAGTTTATATGAAGAAGACAAAGAACCTAAACTTTATTATAGTTAAAGGTGGCATTAATGATTAAACTAAAAGCAGGAAGATATGTAGTAAGTGATCCTTGCTACATACTTACAGACGAACAGTACGAAGAGTTCTTAGAGACAGTACTAGATGATAACTGGAAAGGCGGCGAGGTAGTTATTGACAATCATACTTGTGTAGTTTATAATACCATGTATGGTGATGGTATGTACCATGATAACTATGGCGACAGGTACGCAGTAGATTCAGGTACTATAGGTATCTTTCCTAAAGAAATAGTTACTCTCTTTGATGAGTATGCTCATCCAGTGGAGTTGACAACCGAGGTTGGTTGCTGGTATAATGATGGGACAATGCGGTTCGGTTGTGTAGAAATTAATACTAACGATGAAGACGAGGTAGATTTATATTATGAATAACGTGATCAATTCAGGAAGCAAGTTCAAAGAACGTAGGCTCAATAACCTTAATGCCTTTGAGCGCAATACAGAACTAGAGCACGACACTACAATGTCGAAGTCTTATACGACCTTGAAGGCTACTGAGTCTGTAGACTTCTTCAAGCCAATAGAGACTCCGGTCTTTATTGATGTAGATGGTAGCCCACTAGCTATCGAAGGGCGCAAGGCTATTGTTAACCCCGATAATAACGAGGTACTGTCCATTGTATCGGATCGTTACAAGCTAGTGACGAACAAGGAAGTATTCGATGCGTTCGATACTGCACTGGCCGAGTCTAATATTGATTTGACTGGTGCATACAAGTCAGTATATGTATGTGGCAAGGGTGGTAGGACTGTACTTAACTACTCATTCCCTGCTTACGAGACTACAATTACTGATCGTGTAGTAGGTGACGTAGTTCGTCTGTCTTGTGGCGCAGTAAATAGCTACGATGGTCTGACTAAGTTCAGCACGACATTTGACAGCATTCGTCTGGTGTGTTCTAATAGTATGGTAACAGCAGATCCTATTGCTTACTATGGCGGTAAGCATACGCAGAATCTTGTTATCGAGAAGGCTATTCAGAAGATCAAGCAGGCTATTGATGTGTACTGTGATCATGCTGAGATGTATAAGCGATGGGCTAATACTCCTGTTTCTGTAGATGACGGCAAGAAACTGTTTGCTAAGTTGACTGTCAAGAAAGGCTACACTACTGAGTACAACGAGAAGAAGTTCAACGAGTACATGGAACAGTGGCTCAAAGAAGCAAGGGTACTTGGCAGGAACCGTTGGAGCCTGTATAATGCAATGACCCACATCTCAACGCATACTGAGATCAAGGCTCGTAGTAATAACATGAACCCTGAAAAGGTAGCACAAGAGAAACGAGAAGCAGAACTGCGTAAGTTCTTGGCGACTAATACTAACTGGTTTGAGAGGGCGGCTTAATGGAATACACAAGATACGAAGATTGTATAGCAGCAGTCGGAGGATATTAATATGCAAGCACCAAATAAATACTACAGAATTCAGCATTTTATAGAGTTCTGCAAAGAAACTATGCCAGCAATCCTAGACTTATATGATTTCAATTACTCCGGTGATCCGAATCATTATCACAAACTAGGTGAGTATATTGCTGAGCACTTTAGAGACAGCTATACTGAGGCTTTCGATGAGCCATACAGTGACTATAACGGAGAGTAATTATGACTAGAAAGACAATAGTCCATGTCAACCAACACGCGATCCGAGCCAACGCTAAGGGTGAGAACCGTCCTGTCCTGACTGTTAAGGACTACAAGCAGAACCGCAAAGGACACAAGGCTATGGTACTAGATGACAAGGGCAGAGTAGTAGGTGCCTTTGTCTATAGTCCTAATAAGCCTTTGTCTTGCGGGGCGAAAGTATGGTTCGAGACATACAATGATGTGGTAGTAGAATGAGTTATATGTTATTGATTATTATAAGTTTACATGCTGGAGTAGTATCCGAGCAGATATACTTTGATGATGAGAAGACTTGCGAAGCTGTTCGGGATGTGATACAATATGATTTCAAGCATAACTACAAGACTGTGGAGTGTGTACCCGTATGATTGAAACCAACATAGAGAAGATGAAACGTGAGCTAGTCGAGTATGATATACATCATATGAGTATTAATGAGTTACTTAAAGCTGCTAAGCGAGGTATTAGGCAGTCACTTGACAAGGCCCCGCTGAGTGTGGTAGAATGGAGACACCAAAACATTTTTGGAGAAGATGATGGTAGTGATTGAGCTATACTTTATGATTGCTGTAGTCTTTGGTATCGTGACAGCTATGTGTACTGAAGACTTTGATAGGCGTGATGTACCTCTGCTCGTTGGTATTTCATTACTTTGGCCTGCTTCTATGTTCCTTGCAGTGTGTATTGTACTTGCAGATAAAGTAGAAAGGATGTATAATGAAGACGATTGAGTGTGACCTGTGCGGTAAGCAAGTTAACTTCAAGTCCTTAGAAGATTTAGGTGGCTGGATGTTACAGGGCAGAGACACGCCGGAGTTGTGTCCTGAACATACTGATGAGCTTATGGACTTCATGATTAAAGTGAGGGACAACTGGTTCAGAGTCCGTAAGCAAAAGCTTGACAGCAAGCCTGCTGATCTGGTAAAATTGAAGGCGGTGCATTGATGGAGAAAGCAGATGAGTGATCAAGACGAAATTAACACTAGCGCAGAGTATGTAGACCGTCTACATGCAAATTTAAGGAGAGAAGAATGAACGAACTTAAACAACCTCACTTTTGTGATGGCTGCGGCCTCAATATGG